>Ga0224501_10004476_pt1 | contig 11028 bp, 14 predicted proteins | sample SF_Oct11_sed_USG_4_FD_169105 | JGI IMG/M metagenome (GOLD analysis project Ga0224501, IMG submission 169105) | Sediment microbial communities from San Francisco Bay, California, United States - SF_Oct11_sed_USGS_8_1 | ecosystem: Environmental > Aquatic > Marine > Sediment | place: USA...
TCGTGATCAACGGCCTCATCTCGATTCACTTCATCCGGAAGTAACCTCTACAGATAAACGTAAGCAAACATCCAAGCGGCCAGAGCCAGAAGCAGAAGACCGGTAAGCAGCCTCATGTATGGCTTAAGACGATCGACCCAGTGATGAATTGCATCACTTTCCACACCTCGATAAAAGAGAATCAGAATGATGATGAGCGGAGCTATGAAAATGAGGTTGTAGATAACGAGCATCGTTAGGTTCGAGAGGTTTAGGCCGGACAGGGACATGATGGCGAGCACTGCCAAATAGACCGCACCCGTGCAGGGGAGTTCAACAAGCGCCACAAAAACACCCATCCCAAACGTAAAGAAATGACTACTGAGCATTTTGTCTTTGTACTTGCTGATCATTTTGGAATAACGCGGCGGAATTTGGACTAGGGAGCCAGTCCCGGGCATAAAGTATTCCTTAAGCTCCAGAAGCCCGAAGAAAGCGATGATGGCCGCGATAGCCAGGTAAGAGTTTACTGAAAAATTCCTCATCTCCTGAATCACCGGCAAAAGGAGTACACCGGCCAGCAAATAGGTAATAAAAACTGCCGCCAGGTACACCAGGCCATGCGTGAGAATAGCGCTATGCTTCTTAGTCGTTCTCATCAAATAAGCCAAAAGAAAAACAAGAACCCCGATAGCGCAGGGGTTGATACTATCGATAACCGCGGCCCCGATTAGAACTAAGTAATTAAGATTTGTTTCAATCATTGCGCTTCAAAAATTAACTTAATATTGTCTCCATCCTTCCAATTGTATTCAAGGCCATCCTCCGGTTCCAGGTCATTGACAATTACTCTGGTCTTCACTTCGCTGTCCCCGCAATAGTCGCCGGCCTCGATCTGAAAAATTTCGAGTAGCTCCTGAATAGAAAGGCGCTTCTCAAAAAGCTGTTCCTTAGTATCCGAATTCAGTTGAACTTCATCATGAAAATGCAGATAGTTCTTTTCCTTGTGAGTATGAAGTCCACTAAGAGGGCCGGTTTCACGCGGTAGGGTCAGGCTCTGGCCACAGAGGTCAAATTCAACATCAGAATGGATATGCATGGTCTTAATACACCCTTCTTCCGAGCAAACAACGATGCCCATGGCTTCCGCCTGACTCTTGTATTCATCGATGCTCATCTTGACCAGGTAGCCAATGGCAACGATTAGCAGAACAATAAGAACTGATTTTAGAGAAATTCTAATCTTCCTTGATTTCATAAAGTTGGGGATTAACAAAACTCACAGCGATCGGGAAAAGCCTCCTTTGCAAGGCTTGCCAAATGAAAAATTGCGTAAAACTGATAAACAGCTGCAAGTCCAATCACCCAAAAAACAATGTAGGCAGTGATCTGATTGCCTACCTCCTGGTAGGTAAAAAATAAAATGGCAAGATATCCGAGACTGGAAACTGCCTGTAGGATCCTGAGCACAATGTATGGCCTTAGTCTTCTATGAATCTTCTGAAAGCGCCAATTCTGATGCAGTCCTAAAAGACTAAGAATAATAAGGGTAGTCACTCCGTAGGCAATATCCAGGACTAGCCCAGTAAGGTAAGAGCTATACAAAATAGCCATAACCGCTAAAAGCACCACAATCACGATACAACGGGATTTAAGAATGGGCATAAACCCTTCCTGACCAACTTTTGTAATTTTATCTTTCATATTTCGTATGAAAAGCTAACATAAAAAGCACCTCTTGTTCAAGCAAGAAATTGGCGAACATCTCCACATTAGCTAAGAAGAAGCCTGTCAGTCGTGTCTGATTCGAGATCCCTGGAAAGATCTGAGTAGTATGAGTTGATACTTCTTTGTTGTTCAAAGACTCTTCGTGCTGCCTCATGATAGGGTAAACCCTTTACCTGAATATCTCTTTGGATTCTTCTTTGAGAGGCTACATCGGATGTTTCATTGAGTAAAATGTACTGGGCTCTAGCCTGATTCTCCAAGGTGAGTTGGCCAAGCGCCTGTCGTGTGTGCTCAATGGCTCTGACCCCTTCAATCAAAAGAATACCTCCGCCTGCCTCAGGAACATGAAGGCGGGTAGGGTCGTCAGCCTCCCCAGTACTACTACGGTATCGATCATAGTGTATAGACCCTCCTCCCAGATGTCTGGCACTTACAGCTTCCTTAAGAAGTGCACCTGGATGATAATCAGTAAGCTCCAAATCTCCACGCTCACTCCTTGGTAAGCAGTCATCATCGGTGCCCACCCGTAAAAAAGGGATGTCTGACTGCCTCAGTAGTTCAGAGAATCCAATTGAAAATTGAGTTTTTCCAGCGCCTGGTTGACCGTCAATGACCACCGTATCAATAAGCCCGGCTCGAATCCTGCCGACGGTCAGCTCGAACATTGGGAAAAACTCTCGTTGTAGCTGGTCGGGGGCCAGCACAAGGTCGTTAGAGCCGCGAGATCTTAATTGGGCAACGTAATGCAAATAATTTATTTTGGGAGGTAGTTACTGGAGCGGGTAAGGGGACTCGAACCCCTCTCACCGGCTTGGAAGGCCGGGATAATAGCCAACTATACGATACCCGCTTGGCTTACTTTCTTACATTCTAATGAAGAAGAAAGCATTCTTCAACCAATTTTGAGCATTAAAAAGTTTGCAGGCTGCTGTAAAGTGTGGTAAAATCTGCTCCATAAATCGCCATCCCATGAAAAAACCACAAGAATCAGGAGGTCAAATTCTTCCTCCCAAACCGTTCACGCCGTATAGCGTGCAGAAGGGCCGAGAGGTAGTTAATCAGGTCATTACAAACCCAAAAGTCCAGCAGGTGCTGGCCACGCTTAGCAGACTTCAGGCAAATGATCCACGTGCAGCCATGGCTCTATTGGAGGGCATTGATAACGCCCTTAGAGGTGAGAGTCGTGCAAGTTGGCCCCTTCCTCTAAGCGGCCTGAACCACGGAGAGCTTCAGGAAATAAAGGCTGCCGGCATGAAGCCTGGTATGAAAAAGTTCAATTCTGCCGAAGCGGATCCCATGGCTAGTTACAAGTGTTAAGTCAGCGCTCGTTTGTATAAAGCCATGAAGACAAGTATATTAAGCATGAAGTAACTTACTCTCATGTGTTTTTCACCCTTTGCTAGTTTTGTGGCAGCTGGAGGCCTTGGTGTGGCAGGAACAGCCTCACTATCCAAAGTGAGAGAGAAGAAGGAGTTGGCGCTCGCCTCCATCCCACTGCTATTCGGCCTTCAGCAGTTAACTGAAGGCATGATTTGGGTCTTTTATGGTACGCCAGTCTGGACTGCCATCCTGACCAACATCTACGCCGTTTTTTCACACCTACTTTGGCCTTTTTTTATACCTCTGAGTGTTTTTCTGGTAGAACCTCAGCGCCGCCGGAAGCGGGCCATCTTCATAATTTTTCTTCTGGGAGTGCTGGTTTCAATCTATATTCTTTATTTCATCATCAAGAGCCCCATAAGTGCTGAAATAGTAGGAAAAAGCATTCAGTATAATTACAATGGAGACTATCCCGTCTACACCCTGGCAGCTTACCTGATGGCCGTCACTTTGGCACCGCTTTTTTCAAGTCACAGATGGATCAAGGCATTTGGAATATTGCTATTTTTGAGTGCCTACATCTCATACCATTTTTATGAACTCACCTTCTTCTCTGTTTGGTGCTACTTTGCAGCTATTCTGAGTTTGATTATAGTAGGACACTTTCACTGGGGGGGCAGAAAAAAGCCCCCTCCCAAAACGGAAAGGGGCCTGATTTGATTCAGTATCTAGTTGATCAAAGAGAGAGCACCAAGTACCGAAAGGACACCTTCCCGAACACCGTCAAAAGTGTAAGAGGCTGTGACTCCGTTAAGTGGGGCACTGTCTTTTAGGTCTGCACCAGAACTAATGGCAAATCGAATCTCATTTGGCAAGACTGCGGACTTCTTCTCGTATAGCAAGGCCGCCGTGCCAGCGACGAAAGGTGAGCTCATACTGGTACCGGACATTCTGGTAGTTCCGCCGCCGAGACCAAGAGACAAAATACCTTCGCTGTTTATAGTACAGCTGTTTTTAACATTCTCACGCGCCTCCCCGGGGGCGGAAACGGTCACTCCTGCCCCGTCTGTCGTGAAGTAGGAGGCTGTGTCAGCTGGAATTATAATGCCGGCACAGGCTCCGCGCCTGGCTGCCTGCCCATCGGCCGCAGTCGTGCTGGCAATGGCCATTACTTCCGGATATGCGGCAGGAATCTTCTCACTAATCTCCTGGCTGGAGGAATTCCCGGCAGACACCACAACCGTGATTCCAGCATCCACCAGATTCTGGAAAGCCTGATGCATTACAGGATTATCATCCACCGAGCCGGATCTTCCCAGAGAAAGATTGACCACTTTGATGGCAGGAGAAACTTGATCGGCATTGCTATAGATCCATTCCAGACCGGCCACAATATCACTATCGTATCCACTTCCGCTCTGGTTGAGCACTTTTATAGAGTAGACCGTTGAACCGGGCGCAACTCCAATAATATCAATCTCGTTGTTTAACGCGGCAGCAATTCCTGCCACATGCGTTCCATGCCCATTGTCGTCCATACACTCACTGCCGTGAGCAGTAAAGCATTCTGAGGCAACGTTTAGATCAGCGTGCGACAGGTCAATACCGGTGTCTACAATCGCGATGCCTACTCCTGCTCCGGTGTATGGAGAAGATCCGGGTTCGCCACCGATTCGAGCCAGACCATCAGAAGTCACCTGGCCGGTAGTGCCTCCACCTCCTTTGTTACCCGGGTTTTCCGGCTTTGGATGAGCCTGTATCAGCCTATCAGGAATTACTGCGACAACGCTGGGATCGTTTTCCAGTTTACCAAGTAATCCCGGAGCGATTTCTGTGGAAAAGCCGTTACCTACCCTTTCGTAAATATGTAAGGGTACTAGTCCACTTTCCAGAGCAAAGCTCTGAACATCGGTGCCCGGTTGAAGTTGTACAATAAAGTGGTTTGGTCTTACTGCCTCTGAAACGGATTGCCCAAGAGGCTCCCCAATAAGGTTTGCTTCAAGTGCTCCGGTACTTTGGGCCAAAACCAAATAACCCGCAAAAGCGCCTAGCGCCAAGATAAGGAGTTTTTTCATTTTTTTGATCGTTAAATTGTATTTTGATTTGTGCACACATTACACTCTTTCCGTGTTCGGAACAAGCCTTTTTATGAACTCGGTTGAATATTATAGTAGTCGATCAGGAACTCAGCGATTCTCTTAAATGTAGGCGCACCCGTGGTGGATCCCCATGTATTTTCTCCAATACGGGGTCGATCAAATTTAACCAGCATTACAAATTGGGGCTGCAATGCCGGGAAGTAACCTGCAAAAGAGGTGATCACCGAACCTTCACCTTCCTCATATTTACCATCCGAACCCGCAATCTGAGAAGTTCCTGTCTTTCCGGCGATAAGATGCCCCGTGATATCCGCCGGGCGACCGTGCCCCTGCCTTACCGTGCTCACCAGCATGGACGTAATGATGCTGGAGCTTTCCTCAGAGATTACTTTTTGAATGATCTCCGGTTCAGCCTTGATGACTTCACCCTCTCGAATAACAGAGTCTATTATGTAGGGCTGCATGAGCCTGCCACCATTCGCAAGCGCTGCCCAGGCCGTGATCATCTGGAGTGGTGTAACAACGATACCCTGCCCGAAGGAAGTCGTCAGCATTTGGGCTCTAGACCAGTGTGTGTAGTAGTCTACCGCCCCCTTCGTTTCTCCCTCAAGCTGAACATTCGTGTATTCACCAAAGCCAAAATTCTTGATGTATTTGTACATCAGGCGTTTACCGAGCTTCTTGGCAACATAACTCATCCCCGTGTTCAATGACTTTTCAAGAACTTCAGTCATGGTTGTTTCACCGTGATATTCGCCGTCTGAATTTTTGATTTCAAATTCATCAATCGTCAAGGGGCCATCGTCCTCAAAAGTCATTTCCGGGGTTACTTCTTTGGCATCCAGAGCGATAGCCATAACAATAGGCTTAAATACCGACCCCGGCTCATAAAATTCAGATACAACCTTGTTCTTGAAAACACCCGGACCGAACAGGTTCTCGTACACAAATTTAGAAACCTCATCGTTATCAAGATCTTCCTCTTCAATGGGTACAAATCTACCCCTCTCATTCTGTTTAAAGATCGGCGTAGTGGCATAAACCTTCTCTTCCGCTTCCAGATCAAGCTCCCGGAGCCCATAGGAATCTGTATAGACGTTGGGATCGAAGCTTGGATAGTTAGCCATCGCTATAATGGCTCCGGAGAAAGGATTCATAATGATCACCTGGCCACTATCAGCCTTAAACAGCTCCACTTGCTCCTCCAAAATTTCTTCAACCTTTTTCTGGACAATACGGTCGATAGTCAGAATTAAAGTATCGCCATCTACAGCATTTACGATCTTGGTTCCGCCTACCGTGATCTGTCGGCCAAAGGGGTCGCTTTCCGCATAAATAGCACCCTTCTTACCCTCCAGTTCGATATTGAAATATCCTTCAAGGCCATACTGTCCTACATTTTCCCGGTTGATAAATCCAACCAGATGGGATGCAAGGTCTCCTTCCGGATAGAACCGCCAGTGTTCAGGTAGAAGTACCACTCCTAAAAGATCCAGCTCCTTGATGGCCCGGGAGGTATCCGGAGAGAGCTTATTCTTCAGAAAAACGTAACGAACCTTACGCCGAGTCAGTTTAGCCTCCAGTGAGCTTGCAGGTTGATCTAAATGTGAGGCCAGGGTTCGGGAAACACTTGAAACTTGCCCATCAGGAATAAGAGTGGGGTCACCGTACACCATAAATCGATCGTGATCGATGAAGATGCCCGGCAACCTCTCATTGACCAGATCCGCCATGAGTTCATCTGAGGCATCCCGCTTGAGGACGACAAAATCAACCTCTGCCTGCGATATTTTTCGCAGGATTTCATCCGCGATCTCCTTAGCCATACTGGGATAGGACTTCAGATCGACCTCCTCCTCAATTTCTTTATCAACTTCCTTTGCTCCTCCTGACTCGATATCCCACATAGTATCAGTGACCACTAAAGTTTCAGTTCTTCTTTCCTCTTTTATATCGTAAAAGCATTCATCGGGTTCCTCCGCGCAGGCCTCATATTCTTCAATCGGAAAGAGTAGGGGAGTGAGCTTATTAGCTATCTCCTGCTTATTTTCTGCCACCAGAGGATCCACATAGAGGAGGTCTAGTGTGGTGTTTGTCGCCAATTTTGAAAGTTCACCGGAATGACTGTCCTTCACGTAGATATCCCCCCGACGGGCAGGAAGATCAATCGCGCCAAAATGCTGATCCTTAGCCGTTTCACTATAAACATCATGGCGAAGCACCTGAAGTTGAAAAAGTCGCCCCACAATGATGGCAAAGATGATGAATACCAGAATCAACAGCGAAAAAATTCGGGCATTGGCATTTCCGGATGTTACATTGCTTCGGTAGGAGCTATAGGAAACTCGTCTCATTTATTTATTTTGTTGGCGTTGCCCATTGTATCAGAACTGAAGTCCATGCCAAAGAACTTGAGAATTAAGCTGATTTTTGGTATAATTAAAAGAAGAAACAAACAAAATTATGAAATATCGAATCGGCGTGATGGGGTCTGCTCAGGGGCCAACCATCAGAAATCAAGAAGCGATCAAAAAAGCTATCGAAGTTGGCGTAGAAATTGCAAAGCAAGGATGCATCCTTGTCAATGGTGCTTGCCCGGGTCTTCCTGATGAGGCTGCCTTTGGAGCAAAAAATGCGGGCGGTCTGACGATGGGGATCTCCCCGGCCTTTAGTGAAGAGGAGCACACCCAGATGTACAAATCACCCCATGAAAACTACGAAATCATTTTATATACAGGGATGGGCCTTATGGAACGTGACCTGATCAACATAAGAAGTTCAGATGCCATCATCATCCTTGGTGGTGGGGTGGGCACTCTGAACGAGTTTACAGTTGCCTTTGATGAACAGAAGGTGGTTGGAGTGCTCACGGGAACAGGTGGCGTCTCCGATCACATACCGGAAATTCTAGAAATCTGCGACAGGGAGGTTGAAGACCACGTGATCTTCGACACTGACCCGCACGGGCTTGTAAAGAGGGTTATTGAAAGGCTTACAAACTTCCCAAGACCGGCTGTGGAGGATGCCAGAGTTTTTGCCTCCGGAAAAGGGGAGTAAAAAACTAAAGAAATCGCTTGCTTAAAATGCCGAACTCTGATAGATTTCTTGCGTGCCGGCCTTTTAAGAGTGTCAAATTATGCTTAAAAAATACTTCAAAGAGAGCTTTCAGGAGCTCAACAACGTTACCTGGCCTACCCGCAAACAGGGCATCAGAATAACGACAATTGTCTTTATTTTTATGATTGTTGCGGCTGCCATCCTGGGCTTTCTGGACCAGCTATTTGCCTGGGGCGTTCGTCTCTTAATTGATATGTAAAAAATGGGTAAACAAGCAAAAAATACGGGAAGAAACTGGTATGTGCTGCATACCTATTCCGGCTATGAGGATGCGGTAGAAAAAGCCCTTCGTCAGCGTATCGAGGCCCTCAATATGCAGGATTACATCTACGATGTAAAAGTTCCCAAGGAAACTCAGGTGGTCATCAAGCGCGGAGACCCGGTTCAGGAGAAAAAGCGAATTTTCCCCGGCTATGTTCTGGTAGAGATGATCGTGACTGATGACTCTTGGTATGTGGTGCGTAACACCCCTAATGTAACCGGTTTTGTCGGTTCAGGAAACATTCCGGTTCCCGTCACCCCGGAAGAATTTGGCGTCATCCAAAAACGCGTTGGTGGTGAAGAAGTGACCTTCAAGATCGACTTCAACAAAGGGGACAACGTGGTTATCAATAGTGGTCCGTTCGCCAATTACGAGGGAATCATCGACAAGATCGATCCTGAAAAGGGTAAGGTGAAGGTACTTGTTTCAATCTTCGATCGAGAAACACCGATCGAGCTCGATTTTACTCAGGTAAAAAAGAAATAGGGGATGAAGAAATTGCAACTGTTTATTGTCGTGCTGCTAGTAATTGCTTTAATGGTCTTTGCGGACTACTACGTCAACAAACCCGAGGGCATAGAAGTTCCTAAGATACCAGTTCAGGAGAAGATTGATGAGAAGGAAAAGGAGCCCGAAACAGTCTCTCTTCCCGATCTGACAAGGCTTGCTCTGGAATTGGGTGCCTATAGCGATAAGTACGAAGTTGAGAAGCGGACACGTAGCACTGAACTATTTGAAATCTTCAATGTAGGATCGGTCGCTAATATAACCGTCTTCAAAAATACTCTGACCCCTTCGGTCGAAGAAGGTGGACTGGGAAGCCTTCTGGTTTATGAGGTCCAGGGGCCACAGGCTCAGGGCCGCGTTACCTTCCTCAACCTCAAGCTTAAGATGATCGAGCATCTGGGAAACGCGGAAGGGATCAACGAAACCGGATCCTATGGATATAACAGCCTCTTTTATAACGATCCCAGCAGTGAGGCAAGCGCCCACCTTCTGACTCAAGTCGGTGACACCGTGTTTGGATTCAAGTATAGTAGAGCAGAAGAGGGAACCTTTGAATTCATTAAGACATTTATCGAAGTTTATCAAGAAGCTATCAAAAATAATTCCTAACTTTACCTAACGTGGCACAAAAAGTAATGAAAGTTATCAAGCTGCAGATTCCTGCCGGAAAGGCAAACCCAGCGCCTCCGGTTGGCTCAGCATTGGGGCAACATGGAGTCAATATTCAGGATTTCTGTAACCAGTTTAATGAAAAAACTAAGGAGCAGGGAGACACTCTGATTCCGGTTGTAATATCTGTCTATGAGGATCGCTCCTTCAGTTTTATAACGAAGATGCCTCCGGCTTCCACCCTCATCAAGAAGACCTTGAATCTTAAGAGCGGAAGCGGAACCCCACACAAGGACAAGGTAGCCAATTTGTCTCAGGCTCAGCTCCGTGAAATTGCAGAGAAGAAAATGGAGGACTTAAACGCCAATGACGTTGAGCATGCTATGAATATTATTGCAGGAACAGCCCGCAGCATGGGTGTGACTGTAGACAAGTAAATTTTTAATTAATGTGGGACCTCGAAGCTGCTCGGGGGCTGGAACCACGTAACCCCTACCACCATGAAAAGAGGTAAAGCTTATAAAAAAGCTCAGGAAAGCCTGGGTGCAAAAGAGGCCTATTCACTAAGTGAGGCAATTGAGCTTCTTAAAAAAACCAGTGTGGGCAAATTTGATGCCACAGCTGAAATTCATCTTAATCTGAATATTGATCCAACAAAGGCAGATCAGGCCCTTCGCGGAACTCTAAGTCTGCCCCACGGGACAGGTAAGGATGTAAGTATTGCGGCCATCGTGCCGGATGATCAGGTGAAAGCTGCGAAAGACGCAGGCGCCAAAGAGGCCGGGCTAGAAGATATGATTGCCGAATTTGAGAAAGGAAAAATAGCCTATGATGTTGTGGTAGCCACTCCGGAGACGATGAAGAAGCTGGGTAAGGTGGCTAAAACACTTGGTCAAAAGGGTCTGATGCCCAATCCAAAGGCAGGCACCGTAACTGATGACATCGCCAAGACTATTAAAGAGCTCCAGGCAGGCCGTCTGGAATACCGAAACGACAAGGAGGGGAATATGCACAGCATCTTTGGCAAGTTGTCCTTCAAGGAAGAAGAGCTGGAAAACAATCTAAAGTCCTTTCTTAGGGTCATCCGTGATGCCAAGCCGGCTGCCGTAAAAGGATCATTCATCAAGAGCATGACAGTTACAAGCACCATGGGCCCCGGAATCCGTCTGGACATCAATGAAACGCTTAAGGCACTTTAAATAAGCCAAAGCTTATGAAGGTTAAGATCAAACGCATCGATAAGACGCTGCCGCTCCCGATTTACGAAACAGGGGGCTCAGTGGGTTTTGACCTACTTGCCAGGGAGGACATCACAATAAAGCCGGACGAGATAACTCTGATCCCGGCTAATGTCATTGTGGAGGTGCCACAGGGTTACGCTCTGATCCTGGCGAGTCGAAGTTCCAC
>Ga0224501_10004477_pt1 | contig 11022 bp, 11 predicted proteins | sample SF_Oct11_sed_USG_4_FD_169105 | JGI IMG/M metagenome (GOLD analysis project Ga0224501, IMG submission 169105) | Sediment microbial communities from San Francisco Bay, California, United States - SF_Oct11_sed_USGS_8_1 | ecosystem: Environmental > Aquatic > Marine > Sediment | place: USA...
CCGGTTTTAGGTCCAGCATGTCGAGCTGTGGATACCCTACAGGAGATGATCCTGTCAGGTATGAACATCGCCCGTATGAACTTCTCTCATGGCACGCATGAGTACCACGCGGAAACAATCGCTAACGTACGAGAGGCCGCCGCCTCATTCCACCACCCGCGTCCCACGGCTATCGCTCTGGACACCAAGGGACCCGAGATACGTACCGGCTTGCTGAAAGGGGTGAGTCACACTGACTGGTACGAGTGAGTTGCTCCCAGAGTGATCGGCACTGATGCAGCTGCAGAATCCCGAAGAGAAAGGGACGGGTGTGGGTGTAAACCCTGGAAGAGAAAGGGACTGGTGTAGGTATAAACCCTGGGAGAGACCGGTTTGAGTGTGCTGGCTCGATTAGTATGGAGCAGTGCAATAAGTGGTGGAGATTGTGGGATAGATTGATGGAACTGTGTCATTTAGAGCCCGAGGTTTATGGCCTCAATGTAAGAAAATCTGCTCAGAAAGCTATAGTAGGGCCTTGCAGAAAAATCGGGAGATTGCTACGCGGACGGGATTAAGATTGTAACCGCTGTGCAGCATTAGCTTGACTTGCCGACTGTCTAATAGCGTCCTCGATAGCACCAGCTGAAAATAATGACACCCCTGTGTAAAAACACAGTGTGTGTAATTATTATCATACCGGGATGAATGCTGATTGCGTAAACGCGGTTACAGTAGCTGTCCTGGCTACGACCAGCCTTTCTGCTGACTAAAACAGGCAGCCAGGCCTGAATCAGTGACACCCAAATTCAATTTCTTCGAGGCAATTGAATAAGGTCAATAAAATAACAAACCACAAAGGGTTTTATTATATATTAGGAAAATTCCATTCAGCATGCATCCCCCTGCAGCACCTGAGTTTTTACACACCATGTACCTTGGCTACATTTGAAAGTGGATTTGATCTCGCGAACATAAACCCGTGCCTGAAAGTGGTCATGCTAGTTTAAAAAATGTCAAGGTTTCAAAAATGTCAAGGCGATAGATATATAATCTGTCTCCAATCCGGGCGCTGTCTTTATGTTATTCTCTTCCCCCCTCTCACCTACTGTACAGTGTGGAAGTGTCCCTATGACATCCCTCCGCTGAATGTATATTGGCTGACCCTCTCCCTGGCTCACCGTCTCTCTTTAATGTCCTGACTGTCCCATTGCAGGGTGGCTCGGCAGAAGTTGAGCTGGTGAAGGGCAACATGATAACTCTGACCACGGATGAGAGTCGCTATGAGGATGGTGATATTAACACTATCTTCGTCGACTACAAGAACATCACCAAGGTCGTGTCTCCTGGCAAGAAGGTCTATGTGGATGATGGTCTTATCTCACTCGTTGTACGTGAGATTGGTGAGTGTTATTACTGTACCTAGTCTCTCACCGTTGGTTACGAATTTGTCCCTATATGTTATCCAGTCACTAACCTGATAGCTAAACTCACCCCTAACAGCCATCCCCAATTATCCATACACCCAACAGCCAAGAAACATGAGCTGTAATGGTGTATAGAGATTCGTAAACCATCCGCAGTGCAAGCCCCAACATCCGCCATCGGCCTCAATCGTCCGTTACCGACCTGACCCTAGGCTGTCCACTCCTCTGTCACTGACTTGACCACTCATTTCTACCCGCCATTCGAAATAATCCATACATTCAACGAGCAGTAATGTTGTATTGGGAATCATATTGTACTTTAGCCGCATTGCAAGCCCCAACTGTCCACCAGCGTCAACCATCCACCAAGGCACATATGCCATATCCGGCCATTAACTAGGCCAAAACAGCCAAAACGTCCGCACTGTGATTTCCTCTAAGGTTTTATGATGTGATGATTGCAGGAAGTGACTTTTTGAAGTGCGAGATTGAGAATGGAGGAATGTTGGGTAGTAAGAAGGGCTGTAACCTACCAGGCACCCCTGTTGACTTACCTCCCGTATCTGAGAAGGATATCAGTGACCTACGATTTGGTGTCGAGCAAAAGGTACGACGCTTATCATCAGCTCTGTATTACCTTACCTTCCCTGCTTACCAAGTGTATATGCAGCTTCCTTCGCCGAATTCGTCCCAACTTCAATAAATTCACCCACTGCGCGTAGTATCAAGTGCCATCTGAGGCGAGGCTGAATCAGCCAGCACTGCAGCCGTTTACTGAATGCGTACTTAGCCTGTTCACATTCGGGATCATATACCTTATCATACTAGGACTGTTCTAGTCGCCCCCCCCCCCTACCTCAGCAGTCACTGTTGCGTTCGTTTAAGGTTGATTTTATTTTACGTGGATGACATCATTAAGGTAAATCCTTGTTTACAAAATGGTCCAGAACGGAGAAAATAGCAGAAGCACAAATTCATGATCGAGAAACGAAATGAAGGACGGTCCGGTCAAACATCAACAATCGTGTAGGCAGTGGAAAGACTAGGAAATATTAACGGTTGAAATGTTCGAGAGTCAGATGAGGTGTGTGTTTCAGGTGGATATCGTTTTCGCCTCATTTATTCGTAATGCAGAGGGGATTCAGGCTATCAGGGACATCCTGGGATCCGAGGGAGCCTATATCAAAATCATTGCCAAGATTGAGAACCACGAGGGCGTCAAGAAGTAAGCTTTCCTTATTCACTCTCGTGTCTTATTTACTATCAGGCAAGGGCATTGTTACCCCTAGGGTTTGTGAAAATAACCACTGCTTGCTTGCTCAAAGGAATAGCCGGCATCTGGTTGCCAATGCAGTGCAGCAAGTGAATAAAAGCTGCAAATCATTAATTTATTGCCAATCAATCAAATGGGTGATGTCACTGGTATGCTTGAGCTGTGGACCTAATTAGGCGTTAATTAGGGGTAATTAGTAGTCTTGTTACCACTAATAACTTGGTGACTGAGCTATTGCAGAATTTGACGCTAAGATTTGGTCTCAAGCCATCTTATTCATCAAAAATGAATTCAGAGGTGTGGGTGTTGTTACTGCTTCACCTGAAGATGGCTATGGGTGCTGATATAGTTAGATTTAGCATTTTTGTATTACCGCATTTGCCTGCACACGCTGGTAAACACTGGGCAACCTTAAAACATTTTGCAGAAATGCAGTGAATTTAAGATTCCCCAATTACCCTCATTTTTGTGAGTGATCCTCTGTCACCAGGAGTGCCCAGATTATTTCTTCTCTCTGTCCAAGCAAACGCCATGGCAATCTGCAGACGCTCACTACTCCGCTGTTGGCTGCTTCATGTTCAGTTGTCTTCTCTTTGTTTTAATGCTCGTGATCATTGAGAATGGCCAGACCACCTAAACCGTAATTGTATTACTTAGCTGACATACCCTCCCAGAATATTAAAGGAGGTAACTACACTGGGTCTCTGGGTCTCTTCAGTTTGATGACAACTGAATCAATTTATACAAAATTAAAAGTTGAATAAATTGGAATTCCCAATTTCATTATTCACTATTTTTTAGTTTTGACTCCATTTTGGAAGCGACAGACGGTGTGATGGTGGCAAGAGGAGATCTGGGTATTGAGATCCCGCCAGAGAAAGTTTTTCTCGCTCAGAAGATGATGATATCCAAGTGTAACCGCGCTGGTAAGCCGGTTATCTGTGCTACTCAGGTTAGTCTGACAGTATACTGGGAGGCGTGCTAGTGAATGTGGCAAGTTATGCCCGCTTCAAACGGCCGAATCTGAAGGTGCACCTTTCTGCACCGCGCTGGACTTCAAAGGCAGTGTGTCCAGCTGACGAAGCTCGTGCTTTGATGGAGCTAAAATGGAATGGCTACATTAACTGCCAAGTAAGGACAACTCCACATAAAACAGAGATCCCATTATTTTATGGAGTTGTCCTCTCTTTTTGCAAATTCATACCCGATTCTGTTAAAACACCATTCCTAGCGCGAGCTAGGCTGAATAGAACAGCATCGGTACTGTTCTATCCGTCCTGGCTTGCGCTAGGACACCACCTTTGATCTCGGCACGGCATGCTGAGATCAAAGGTGGTGTTGAAAGGTGCACCTTCAGATTCCATCGTTTGAAGCAGGCATTACTGTCACAAGCCGGTATGCAGTGTAACCAATCACCAACCACTGTCTATTGCATGGCTAGTACAATGCGTCTCCATCTTGGGTTATCCGGATCATCATGAGATAGTGTGACCAAAGGACTGGTGTGGTTGTTACATAGAGTTATCCTCCCATTTAGTCAGGGGAGGATAACTCTTGGTTGTTGTGAGTAAATCAGACCATCTCCTGAGAGGCTGTTATGCTCAGGATTAAAAGGCATGTCACACAATGGGAAATTTGTGATTTTGCGATATGCTAATCGCACATCGTAATAAATTCGCAATTCGCGTTCCTAGCCACACGATTGCGATCACTATTTGCTAACTAGCAAGGGTTTTCCGCAGTCACATCACCACAGCCAACAACGCTGCGTAGTTGGTGCCGTACTGGGGTTGTATTCCCGGTCAAACTGTTGGGGGATTTTGCTTGTAGTCAGACTTGACTATCTGCTACTTGCAGGTAAATTCGGTCAGATTTCATTTTATAATCGCCTCCGATGCTCTGGTTCTCATGAATTGTGATTATTTTTTGCTCTACGACAATAACTGCCCCCAAATTGGCGCAAATAAGGTTTTAAGTCAGACGTGGTTGGCTATTGCGAATTTCTACTTTATAGCCTTAGGATTTCCACTGGCTATAGAAATGACTGAACCAATCAGCGCTTTGCAAATTAGTAAAGCAATTTTTCGCGTTGAGTTATTTGCGAAAATTTTGCGAATTTCTTTTCGCAAATTCACCATCATGTGGCAGACCATTAGCTGGATGATTCTTTGTTTTCAGATGTTGGAGTCGATGGTGAAAAAGCCTCGGCCAACTCGAGCCGAGGCCAGCGACGTGGCTAACGCTGTCCTGGACGGTGCTGACTGTGTTATGCTGAGCGGGGAGACTGCCAAGGGTGACTATCCACTCGAGTCGCTGCGTATGATGCACCATATCTGTCGCGAGGCGGAGGCTTCTGTCTATCACAAGGTAGCGCCTCCCTCTCCCACCTCCACCCTGAGTCAGAAGCTGCACCCCCTACCTTGGCTTGTCGGCTTCTTCAAAATATTTAGAGGATGTGTACATTTTACTTGTTTCATTTTTTTGTTATGTGAGCGCATCCCGTTTAACCGGCCTCTGTAGCCTTAAGCTTGTTCTGGAGCGGTAGGGTCTGGGGTTCGTGTGAATGGAACTGCAGTGTGTTACCCAAATGGCATCAGCTGGGGAATTTGCCAATTGTATTATGAGGACGAAAGCTTCGGGTTTTGTTTAAATTTTGCTGAGGTTCGGCCGTATGCTGAAATAACTCTCTCATGGCCTCGCTGGAAGACCTTGTCTCATATAAGAGTGTCAGCCTTAGTCCACTGTTGTATTTGGGGAGTGAAGTATGAAGTGAACCACTGTTGGAATCAGCTGTTGCTTAGGTTGTGCTATTAGTTTATATTTCTTCATAGCCCACTCTCACTGCGCCTTCGTCTTTCCTTCTGATTATAGGGAATGTTTGAGGAGCTGCGTCACTTCACACCGATTCCCACTGATGTAACTCACACTACCGCTGTCGCTGCTGTGGAGGCTTCGCTACAGTGCCTTGCCAAAGCTATCATCGTCTGCACTACATCTGGCAGGTAAGCATTGTCCCCTAGGTGCCCATTGCCCCTACGGTTCCTATCGCCGTTTGCATGCCCTCCACTTCTCTTCGCCTGTAGGTTCTGCCCCCCAGCTCCCTTTGCCTTGTAGACTCCGCTCCCTTTCCCCGTTTGAGCACTGCCCACCACTTCCCCTCGCCTGTAAGCTTCACCCTCCACTCCCGCCCTTTCCTTCAGTGTGGCAGCTCGCCCGGTGATCTGCCCTTGGATAATTATAATTGATGTGTCGTTTTGTAGAACCGCTCACCTGATGTCCACATACAGACCTCGTGCCCCGATTATTACCATTACACGGGACGGTTGCACAGCTAGACAGTGCCATCTCTACAGAGGAGTCTTCCCTATACATTTCATTGGTATGAATACTATACACATCACAATTTCAACCAAGTACCACTAGATAATAGCAAAAGTGACATGATATCGGACTTGTCATCATCATGTAAGAATATTTTGGAGTTGTCCCCACCCTGCTGGATTCACTAGCACATGGTGGAACATTTTCTATAGAGATAGGCGCTTTACTTTACTTTTGTTTGTATTCAAATTATGGCGAAGAGTCCACCTAGCCTTATGACTACTTATCGCAAACTATGACTTCAAATCAATTGTTTTTTTTCTGTAATTGAATGGGTGTTTCTGTTTATTTTTCCTGTAATAGAACGGGTGGTTGTGTGGTTGTTTAATCAGTGCTCGTACTGCTCACAGTTCCTGAACCATGGGGAGATAAAGGTAACAAAACATTCCTCAGTTTTGGTATTATTAATAGAGTTACACGAGTCACCAGCAAACTAGCAATGCGAACACTGCAGTGGGTGTTCACTTAGTGAGTGATGGTGAAATGGTCAGTCAGTAGAAACTAGTTACTAAAAACTAAAATACCTCAGTAATAACCTGACAACTGGGCAATGGGCAGTAGCTCACTGAGTCTCACCAGTAATAACCTGACAACTGGGCAATGGGCGATAGGTCACTCAGTCTCACCAGTAATAGTGAAAAATGATTGGTGAGATCTATAGATACGCAATTCACTGTGCTGATGAGTTGTCAATTCATCTCGCGACTTGCTATGAACGGCTCCGTCATTGTTAGACCAGCATGTTGGCAGGTTCTCTTCAGCCAAGTAATGCGCGGGTGACCGTACGGTTCGGTCCTCCTGGAGTTGCAGATTCAGATTGTCCTTCTGAGCCATGTGTCCAAAGAATCTCAGTCTTCATAGTAACTGTGTGACTAGCTTAGATTATGGGCGGAGTCATTTAGAGGTTGTTTAAACTGAGTGTCTATTAGAAGTTTTTTTAAAGAGATATTTCCGTATAGAGCCTTTCTATCTCCATGGTGGTTTTCCCTTATTAGTCATGGAGATGGATAGAGCCCCAGATAGTGAAGCCTTCCTTTATACAGCAGTTTTGTGTTGCAGAGCCGCGTGTTGAGGACTGGACAGAGGATATGGACTTAAGAATTAATAAAGGAATATCAGTCGGAATTCAGAGGAAATTCCTGAACCCTGGTCAGTCTCATTCTGCTGAGTGAAGCGTGTACATATATACGCAGTGAAAGCATTGGTACTAGCGGAAGCTAGGAAAACATGAGTATGTGTTTGAAAAGAGATTTTTTCGGATTATTTGAGGAGGGGTCTTGATATCTTGATGTTTGATCTGGAACTCAGCGGACAGAGAAGGGAACCCACACACGTAGTGAAATTTGCTTTTGTTTGATGCTTTCTTTCTTTTGTTACAGGTGATCAGGTTGTGGTAGTGACTGGCTGGCGAAAAGGAGCTGGCTTCACCAACACAATTCGCATCATCACGATCCCCTCCAATTTCAAATCGAGGGATGATATCATTGTAAACGTCCTTCAGATGACCTCCGTGTAACTCATCCAAACAACCTTGACATTTCATCTCCCAAGAGTTAGTTGCATGAGTTTTGACGAGTTTTTTCTCCGCAGTTTTCACACTGACTACGGTGTCCGACTGTTTTCCGCACAATCTATATTTTATTGCCTTCATTGTGATTAGCTGCAGTGTCATTGCGTTTTAGGTTGTGGAGATCGCGACGAGTGGTTAATTTTTCGTATTGTCACTTCCGCTAGTTCTATTAACACTTGGATGAATCTCAACGGGGTCAAGTTTATTTTCCTGAATAAAATGTCAATCATTGTTCACTGAGAATTCCAAATGACCATCATCAATACGCAAGAACAGCAAATGGCATCCTTCACACATGGTATTTCTTATTAAAACCTGTTGTCTCTGGATAAATATTGCCTAAATTTATTGATCAGTAATACCATTGTGAACGAATCTTTGAAGTTCACTTATATCACTGAATGATACATCTGTATTGACGGGATAATCTCTCAACCAAATTGAGGTAGTCTGATTATCTGGTTTCGGTTGGGTACTAGATGACTTACACGGCAATACTCCGACTGGCTGAAAGACCCCATGCTTGTACTAATCATGGTTTTCTCTGACAGCTAGCCCTAGCCATTGTGTTATTCCGCAACTCCACCAGCGAACGAGTTGTTCTCTTTGTTATGCTCATCTGTCTTACCGTTTTATGTTTGCACTCGGCTTCTCTGTTCAAATGAAATATGTAGCAGATAGAGATATTTTTCTGCTATATATTACTGAATGAACAGCCAGGCTACCTACTACTTAGGCCATTGTTGACATAGGTTTTTTTATCAATAGCGATTTAATTCAAATGAGTCACAAGATGTCCTCAAATTTCAGAGGTCACAACACTCAACCCAATATTGTCACGTGGGCTTACATCAAAGAACAGACAACACTCAAATGATTTGTGATTACATATTATAACAAAGATCTATCAATGGTATAGCGCGTTAATTCGGTTGTTATCAGTTAACATAGCCGCCTAAGTAATTAGATGGCTAGAGTCACTACTTTGTTGTGGTTACCGTATCATGGTGTCAGATCGAAGTGGCTATCACACGGTGTAGCGAGTACACTCAGTCACTCAGGTATAGATATCCATATCCGTCCCTCAGGCTAACTCATTTGCTACAGCATCTCACTGGGACCTTATTTTAGCAAGTGTTTAATGGAATAATACAGCAGGTGAGTACTATGCTGTTCTTTCAGAAGGCTAAAAATCTTTATAGCATTGTGGGCAGTGTGGTCAATTATTTTCTATAGCCTAAAAGTGTTGATTCATAGAAATTAATTTTGCTGTCCACTTTACGCAAATCAGGAGATAGACCAACTTGTAGTCATAATCGGAGAAATCTTACCTAGCACACGAGCACGAGTATACATCACACATTATTAGCAGTATGCATGGTACCCATAGAGTGATCCAGCCACATGTGAGGTATAGAATAAACAATCCAATATCCACCAGACTACCTCATGTCTGACTAACGCGCCGCATAGAGGGACGATTTCATGAACCACAATGTTATCGCGCGCAGATCATTGGCCGCTCAGTCCCCAATACCCTGGCGTATAAAACCCACCGTAACATGGAATAGGTCTGCTTTGGTTCGTTTTTGCTGTTCTCCCCGGGCATCCTACTTGGCAAGCATTTCCAAGCCTGAGGGTTGATCTGAGTGATAAAAGCTGGAAACTAACTGATCTCTCACTCAGGGAGGAAAGCAGACAAGGGCATGGACATGGCTATGGTCAATGGACAATGGCTTTTTATCTTGCCCCAAGTGCTCTAGCTACTGAGCTACCCTACTATCCAATTGCGATGTAGCTACTGAGCTATCCCACTATCCCATCGCGCCCCACCTGCAAGCCATCTAGCTATCCCATAGTTGTCTAGCCATTGAGCTATCCACTATCCCATTGCGCTCTAGCCGCTGAGCTATTCCACTGCCCTGTAGTGCTCTAGCCACTAAGTTATCTCATTATCTCCTTATTCCGATCAAAGTTATAGGCCGCTGCAGCAATGAGGTAGATGGGAAGTTATGTTATTGTGTCTCATGGGGCAAAGTCACTGAGCACATATCATCGATGATTAGTCAATGCATTAACACAGTGCAGTGATTTACTGTATCATTCCATTGACCTATGGGTTATCAATTTTGCATGGCCTTATGATTCTATTATGCCGTAGCATTGCAAGATGCGAGTTCATCTATGGCCCTTTTTCAATATTCTAGTACCCCTTTCTGGTAAGCTAACAAACAGCATTGGTAGCGCAATTAGAATTTTATACGTATTATAATGGTTTCTGTCAGTTTAAGACTTTCTGGGCACAAGGCCGGGGCAGCTGCAAGCTGTTGATGGCGGATCATAGGGAAATACGTTCCGAAACGGCAATCGGCCCACGCGTCTCAGCTGATGATGTGTGCTGATAGCTACCACTAAGTCAAAAAGGAAAATTCATACAGTTGAGATGTTTCACCTGTAAGATACCCGTAACACTGTCCCTCTTGCAACTCATCGCTAGGTAATTATTATGTGCAGTATAGTTTGTATTCCCTATAGTGATTATACAGAGAGAGAGAAGAATTAAAGAATCACTCAGTCATGTTGTCTGCCTTGCCGCAGCCGTTAACAACCATTGTTACCGAGTGAATTCAATAATAAGTCAAGCGTACTGTTTTCCATAGAAGCAGAAGAAGAGTCAATACACTGTAAGAATACTCTGCTTGGTGAACGGATCTATCCCTGACACGGAGGAAACTGCAGGTTGGTGTTATTCCATTTACCTCCGTGTCTTAATGGTTTTACCTTCTCTCTGTGATCTATGTAAGGGCTCTACTAAGATCACCAGGTTCACTTGGATGGCATCATTAAGTTAATGGATTGTTTTAGGATGGTCCACAGTTTGCTCCATAGGGTTGGTACTCTATGGGCGGGCCTCCTTGATTTAATATTGCGACACGAATTTAGCCAGGAAGTAAGCCCAAAGTGACGCACAAACATGGGAATGAAACCGGATCACGAGCTAGGGTATCTCTAGTATCTCATACAGGTGAGGAGGTTTGTTGAAAACTGTTGTAGTTAAAAGGGTACCATTGTGAATCGAGGCTGCAGTTGTGAGTTAGTTCTGGTACTAACCCTAAGATTTATAAATACTGCTGCACCCTTACGGTGGTGAGCAGATGTGCCTGTGATTTGGATGATTTCTTCCTGTTCTACGTTTGCGTAGCCATCCTTTCAAACCATTCTGGGCACATGCTCATCATGGATCTGGAAGGATGACGAAGGGAACGAAAAGACACACCTCCCAGCCCGGTGGACACACCTCCCAGCCCGGTGGACACACCTCCCGGCCCGGTGGACACACCTCCCGGCCCGGTGGACACACCTCCCGGCCCACTGGACACACCTCCCGGCCCACC
>Ga0224501_10004478_pt1 | contig 11021 bp, 7 predicted proteins | sample SF_Oct11_sed_USG_4_FD_169105 | JGI IMG/M metagenome (GOLD analysis project Ga0224501, IMG submission 169105) | Sediment microbial communities from San Francisco Bay, California, United States - SF_Oct11_sed_USGS_8_1 | ecosystem: Environmental > Aquatic > Marine > Sediment | place: USA...
GATCTGCTCTTAGTCACACTAGATATGTGCTTTTGTGCTTGTGCGAGCTTCAGTGTTTTGCTGTAATGTTTGTCATTGTATGTGTCGACTCGGTAGAGAGCCGGCGAGCACTTCCCTCACATCTTTCTTCACATTGCTGTAGTATTGAGTCTCAGCAAACCTGCAGGCACTAAGATAGCTTGGTGAGACAGCGGTGTAGATACAGCAGAGATGCATTAACCAATGTTTCTAAGAGTGTCTTAAAAATCTGAGCTTTGCGGATCATAAACCATTAAATTTCATGGTAACCCATTGTTTCGATGACCATGATTTCAACCCTACTCTGCCAGTACAAGCATGTAAGCGCTACTACTCTCCAGTTTTAATCTGATATATAAATGACTTAGGGTTTTTTCCTTGCAGTGCCACATCATAGTGATTGGCTGGAGTTAGGTTCATCTATTGCTCAAGTTCTTGAGAATAGCACAGACATACAATTCAATACAGTGGAGGACATACATATAAGTCTCACTCGAACCATAGCTGTACGCCATCACTGGTTGGATGAACTACAAGCTGCTTTATTGGCACTGGCCTCAAGTTACCCAGCGTGAGTACCCATATCATCAGACTCAGATTACTTTTCTCAGGTGACAGAAACACTGTCCTCCTGACAAATTTTGGATTCATAGCGACCGTGTTTAAAAATTTACATGGGAAATGAATGTGTTTGCACATTGGAAAAGAATTTTAATGGGTTATCAATGAAATATAAATGCTTATTTGTTGCTGGAAACTCTTTGTTTTATTCGGAGCAGCTAGCTGATTAGCACGAAAACCCCGGGAATAGGCTGATCTGATATATAAATCTCATTTGACATTCGTGTCAATGTCAAAATACTGTGGTCATTTCAGCTTTTGCTTCTGACAATCTCCCACCCACTTTCAGCCCGATCTGAGACATTGACCTAAAAATGAGTATCGCATAAAAATCCTTTGTCCTATGTGCTATTTTAATCTCTAGGCTGGACTGTAGTCGTTTATCCTGTGGTGGTTGTAGGTTCTTTATCGGTTTGTGTAAAGTTGTGGTTTACTGCAATGATGAGAAAACCCGCACATTTGTTAGCATCCGGGTCAATTATGGCAGTGACAAACTGACTCCGTTAGTGAGAGACTTGGATAAAAAACTAGCTATGTATAAGCTACCTCCATTTTATAAGGTAACACATAATTTTATTATTTCTATTTCATTGTTTTACACAGGAACTCGGCTATCCTGTCTTGTCAGTAACTTGATTTTCAGATGTGCAGATATGTATGATTATATATGTGATAGCCCTGATGCAGAATGCCAAATTCCGAAAAGGTCACCCACTGCACTTGCTCTGCGCTTTCATCTCATTAAGATGGGTCATCATGTTGATACTGTCAGATAACATGTCGCCCTGCCACTGTTGATACTGTCAGGTAACATGTCGCCCTGACACTGTGTGTCCATACCTACCTGGATACTGCATTCGCTTTACAGTAACCTAGTTAGATTGTTTTGTAGGAGGCCTCATTTCACGCGAGTGTCTGCTGGTGCCTAGGAGACGCTAAAGCTCAGCTGAACGATGAGGTTATCGAACCAATTCAGGTAATATTTTTACAGCTTGGGGTTATATGGGGCAGTTTATTATACTGGGGGATCAGGATAGCTCAATTGGTATAAAGCTTGGATCTGCAATCCATGAATAGCAGGTTTGAGCCGCACTGCCAGTGGGGTGTTTTTCTGATATGGGTTTTTAGCAAGCCCGGTACTCCAAGGACCGGAAAGTTTACATAGCGAGTGCCTATCTTCGGGTTTTTACCAGGGAGTTTGGCATGTCGTAGTGGTCCACACCATCTGATGCTAAAGGAACCACAATTCTAAGACATTGGCAAGCAGATCGAGTCCAGTTTGAACTGTAGGAACTCATTGGTTTGACCACCAGCAGCAAAAAAGCCACGGTCACTTTCAACTTCTCCGAAAATAGTGAACCTTTTAGGTCTGAGGCATATTCTGGGGTGATAGGCATAGGGAGTTGTGTGATGAGCTCTATTCACGGTGGAAGCACGGTATGATGGACTTAAATCCAGGATTCTTTTAATCTCGACCTAAGCGTTTTAGCCATTGAGCAACCCTACTACTCCGCTTGTACCTAGCTGTGTAATTGCTTTTGTTGTAGGCTATGGTAGACGATTTTTTCACGGAAAACCCTCCCTGTCAGATGTTTTCTGTAGAGACATTACGATGGGCCACGGGCTGTAAACAGATGAATTTTCCATTGGCAAGCAAAAATACCATATTGCCTCGCTAGCAATCTCACAACTCACTGACACTGACCACAATGATAATGTATAAAAGATTTTATAGTTTTTACTGTAAATGTTAATTAAATATATACTCTGTAAAATAACTTTCTGCAACAACAGGCATTAAACACGTCAGCTCGGTCTAAAACAGTTGTTTGAACTTGAGGTTCTTAAAAAAAACAGAGATTGGTTTGAGTACCCAAAAACACAAAACCAGTTTAGAGTGCAATTTAATGATTTTTAATAAATTCAATCAAATTTAAATGGTAGACGCAGAACTGGCCCCTAAAGTAGCACCTCATATTAAATTTATTAGATTTTAACTTAGTTCAACAGCTGCACTATTTTCACCTTATCAAATAGAACATAATGCACTATTTCCAAGCCTGTTCCATGTTCTACCATTTAAATTTGATTGAATTTATTTAAAGATCATTAAATTGTACTCTAAGTTGGTTTTAGTGTTTTTGGCTACTCAAACCGGCAAACTCCGCGGAAGCGCTTCCAAACACCTGTTTCAGATCGACACGAACATGACTTTTAGGTGAAGCGTGAATCATTATAACTGAATCATTGTAGTGTCCTCAGGGCTCTACTGAGGGAAAGTTTGCCAATCATATCCAGATTTAATTCTTTTGTCATCTCATAGAAAAGTTTAGGCTGCTGTAGTAGAAGATCTCTCATTTCTATCAGCAGTTCTCCGCTAATGTCTCCTCCCAATCTGAAGAGAGAAACAGTGGTCACACTGATGGCTTTGTGGGCTTAGGCGTAATGCAAAAATTCAAACGCCTAACAACCCAGTAAACCCTCGCCCGATCACCGTCTTTCATCCTATACAGTAACTTTATGAACCAATTGTTAGCATGCATTTTATAGACTATAATAGTAAAAGGGACCCACTCATTACTGAGTATAAGGGTTATCTGGCAACCCAGTTAACACCTGGTAATGCAAAGAGTTCATAGCGTAAAATGACTTGTCCGGGCCAATCAAAAGATCCGTATTATTGTTATCTGGCTACCCCACCTCTATCATTTAGACCAAAGCCTTCAAAAGACTCCTTAAAAATCTGCAACAATCTGGCAGCTGTAGGTGTATATTTGAAATATGATAAGCGGCATGAAATAACTGGACGGCAGTGATAGGTACCACGAATGGGAATTCAGCTCGTATAGGCATCGGGGTAAAAATGTCTGCATTGCAGCAAAGAAATCTGAAACCAAATCAAAACCGGAAAACTCCCCAAGAATGCTTTCTTATGAATAGGGTCGATAAGCTTTTAAGGTCAATCAATCGACTAATAAATCAAGCGTAGAAGAAGACTCACCTCTCCGCTACAATCTGTATTTTATTATCTCGCACCCACTGGAAGACTGTTTCTTGAGTCCAGCTCAAAGTATCCGGAAGCACAAATGGCGCTTTCACCTCCGTCATAGTTATCTGCCTATGTATCTTGTCTGAGCTGTTGGCATTAGCCGAGCTTCTGGGATCTACAATCACATGTTAATTGTTCAAGTAATATCTTCAAATCATTCAACAGTTGTTATCGCAGCTGTACGTATTGTTTCATTGTTCTACGTGTCCATCCTGTTTAGCAGACCTCCTAAGCATGAAGCTTGTCATTGAGCAGTTGGAGCTAAAATTATGTGAGGTGCTCACACGGTATGCGCTTGTTGTGAGTATGACTTGGGCCTAAGACTTTTAAATATTGAGGCGCTGGACTATCCTGCTAAATGCACAACTTGATTGGAAATAAATTGCATTGTGATAATTCACTTCATACCAGTACAAAAGTTAGTGCTATGGTCCTAAGGATGCATGCAAAGACTGCACATCATGGCAATGGAAATCTGCAGTCAATGTGCCATCAACAAAACTGCTGATTCTCCCTATATGCTCATATATATGCCGGGGGGATGGGAGGATGGTGGGGGAGGATGGTGAAGTCTGGTTCTGGGTAATTAGCGATTTATTGCTTTGTGATATACCGGTATTATCCCCACCCCTGCTGACAGCTTGCCGATAGACACCTAGAAGTTGGTACCTCGAAGACGTAATTCGTGCTCAATACTGTCTTCCGCCCACTCTTTTTTGTTTTTCAGCCATGTCTGTTGGTGCATGATTGGATGTAGGACTTCCTCAATGTCCACAGGTTTGATGGTACCATTGAGGGGAGACTGAGCCATTTTCTGCTACGCTGGCTCAGAATGGTTGGCAATACTCCACCACGGTCGGGAATTGAATTAGGGCTACAGCGAGGATAGACAGCGAGACAAGACTGACCCATCCTTTATATCTGCTAATAATTCTCTCACCTATAGGGGCCCCCTTTCCTCTTTCTCCAATCTCATTGATTATATCTGTGAGTATTTGTTCGTAGTTTGTCTCATCACAGAGATCATGATGCATTTTTATACCGAGTAACATGCCGAGCCAGCCATCTGGAATGTAATCCTTCTCCACTCGAACAGCAATAAAATCCTTCTTTAGTTTGTATGCATACTCCGCCTCTGTAACAATTAAAAAATCAGTCTCAAGGTAACCTATATACAAAAAGATATTCAGGCTCAAGTCAAATGCTGGGGGAAAAATACAATGTTACAATTGAACTAATTAGTATCCGATGCGTACCGTACCGGGTTAAGCATGGCAATACAAATATTTCGCACTGGTTTGCTTTGACTTTTGCAAAAGCAAGGATGGTCTAGACACACATAATCTTGCGTTCAAACCGCAGTCATGATGGATTCCTGTTGTGAGTGTGAGGTCCTCACATATATCCTAACTCAAAAATTCTTGGAGAGGAGATAGGCACCTCCACACACTGTCACAAGTGCTCTGAAAGGACATGACAAATATGAAAGCGATGCAACCTGTTTTGCCCTCACGCACCGGGCACTCCATTTGATCATCAAGGTTATGAGTCTTCATAAAAAAACGCGATGGAGAAAGGAGATAATTGCTAATTGCTTTTTGTTACGGCGGATGCGAAGATTATACCAAGATAACAAACTCGATTCGTTTTTTGGAAACACACCGCTGCATTCCACATTCTCTGCTGGGTCGACTAGCCCGGCTCTAACTAGAGGGGCTAACACAGATACTCGACAATTGACTGTGCTAAAAACAAAACAAAATGGGATGAAGTTGCAGCTGTTTTTGTAGAGATGAAACAACTGGACTCACTGTTTACAAAGTAGTGCGATCTGCTTTCATGCAAATAAAAAGGGCTTTAAGCGTGGCAAGACTACAGTATCGCCGAGTTCGGGCTCTAAAATTTAACCTGATTAGCCCTCTGAGTCGCTGATTGGCTAAGTGTTTTCCAATAGTCCTATTAAATGGCACTATTGAAAGCCATAACCCCAATCAGCGACTTGGGGAACTAATCGAACGAACGAGTACAGCGACGGGTACACCGGGCTCCTCATCTCACCCTCTCCTGTCTCCGTTGGTTTGAATGGGAGATAGTTATCCTGGTATAATCTTTGAGCAGATACGTGTCATGTCATGCAACAGAGGGCATGGTAATACGCCCACTAGCGGGACGTTAGAGAGGTTAAGCTGGAAACGGTTACATCTCCGCATGATACACGTAATGGAAACATGCGTGTCATGTGACCAAAATTCTCTTATGGTTACAGCTCCCATTACTGTTATCTTATTCTACTCGCCGTGGACCTCTGTGAAACCTACCCGGACGTCTTGTTCGAAGCAACATACTATATGGGTTTATTCGATACCAGTGTCCGGTGTGGCCCAAAACCCACTATAAAATTAGGTCTGTGAATCGAGTTTCCTAACAAGTGGTTTGAATATTAGCGCTGCGGTAGTTTTTTGCGAAGGGGTCTATCATGGAATTCCCTGGGCTCTAAGCTGTAGTAACTATAGTAACTATGCAAAAATGAGATGGCGACCTCATTTTGATCTTCTTAGCCACTGGATTCTCATCATTTCTCAAAGGGTTTCATAGACCATTTCGCTGGAACTTGGTATCTTAACCTTTCTACGCATAACGGTTACGTTGGGCCAGCCGTTGGAGCAAACCATTCTGGCATACCGTTCGCATCTTAACCTCTCTACTAAATTCTAAACTGACCATTTATACCAGTTGATTTGAAAGCAGAGGTGATGTCAAGTAATAAATACATGGCGAACTGAGAGTTTTGGTAACAAAACGATGGAATGAGAAACCGATGCTGTCACATGCGTACATGTAGATATTTACTATAGGAGCACTTACCCGCTCTACATGCTGGACTGAATTTATATTTTTCATTGAACAAGATTAACACGACAGCTGAGTTCTCCACTGCATTGCTCATTGCTGACAGCGTGCTACCACCTGCAACAAAGTGTTCATGATTGTACCCCATACTTCCATTATATGGCACAGTAGGATGACTCAGTGGTTAGAGGGCCTGGTTCAAGCCTTGGTTATGCCACGCTCCAACTGTGAGAAAAAAACAAGAACAGTCGAATAGAAAATCAGCTTTCGAGGAGTTAGGCGACCGCTGCCATTGAAGTGTTTGCGGAAACTTTAAAAGACATCATGCGGGGATGATAAAAGGTGGATGATAAAAGAAGTTCACAATCGTGTTGAACCACATGCAAGGAAATACGTTAGCAATCATAAAGAAATGCAAAAACGGAAACTCTATGGACAAACACAATCCGAGATTCAAAACTGTAATTTTGCGCTTTACCAACCGAGTTATCTTGGCCTATCCTGAGCCATATAAGGTAAAATCAACTTACTCATGTTCTCGATATCCAGCCAGACTCTGTATCCGTGTTGCAGTAAAAAGTCTTTAACCTTTATGGCTAGTGGCTGAATAGACCAGTTGTAACTTATCATAATGTGTTTTCCTGTAAAGAAAGTTAGAATAATACCAACTTATATGCCAGATTTTGGGAAACACAGAAGTGTCACACTCAATATTCATGGTGGGATGTGAACCAGTTGGTAGTATCTTCTGCTCTTTAGCAAAGAGCATCGAATGGAAAGATCTTGGGGATATTTGGATAGATTTTCCGGAACAAAGACCAATAAATGGATGAATCTAAGGTATTTTTTTCTTCTTAGAGACTTGGCCATCCTATATAACGGACCTCCTAAGCCTGGGGCTTGTTGGAGCGCTCAGCATGACTAGGAATTAAATCCAGGATCTTTCAACATTGAGCCAAATGCTCTAGTTACTGAGCTACCCCATTGAGCTATCTCAATTGAGGCGCACTGTTTGAGACTATGCTATGCTGCCAACCAAGAGTTATAGAAAGAGCCATACTAGTAACTGAGGGTAGGAAAAACAGTTCAACCAGCCACCGAAGGACCTGCAGCATAGAGGATATGTTATACCTTGGGTGACCTTCGGTTCCACAGATGGTACTTTCTGGGATTCACTGAGTGTCCACATACAGCCGGCAGCAGCAGTTCGCAAGGACTCATGTTCACTTGTTTTCATCTCCCTCAGAGCTAGAACAGTTACAAAATCTTTGGCACTGTTTTACCCACAAAGAAATGTTCCTTAAAGTTTGTTAGGTGAGAAATGAAAGTTCGAAATCCAATTTGACTGATATGTCAAATGTCTCTTTACAGCCCCGATCTTTAGACAACTCGTCTGAAAAAGTTTTTTTTTCTACATATTTTTATCGACGGCTGTAAAGGACTGTCTACGCTATACACTCAGGAACTAAACACATCCATACAAAGACAAAGAGTGCAGAACCAATCGCTGTATGCAGTAAGATCTGTCCGCACAAGCAAGCTATCATGTACGGATATACCCATACATCCATGAATGTATTATGTAATATCAAAGGTATATCTAGCAAAATCTTCTCAACAGTGAACTCACCATTCATCAGTGCGTCATTATCCATAATTTCCATTGCAATCTCCTTGTTGAAGCTTAGCGTCCACAGGCCTTTACAGGCTTCTTCTCTTTCTTGCAGAGAGCCCTCTGTGACCAATTGTGCATAATATCTCAGCACCCCTTCCTCAACTAAAGCCATTTTGTTCTCATCATTCACTGCGAGCCTGTTCATCCCACCAATAATCTCCAGGACGTTGTAGTTGAAGAGTTTTGATTTGTGATTGGAATGTTCGCAGCATTCCTCAAGCAGACCACGAAGGAATTTGATGCTGCCTAAATTTATAATAAATAATCTTAGATGTTCCATAGTGAAACTAAGAAGGTTTGAACAAGCATTTTGGACCACAAAATCTGGTTAAGGTCTAAGAATCCACCCTATAGTTGGATTAAGGCATCTTCAAACGCACGATTCTGAATTCTGAACATATGATGTGATCTGCCTTTTGTTGGCTTCACTTCAATCAAGCTAGTGCATGTTTATATGCAGTTGCACATCCACCCATCAGTATCAGGATGCTGTAACACATAAACAGAGGGAGAATAGCTAACGTACCTGATGTAGTCTGCAGTTGCTGCTGGTCTTTTTCACTGAGCAGATAAACGAGCACCAACAGAGCACGCGCTTTGACATTCCTTTTATAGTTTGACGAATGAAAAGCCGACAATCGTTCTATGCCACCCATACGTCTTATAATAGCTCTTCCCATTGGCAGAGCACTGCTGAACTGATACAATGTACCGAGTATAGCTTTAACGCAGTCACTCTGTCTTTTACCCTTCTTTTGGTTTACCGCGGTGTCGAATGAACCCTCAATTAATACAGTCATATACCACTCACACATCCGCTCACATAGATCCTTGCGGTGATTGTCTGAGCTCGAAATAAACCACAAGGCCATGAGCATATGATAGAACAGTTCATGTTTGGGTGCGTTTCCTTTCCATTCATGTAGTGAGCGTACACCGAGATGATTTTTGGGTTGAGAATAGGACATGATGAGCTCAGGCAGCTTCTCCTTTATGATCATAGCCTGTGATTTAGCAAAAAGTTCTGGATCCTCACAGTGCTTGGAGGATGAGAGGTATCTCAACAACCTATAAACAAGAAACACACACTCACATGCATTAGGTAACTGAAAGCCCAGGTAACTGAAAACCCAGGTAACTGAAAACCCAGGTAACTGAAAACCCAGGTAACTGAAAACCCAGGTAACTGAAAGCCCGAGCAACAGTGATGACATATGCCATCTCCCATTAATACTCCACCATTGAATTGTAAGACAAAATCCTTTGCACACAATTGAGTCTTTTCTAGAGTCCTACATGCTTCCATCTCTCCATCCCTGAGAGAGATTCCCTCGTGATCCATCATCATGTGTGTCCTTCACACAAAAAAATGTCAATACATGTAACATGTAAGAAATTTTCCAAATTATTTGACTCACTTTACATCATAGAGAAGATCTTTGTCGAGTTTCCCAGCCAGTATTGCATCAGGCTCTGAATGTAGGTATCGCAATATGGCTACAGCTCGTTTATATCTGAACTCATAGTTGTCTTTGGTAGTGAGTTCATCATGAATCTCAGGGATCCATGTAGGTAATGGTTCTCGCAAAACCTCTTCCATTTGTTCTACTATGGAAGCTGCCAAATCAGTATTACTCGATATTACATGGCCCTTAGTTAGCAGTTTTGAGCCCCGAGTGTGCCTCTTGGATATCGGTCTATTTAGGACGCGTTCGGGAAAGCTCATAGTTCAACTCAATCGGGTTAGCAGTGCCAATCCAGTGGAGTTAATTTGAAATCATAATAAAGAGGCAAGCTCCTGGTTTTTAATATTTCAGATCAGAATTTAGCTGCTGTAAGCAGACATAGATGATGGAGTGTCGCTGCTGTAACTGTAAGTGTGCGTAAATTTGTTGTGTCTTCTATTCAGAAATGGAGTCTGACACGTAGCTGGATGCTATAAGTCTTACTTCTCTTCTTCGAAGTGTCACAATTTAATGTGGCACGGAGTATAACGAAGACCGTAAGGCGTAAGCGATGACACTGCCTCACTGCCCAAAAGCAAACATTGGCAACGCGAAATTCTGAGCACCCAGCTTGGCAACGCACAAATATCCGGTTTTGCGATATAGACCCCTCTCTCTGATCATGCGAATCTTTCTGAAAGATTTAAGAGACTTTGCCAGAGTATCAAAGTCAAGTGGGATTAAAAATAAGCAGCAATAACAGAGAGTTAACTAATTAACTATCCGTTTGAAGTGTCTTATAGCTGGTTTCTGTATCCTAATATTCTCTATACACTTATACTGAGCCAGATGCGTTTTAGTTATGCGGCGTAAAGGCGGGAGGTAGAGGCGGGAAGTTGAGCCTGCATAGAGCAGCAGCGATCGCCGATCAGTGATATAGACATCACTGTGTCTCTGGCAGAGATGACCATGTCATCGGCCTCACTTTGAAAAGGTGTATTACAAGCTATGATCTACTTTTAGCTACGATGGAGAATAATCCATACCTACGCATGTGTTCTTAAACCCTGTTTGTTTTTGAGTGGTAAAATCCTTAAACCTTTAGGCTTCAATCGATGGAAGTTGAAGATATGGGTTTTTAATTAGGTGAATAATGCACAGTTCTCTATCTAAGTTCCTGAACATGCATTTTGTTCAAGAGCCTGTACATCAAAACCACTGATCTCGTGGGAACAAATCTTGATGGCAGTATACAATGATACATGCACAACCACTACCTGTGTTTAAAGCTAATCAACACCAGTTGTGCGGGTAAAGTCTCCCATACTCCTATCGTTGGCGACTGATCCTCCCTAACTTTTTT
>Ga0224501_10004479_pt1 | contig 11020 bp, 15 predicted proteins | sample SF_Oct11_sed_USG_4_FD_169105 | JGI IMG/M metagenome (GOLD analysis project Ga0224501, IMG submission 169105) | Sediment microbial communities from San Francisco Bay, California, United States - SF_Oct11_sed_USGS_8_1 | ecosystem: Environmental > Aquatic > Marine > Sediment | place: USA...
GTTTGGTGACTACTGTTTGTTACTGGATTGTTAGTCTTCTTCTAAGTATCTCGATTGCTTCGGCTTTTTTCTGCTCAGCTTTTATCTCATAGTCTTTAAGCATTTCCGCTGTCCTGTATGCAGGGAAATGGGTTGCTGATCCTGAATGTTTTATTTTGCAATAGACATTTCTAACGATGCCAAATAATCTTTGCGTTCTTAGACTGAAGTTCTCTTTTGTTTTTTGTTTCCAACCTATTTCAAATTTTATACGATTTTCCATTTTTCTCACCTCTTTTCATTGAAAGGAAGTAGGGTCTCTGAGGCTTTAAAAGGCGACGCACATGTTGAAAACACCTTTAGTAGTTACAAATTGTTACTGATGCTTACCTCTCCAAGGCTGCGAAAAACTTCCGCATGTGCTTGAATGTTTCCAAATATTCTAGTCCCCATTTTGTTGCTCTGTATTTTTTGCGGTCGCCTACGGTTATTTCTCTTACGAACCCGTGTGAAACTAGAAAATGCAAGGTTTTCTTTGCTCTGTCCACGGGCATGTTTGCTCCATAAGAAATTCTGGTTAAAGAGCATAAACCCTTCTTTGCAATCACTTCTATGATGTCTGCGTAAATGTCATATTTTGTTCTTCTTCGTTCGTTGGGCAAGAAGGGTTTCTCCAAACTTCCACTATTATTAAATGTTGCAGGCCTAATCTTAATTGTGGTGGATAACCGTGCACCCAACAGTTTCCGGCAGCAAACAATATCATATTGCTTGCGGGAAAGGCGACTTGGCTGAATATTTGCTTGTGCCAGGCGACCCAGATCGTGTTCCGAAAGTTGCAAGTTTTTGGGATTCAGATAAAGAGGTTTCTTGTCATCGTGAGTTCCGAAGTTTCACAGGAGAATACAAAGGAGTTCCAATTTCTGCTTTGTCAAGTGGTATTGGTCCAGCATGCATGGCTATTGTTGTTAATGAGGCTTCTCGCATAGGCGTGCAAACCTTTCTTCGTGTTGGCAGCACTGGTGCCATACAAAAAGGCATAGACTGCGGCGACTTGATTATTTCTTCTGCTGCTGTACGCCTTGACTACACAAGTAACTGTTACATTATGCCCGAATATCCTGCAGTAGCCAGCTATGAGGTTCTCTTGGCTTTGATTGAGGCTGCTGAAAGCCTAGGCATAAGCAATTATCACGTTGGCATAACAGCAACAACAGCAGATTTTTACGCTGGGCAAAACCGTCCAACACCAAAAGCACATGCACCGTACATGGAAGATTTGCTTCCAACTTTGCAGAAAGCAAAAGTGCTAAACTTTGAAATGGAAACAGCAACTCTATTCACCTTAGCAAGCCTTTACGGGTTAAGAGCAGGCTCCATATGCGCCGTTTACGCCAACCGATGCAAAAACGAATTTAAACCAGGAGCAGGCGAAGAAAACGCCATAAAAATTGCAAACGAAGCCATAAAAATCCTATACGAATGGGACGCACAAAAACGCAAAAAGAAGAAACATTGGCTTTTTCCTTCACTGCTGACTATAAAATGAAAACCCTTTTACAAGGCGAATAGACAAGGTTATTTGCCGGGGTGGCAGAGCGGTAATGCGCTGGCCTCGAGATCATGCATTGAAAAGTATAGAGGGCTAGATAAAAGAGACAAGTAAGCCAGTGGGCCCTTGGGCTCGCAGGGGTTCAAATCCCCTCCCCGGCGCCATTTTACTAGTAAATTCGTGTTCCAATCGCGCGCGCCTCTTTTGTAAACGCCTTTACTTGTGTTCTTAATTGAGAATCAATGAAGCAATAGAGAAAGACGAAAGACCAACTAAAATCAAGCCGGTGAAGAATAGAATAAAACCAATTATATGGCATTTACGTTTAGTGTTCAACATCTTATAGTATATTAATTTAGTCGAATCTGGTTTCCATGGATTAACTTTATACTGTCTTGGAAAGAGCGAAAGCATGAAGCAGAGAGCCGAGAAAGCAAAGAAGAACTGAGGGCTCACTGTGAGTGCGGTAACTCTTGAGGCGATAATTAATATCGCAAAATCAACTGTGAGAAGAGAAGCGGAAGTAGTTATCATAAACTGGGCTCGATTATCTAAAACACTGATTGCACCAGAAATCAAGGATTGCCCGAAAGTCAACCAGAATTCATCCTCTTCTGGAGTGGAGGATAACTCAACTTTTGCTACACGAGGAGATTTTACCAAGACTTTCCTCTCCATTAAACGAATATGCTAATCTTTGTTTTACAATTAGGGCAACTGGTCACATATCTCTCCTTTTTCTTTTCCTTTAAGTCTTTGCTGGTTAACATCTTGTATACAACCGTGTCTTCGGGAGGCTGCCAATTAAATTTATTTCCGCAGTTAGGACAGATTACTTCCATTCAAGAGCACCCTTTATACATATATTAAATCATTTAAAAAAGATGGGGGAGAAACTGTCATCTACGCAACCATTTTGGCCCCTTGCACTAATATACATAAAAGTAGTGGCTTAACCTTTTTCTAGCTAGCTACGATACCTAAAAATATACGAACATGTTAAAATGATTAACAAGTGAGAAAAGATGCGTTTGGAGGAGATGAAGAAAGAGATTGAGAAGTTAGTTTTGGAGAAGGGTTTTTACAACAAGTCTGGAGATGTTCCGAAGAAGCTGCTTTTTGCTTTTATAGAACTAGGTGAAGCAAGCGATACATGGAAAAAGGGTAAAAGTGAGGAAGAGATAGCTGAAGAACTTATTGATGTAATATTTTATGTTTTAGATGCAAGCCGACTAGCATGTCCTTCGATAGACATGGACGAAATGTTTCAGAAAAAGCTGGAGAAGAACAGAAAAAGAAAATATCAATACGGTGAGGGACATAGACTAAAAACAAAAACAGGAACACTGTAACAACGGAGAAGCGTAAGCGAAAGTTGCTGGTTATCTCAGACGTGTCCGATATTATCAACTTGTGGGAGCATTTACATACTATTTTCAACACACAAAAAATCTTTAAGGCTAGCGCTGTATCTATATAAGATGTGTGGGAGACTGAAAGATGAAATATAATGAGATATTAAATTTGAGTGAAGTTGTAGGAGAAGGCTTTTTTGCGGATAGAGTAGTTAACTTACTGGAAAAAAGGCAGACTTTGGCTTCAGATGACGAAAAACTGCTGAGAGAAGTCCTAAATTTTATTGAAAAGGCCAAGAAAGGAAAGCGGCAGGTAGAATCGGGCAGACTTAGTAGTGATGCTCTTGACAGCATTGGAGCCTATCATCGTGCAATGCGTATAATCACAATACATTCAATTGAAGAGGGATTGACACGCCCAATAAGACAAGCTTTTCAGGAAATGCTGGGTCAAATAAAGTCTGAAGTCCAGTTAGCCATTAAAGACAAAATGATAAACCCAGATTCCATAAAGACAACAACTAATTTCTTTAAGCTAATTGGACAGCAAACCTCGAGCGAGGCAAGTAGATACTATTCCAAGAAGGTTGAAGTGCTCTCATGGCCCAATCTACTTTACTAATTCAAGACCTCATCAATACGACTAAAGAAGAGTTTTTCTATCACGATATGAGAATTGCTGAACTTCAACAAAAAGAGTATCCTTTCTCCGCTTGTAAAGGTATGCTTGATCTACTATCTAAGATAGACGATGAAATTCTCAATGAATTAGACAAACTTGAAAAAGAGCTGTCTAGTGTCAACGTTAAGAATAGAGTTGACTTCAAACAATACCTTGACAAGATTAGAAGATATGGGCATTTAGTGGGGATACTTCATTATCTACTGACCTTTTTTGAGATGGGAAGTCGTGAATATATTCCTGAGGGCTCTGTAGTACTTATCGATAGCATCGTAAAAAAATTCGAACCAAATGCGGTATATGTTTTAGTTCCGATACATGAACATAATTACACTTACTTGGATCTCATGAAACCTCTAAAGAAGGCGTTGAGCTACACACTTCCGAATTTTGATGAGATAGTAAGTGGTTATTCGGATAGGTTCTCTGTTTTCGGTTTTCCTTTGATACAAAAAGAGAATTCCATTCTCAACTCCATCTTAGCCCATGAAGTGGGTCATTTCATTGATGAAGTTAATAAAATATCTGATAAACTTATGAGTAAAGTATCGTTGGATCCAAAAATAATGGACAAAATCGCCAAGAAAGCAGAGAGTTCAATAACTAGGGGTAAGAAAGAAATAAAGTTGACGTACTTCATTACACCTGAAGAGTTGAAAGCTGCTATAACAGAGTTGGCAGCGTCTCAGATATCTGAGTGGTTGAAAGAATTAGTTGCTGATGCCATCGCGTTTCATCTTGTTGGACCAGTATATCTTTTTTCTTTGACCAGTTTTCTGGTCACTGTAATAGAAATAGATGAAGCCGCTAGCGATCACCCGCCTCCTAGGATGAGGATTAGATTGCTCTTGGATTTATATGAAGACTTGAATTATTCCAGTTATCTCAAGGACCTAAAAGACGCTAAGAATCTTGAATTTGCCCAGAAGTTTATTTCGCTAGTCCAAAGTATCGAAAAATTGTTAGATTCGGTTGAGCAAAGAGAAGTGGAGGATTTTCCAGAATTGGTTATGAATTCAGTTCTGCAAGTAATTCCAGAAGTTCGACGAGAAGTTAGTAAACGAGTTGTTCATAATCAATACGAACCCGATGAGTTCAGAAATGAAGTATTTAAGCTTATTGAGCTTTTGGATTTAGTTATTCCACCAGCGGAAATCGAAATTGGTAAACCTGCTTCTGTTAATTCAATACTTAACGCTGGATCGCTCTATGAATTAATGTTAGTTGACAATCTCTATGAAATTTTGGAAGCTACAACTACAAAGGAACGCATGGAAGTTAGACATAAGCTTCACAAATTGATTTTGAAGGCGTTAGAACTTAGTAGCATAGAAACACGAATGAAGAAATTGCTCAAGAGTTGAGATTATATATGAATGTAGAGCATGGGGCAATTCTTACTAAGGATGAGATAAAAGACAGACTTACTACTGAAGATTTGAATCAAAGATTGTTTATAACGCCCTTATTGAGCAATGAGCAAATAGGTTGGGCGTCTGTTGATGTTAGACTGGGAAACGAGTTTATAGCTTTCAGAAGAACCAAGTATGCTATGTTTAACCCGTTGGAAAAATCAGAAAAACTAACTTCAAGAATAGGGGATTTTCAAGAAAGAATCTATATCCCATTGGGGGAGAGATTGGTTCTTCATCCTCAACAACTCGTGTTAGGTTGCACGCTTGAATATATTCGTCTACCAAATGATCTAGTTGCTGAAGTAGTTGGGCGTTCTTCTTGGGGAAGACTTGGATTAATACTTAGTGCAGCAACTCTCGTTCACCCGGGATTTGCCGGGGTGGTTACTTTGGAATTGGCGAATCAGGGGGATGTGCCTCTTCCTTTAGTTCCGGGAGTTAGAATTGCACAGTTGGTTCTGAAAAGAGCGACCTCTAGGAAACAAACTGGGCAAAAAATTCTCAAGTCGAGATATTTAGGGTCTGTCGGACCAACTTTTAGTAAAATCTATGAAGATGATGATTGGGATGCCTTAAGGAAACTTACCAATGGTCTGTAAAAGGCAATGATGTCGCCATCTACTCCTACTTGAATTTCGCATGGATTTACTACTCTTCTAACCACAACTGCATCACCGATTGTTAGCGTAGGTTCCATACTAGCTAACATTATCTCCATAAAGCGGATACCCATACTATCTATCAAAAGATACGTAATGAACGATCGACAATGGTCAAGTCCTGTGTTCAAATTGCAACGCTAAAAAAAGCGCTAAAGCCTATAGTTGACTACTATTAACCAATGAAGGTTTATGGGATAGAAGATGAAACGACTTGGTATACTGGCTTATGGATCATTGATAGATGACCCTGGAAAAGAAATTAATGCCGTGACTGTTTGCCAAACAGAGAATGTCTTAACCCCATTTGAATTGGAATTCGCTCGATCTAGTAGAACTCGCGGTGGTGGCCCTACTTTGGTTCCTGTCAAAACAGGAGGTGCACGTGTTAAAGCCCAGATTCTCGTTTTAGGGGAAGGCATTTCTGAAAAACAGGCAACCGACATGCTTTGGCGAAGAGAGACACATCAGGTTTGTAGCGGTAACGTGTACAAACGGCCTCAAAATCCGGGTAAGAACACCGTGTTAGTGGAACAATTGAAAAACTTCCATAACGTCGATTTAGTCCTTTACACAAAAATCGCTCCGAATATAAAACTACTAACACCTCAGAAACTCGCCAAATTGGCTATTGACAGTGCCAGATCCGAGGCAGGTATACAAGGACTAGATGGAATAAGTTACTTGATCAAAGCCAAACAGAATGGTATCCAAACGTCTCTTATGCCTCAATATGAGAACGAAATACTTCGAGAGCTTAAAGCCACCAGTCTTGAAGGAGCACTGCGTATTATCCAGGAGGAGAGACAATCTGGATTTGGTTTATTCTCCTGTCTTTTCTGTCATATTAAACAAGCACTTAAAAGACTGATCAAATGGATGCAAGTAGACCATTGCTCTATTTGAATCTAACGCATCTACCATCTCCTAGTCTTGCTGCAGTTTTGTCAAATCACCTTTTACTCATTCTGTGCGTGATCACAACACATCCTATACGCTCACTCCAGAAAAGATTAGTCGATTCAGTTCCCCTTTTCACTCAACCACAATTCATAATAGCGCCACTGGGGTGCGTATATTTGAAAAGCAATGTCACCGTTTGATGGATTCTCTAAAAAAATCTTCGAATACTGTCAACCATCTGAAAAAATAAGAGTCCCTATTAATAGTCTGAAAGAATTGAAGCTTGAAATTGAACCTAGATTGAAGAGGTTAAATTCTGATTTGAGTGGTCACGTTTCCAAGACAAAAGTTCCGGGAACGAACTACTATAACGGTTGGGCCTGGCTCTATTTCAACACAATTGGGCCCGGAGCCTACAGATATTCACAACTGACTGTAAACATCAGTCCATCTCGTGTATACGCAGGAGTAAACCTCCGGAGAAGATCTGAGCGTTACATATTTCAAGGTGAAATAAGGAAAGAAGAAAACGAGTGGTTGTTTCAACAAATAATTCGTACCCTTGGCGGCAGAGAATGGATTTTTTCAACGAGGGAAGACGGGTGGGAGGACCAGATCCCAAGACGATATTCTCTACAAGAACTGCGAGGCCTGTTGCTAGATTCCGAACTCTACTGGATTAACGCATGTTTCGAAAAGATGGAACCGGTAGTAGGCACAGGTAGAATCAGCAGCGAAATTTCTAGAATATTTGAAGAACTATACAATATCTATGCACTTGCTTCGGCGAGTAAGGTCATTCCCCAACCAAAGCCAAAATCAGGACCCTATGAACCCAAGATAACAATAGATTCCAAAAAATCTGTCCCGAAATCTGATGAAAAGATTCAATCAGATGTAAAACGCTTTCTTTTATCTTTGAAAACATCCAAGAAGGTCGGTGCAACCCATTTCCCAGGAAGGAGAGACCAGTATTTTGTCAAGAGGGTTGCACTGGATCTTGACTTGAAGCCTTATCAACTCAATCACAAAGGAAGTCAAATCACTATTTACTCGGACCATGATGTTAGGCCTCTCCGGATGGAATTATGAAGAATTATTTTGACTTCCGTCAAAGGATAGACCGTATTGAGAGCTTGCTCGAATTGCCAGAAGATTTTCTCAAAGTGATGCATGTAGACCCACGGTCTGACGCACGGTATCACAGATTCGGAAGGTCAAACTCGATTTTCCTAAACTTGGCAAGATTTAATCAGAATAAGAACGTATTCTTTTGGCTATTTGCTGTTGCCAGAGAGCTTTCTTATATCAAAACTCGTCGGCTTGGATATTACTTCATTAACCAACTCAGAGACATTTTAACAGTCGCCGTTGAGAGTCAGGTGCAATCGCGAAGATCTGAGGGAAGGCTACAGACTCGTCCGTAGCATGCATGAATGACTTAGTGGGTTAAACAACCGAAGTTGCATGCATGCATCGTATCTGTCAATGGACTTCACAAGAGAGCTGTTCGCTAACCCCTAGTAGGCACCTAGTCTTGGTTGGTCGTGCTGAATCTCATCCTCAGATTTGAACATAGAATTCATTCCAAAATCTTGAGGGGTCGATTCCATAGTAGTCAAGTATCTGTTCCATCGTTTGTTTCGGCAGAGTCAAGATGATATTACAGAGTCTTTTGTCGATTAATTCTGTCTTCTTAAGGAAACTGGAAACCCCGTGAAATCTTAGGGCGAAGACCAAACTTGTCATTTCGAGCAATTTTGATATTTGAGAGCCTAATTTTTTCACGAAGTTTGGATCGAATCCTAGATAGTCGCCAAAGATTTCCGTTCGTTTCTCTCGCGGTGTTCTAAAGTGGCTTTCAAAGCGATTGTAGCCCCGTGAGTGGATATATGAGGATAATTCTTTATGTTCATCTTTAAGTTTCTGTAGCAAGCTGTATCTTGCGTCGAATTTTTGAAACTCTGTCTTAGCAAAGAGAAAGTTTATAATATCTCTAAAGCGAGGTGTATCAACCGTGCCATTCCACCAATCATCATACTCTGCATCCTTTTCCGGATAGCTATAGAAAACCATAAGAAGACTTGTTTCTAAACAGCTTCGTAGAGACATTAATGAGGATTTATACATTCCGTGAATGGCTTGAATTAAGGCAACTTCCATGTTTATATTGGCTTCTAAAAAAGTTTCCCAAGTCCGGAGTCGGCATCCATCGCTGATTTCGGCAATGAAAGGCAAAACCTGTCCCCAATCATCGAACGCATTGTAATGCTTTAAACAAGTTATAATTTCTTTCTTATTTTCTTCCACTACTTTTTCACTTACCTTTCTTGGATACTCAAGAATTCTCTCGATTTCTTTCTCGTACTCGTCTAATGACATTTAACTAACCTCATATTCTTACACTAAAATTTAAGAGAGTAGCCCCTATATGGAACTTGGCTAGGTTACTCTTGCAGGCTAGGTTCCTAAGCTGGAAATATAGGGATAACCATTAGCGGAAATACTTACGATACTTTTAGGCTCAATTGCCAACCAGAAATTATAAAATTACTGGTAAATTGGCGTTGAAATCCCCTCCCCGGCGTTGTTTTTTAAGCATTTCTTGAGTTTCTTTCAGGAAAAAATGCCTAATTCTTGGTCTTTTCTAGGATGCAGCTTTTCAGTAAGACTAAGCCGCTGGCTGCACCGCTTGCGTATTGAAGACTTTGGATGGTTCTGTCATGTTGGATGCATACGAGTTCTTTTTTTCTTGGTCAGCCATCCCATGATTTCGCGTTCAACGGCGTGAAGAAACTTATGAAGGCTCCGAGGAGAAAGGATATCCAGACGGAGTTGCCTGCCACTCCTGCAGCGCTGCCTATAAGGGCATAGATTCCCGCCCCAAGAATCATGCCGACTCCATAGGCTGTAAGACCAAATAATCCAATCTTCCTTCTTAATTCCCTCTCCATTCTCATCCCTTAAGCGACTATTTTTTTTATATCCATGTTGCTTATGTCGACGGTTTCATGGAAGATGAAACATGGATGGACTCGAATACTATGCTCGTAGAAAGCCCGTAAGGTTCTCTTTAATGGATCTAAGAAATGCATGTTTAATCTTCTCTGGTTCCTGAAGCCTTTCAAGTCGAGAGATCCTAAAGTAGGCAGGAGGGTGTGGGTCAAACCGGAGCCATTCAGACCTGCGGTAACCTCGAAAAGCAGGCTTCCCAAAGGTATTGCGCGCGGGAATACACTCCTAAATCTTCGTTGGTTTATTTTTTGATTGCCAACTTTGCACCACAAGCAGAGCACTTACCTTGTGCTGTAATTTTTGGTTGTTCTGACACTTCTGCTCCGCATAGTCCACACTTTACCATAATTTCACCTCCGCAAGTTTACAAAGACTACTAAGCAAATCTTATCCAGGTATCAAATATTTAAAATTGTGTGGCTGTTACGTCACAGTCACATGCATTTAAAAGTTTCCAGCGTTACAAATTAGAACACTGCGTCGCGCATGCTTTGCAGATTCAGAATCGAATAATAAGGAGGATTAGAGGAAAACAGTATGAGCAAGTTTGAGAAACTGCTTGAGCCAACGAAAATAGGATTAATGGAGCTTCGAAACAGAATCTTAATGCCACCTATGGGTACGAATCTTAATGCTGTGGATGGCAGCGTAACCGACTATTATATAAACTATCACGCAGAGCGGGCAAAGGGCGGTGTGGGTTTACAAATCATGGGTGTAGTGGCCATCGACCCTCTAGGTATACCAGCCCCCTGTGTACCACGCATATACCATCATAAATTCATTGTCGGATTGAGTAGGTTGACTAGGGCTATACATGAATACGGCGGCAAGTGTGCCGCGCAACTACACCACGCGGGAAGACAGACGTACTCATCCCTTATTGGAGAGCAGATCGTAGCGCCTTCAGCCATCCCTTGTAAGTTGATTGGAGAGGTGCCGAGGGAACTAACGATTAATGAAATCGAAGGTCTCGTAGAAGCATTTGGAGAGGGGGCGTTAAGAGCTAAGCTGGCCGGATTTGATGCTGTGGAGTTTCATGGCGCGCACGGGTATTTGATATGCCAATTTTTGTCGCCATATTCGAACAAGCGGACCGATAAATATGGTGTGGACCCTGAAGGTAGAATGCAATTCGCATTAGAAATTGTGAAAAGAGCAAAAGAAAAAGCAGGCGCTGACTTTCCAATGATCTTCAGAATGAGCGGAGACGAGTTCGTAGAAGGCGGACTTACCCTAGAAGAGACCGAGAAAATTGCGCAAAGATTAGAGAAAGCAGGTGTAGACGCTCTCCACATATCAGCCGGAAATTACGACTCAATGTTGGGAGGGAAGATAATTGCACCGATGTATCTTCCAAAAGGCGGTTTAGTACATATCGCGAAAGCAATTAAAAAGGTCGTTAACGTGCCCGTTATTGCCGTTGGTAGCATCACTCCTGAAATGGCAGAAGACATCAT
>Ga0224501_10004480_pt1 | contig 11018 bp, 4 predicted proteins | sample SF_Oct11_sed_USG_4_FD_169105 | JGI IMG/M metagenome (GOLD analysis project Ga0224501, IMG submission 169105) | Sediment microbial communities from San Francisco Bay, California, United States - SF_Oct11_sed_USGS_8_1 | ecosystem: Environmental > Aquatic > Marine > Sediment | place: USA...
TTACCCCCTGTCTATGGGGCACGCGAATGTAAGCAAATAATTTCCTAATGACTCACCCCAAGATACGCTTAGTAAAATGAACTCAGTAGGCCAATCTCTGTACCACCCCTAACAGCTGTTCTACCATAGAGACACGAAATTACCTTATCACCCAAAGTGAAATTGATGTGCCATATTGGAATGTTAGGCTGGTCTTCTGCTTCATGGAGGAATCCTCAAGGAAGCTGATAAACCGATATCGCGGCCCCAAACCCCAAACCGATATCGCGGCCCTGTTGTTGAAGTTGGACCATCGTATCAACATTTACTAGTAGAGCGCTAGTAGAGTACCCATATGTCTCGCTTGGCGACTGATCGTTTCACTCACTTATTTAGTGATTAGTGATTGATACTATTTGTTTCGGGGAACCTCACATGCGGATTCATAAATGCCTCTTTAGGTTCAGCCGTAGCCGCAGTCGTTCATTAAGCCCCACAAGGAACAGGCGTAGTCTTAGCAGGTTTGTCTCTACTTGATTGCCCATTAAGTTTTCGCATCTTACTATCCACACATCTGTTAGAAGCCGCAGCCTTTATCAACTGCTCACACAAATAACAGAAAGGGAATCCATGCCCATTCTTACAGGAACTGTTCTAGGCTTAGAAATACTGTCACACTAGATGATTTTTTGTCTGAGCAATTGTCGCCGGCTGTGCAGAATAGATGTCGGGCGGAGTTGTCATAATGTCTGAACCAAGGATAAATTGGGGTTCTGAACTAAAATCATTTTAACTGAAATGAATCCATAGCTAGTAATAGATAGTAACAATTTCAGGGTCTTTCAACCATTTCTATTGAAGTTATAGCACACGCTAGGGTGGCAACGGCAGATAAATGATGTTTTTGCATTTTAACTCCCGTTGCCTGTGCCAACTTGAGCTACAGCTAGCTGAATTCTGAAAAAATATCAGAACTGATGGAAACAAAGTGGAGTCTATAGTATTTGTTATTGGCCATTAGTTTATTTCAGTTTTTCCAATCCAGAACCCATTTTATCAGCGTTTCAGCCATTCTAAAAGACAACCCTGGTGCGGCGCATCCGCTAAGCCGCCAGCGATTACTCCGCCAGCGATTACTCCGAAAGCGATTACTCCGCCAGCGATTACTCCGCCAGCGATTACTCCGCCAGCGATTACTCAGGCAGAGAACTTTCTAGTGTGGCAGTACCATTAGCCACTGTCTGGGTTTGACCAGAGATACGAATGCAATCTTTTTTCTGTTCTCTTGTGGCATACACATACTGTGAATCACATCATCACAGATTAATAGCACACATATTACCATAATGTGCACGGAACTTCTAACACTCTTCTCTTTCTGTCAATCTTTCCTCTACTTATACCTACCAATGGTAGAAAATGCTCTAAATTAGCAGCTCTTCTGCTATTGTAGGAGCTTAGATTGGAGTTAGTAAGCCAGCTATCCAAGATATGGATCTTTCACTAAGTTAGGAACCTGTTAATGCAAAAATCTAAAGTACAAAGGTTTTCAGATGAACTTATTCGGAGAAGACAGTCTTTGCACTGCATGCTCGCAGAGTCTAATTAGATTATAATCGGGTCATGTTTTGCAGATCTCTGAGCCCATCCCGCGCTAGAAGCAGATCCCCAAGTCCACGGCGTCTTGACTTCAGTGGCAGATCCAGCCCTTCAGGTAAAAGACTAAACCCCATTTAACTTCTGCTAGCTTCCCTGTTCTGCTTATTGTTATAACTGTGGAGTTATCTGCTCATTATTTACTTCGTTATAAAGATTATAATCCCAATTATTTATTAGGCCGTAACTCATTGAACTTGCTCTTTGTGGATTTTGAATTCACGAGAACACCTCCGAGTAAAAGTAACTTCCACTGGAGTTGTTATTCGCCCAAATGCATAAAAGATTTCTGAAATATGGCCGATCATCAGTCTCTGCAGACTTGAGTTGCTTGTGATTTCAAGCTCCACAAAATGAATCATTTGTAAGGCATGTTGTCTAAGCTCACTGCTTGCTTCATATTTACTTGTTATGTCCTGAATTCTGGTTTTGTTATACACGTCTTGTTACATGGAACTGAGTATGCTCTATGGACTATCGCTGACAAAAGTGCACTTTAATTCTGCATGTAAAATTCAGAAAGCTTTTTTATTCTCTCCATGTTAGAAGCCTGCTTGTTTCTGCTCAGCACAAAACATGGCTGGCTACCGATCATGTTTCGATTATGGAGTCTGAACACTATGACTAAAATGAGTCATGACTTTTCAATTGAGTGAAATGTCAATCTAGCCTTTTTGAAATGCCGTTTCATAATGTAGAACAGTTTAATTGACAGTGCATTTGGCCCTAAATCATTTTTTGGTTGCACAGCAATCTGGATCATTTACGACAACCAGAAATATTTTTGTTACGTCAACCAAATCATTACTTGTTTCTAGCTCTGACTCGCTCTCTGAGCAGAACCAGTTTGAGATCCAGAACACTGTCTAACTACTAGTAACTAGCTACTAGCTGTACTAGTTAGTTACGCAGACGGTAAAGGCTTACTATCCCATGGCTTATTAGTCTGTATATGATTCTGTTTTTATTGTGAATGTATCTTCTTTCAAACCCAAACTAAACCGTGTCTCCGTGAACCAAACCCGCTAATCCACGTGCTGTTGTATTCGTAGTACATAGTTTCCTCACCTGGCCTTTGACCTGATTTTTAAGGTGAAAGTTGTGATGTAAAAGCTTTATCCTTATAAATATCACGCAATACCAGTCACTGATCACTGCTAGTAATTTCCACTATGTTGCATTGATAGAGCATGGTTTTCCAAGGGGGAGAACTTTCTCAAACCCAGTCAAGGGGCGTAATTTCTATGTCACGTTACCAAACTGAACAGCGCGAAAGACAAACCTTTTTATAAGATAATTTTATTTGTTTTCAGGTCGTCGTTACTAACTGAACAAGATGCTGAAACTCTAATCAAAGACAACTCACGAGCTGTTCCCCGAGACCCGAAAATGAATTAACTGAAGATTGCTTGGATTTCTTATGTAATGTTGTCATCTATTTCTGTTTGAGCTCTTTCTAGTGTCCTCAATGTTTGCTCATTATAACAGGAGTTATCTTCTGCCGTCCAGTTTTAGTTTTGCTATTCGTCTTCTCTTAAGAGTGTATTTTGATATTTTAAAAATTTTATAATCATTGGTGTGACTTGAAGAAAAAATAATAACTTTGTCCTTTTTATTATGAACAAGTCAGGTACCAGTTTTCCGCACATCTCTAATGTAATAATATGAATTAGAAGTGTGAGCGCTCATCCTGACCACTGGTCGGAAGACCGGTAGGTGGCTTGTTCTATCTATCTATGCACAGTGTGTTATTCTCCTAACTATTTTTACATTGTAGATTTAGAAAAATGCTCGTAGATTTCAATCGACTGTTAGATGAAAATAAATTAGATTCCTTGCTATATATAACAATAATTAATTTGGTTGTGAAAATAAAAATTTTCGTTTGTGAACCCCTGACCAGTCTTTGTGATATGACAATATGACTATAAGTGCTTAGAGCATATTAGGCGCATTTGCGTGATCAGGCTTTGGCAAAGGAGAACGCGTCCGAAACCGTTTTTGACGCATTCTCAGTTCCACTGCGCGAAAGCGCACCTGCAAAGTGCATTTTTACAAACCTTGTACCTAGTCAGTATCTGAAAGTGAATTCGATCACATGAACAGAATTCCATGCTGGAAAGTGGGCGTGCTAGTTTATTAAGTGCCAAGGTTATCAAAATGTCAAGGTGATCTATCGGTTACCTAGTTATTCCTTGGACGCTTGCGGTCGTTTGTTAGGAAAAACAAAACTCACAACTTTTAATCCTTAGATATGCAAGATGCTGAGAGAGGACAACATGGATGGGCCCGAAACTTCTTGCATTTTTAAACTGCGCCTATCTATCCATGTGAACGCGCCTGAGAAATGTTGTCCATGTCTGACCGAAATCATGCGAATTCACCGGTTGTCACTGGTTCTGTGGTAGTTCTTGGTATAATAACTGGACCAGTAGATCGAGTGTGTTCAATCTTTATTTAAACTGAGCTGCAGTTTTGGGGGCCACCGTAAAGGAGACAGGAAATCATTCTCCCAAACTCTGCTTGGATGGTTATAGCAGCTAAAGTAGATATAAGCAGACACGCCAGGAAAGCGGTGAAACCACTTTTGTTTTCAACAAAAAAATCAGATATCATGAGAGTTCACCAGCTTTTTGTGTATGGAGATAGTGAGAGGGTAGATCATCGAGCACACTTAGCACACTGGAAGCCGCCAATTTTGAGCCAAGGAGCCGCATGCATGCGGCTTTCAAGCCACAGGATGGACATACCTGGATTGGACTAGTTCTCAATGCACTGTATGAGGGTCTGTTATGCCATGTACATAACTTTGTTTATCCAATCCCAATTTCGAACCCTATATCACCGAACTAAGGCCCACACACAAGGTCGTTCAGACATGTAAATGTCCAATGTCATATAACACATCATCACTTACCCGACTTTGAAGTTCACAGCTATTCGAGGGCATGCGCCCAGTATGAACAGAGGGAATAAGTACCCTGAACTAGGCCATGAATGATTCATTTGGTATGAACAACAATCCTATCAAGTACTTGGTATGAAATTGTGCAAAATGTGTGTATAACATATAAGACCAGCTCAGGCAGTAGAATCACTGACGTATTTCTGGTACTGGCAAGGCTTGCCCTTGGTACATGCCTTTTGCAAGCATCTCAATGCAATTTCCTGGTATGGTTACGGAGCACTTTGGTATTATGGAAGTTCCAACCTGTGGATAAGTGTCACTCCACCCATCCCTTCTCATGGAAAAGAAGCTAGATTTTCGACCAATAACATGCTTAAAAAGATCATATGCTTTGGTTAACTGATCACCATACGCTTAAAACTACCATGGTATCCTTAATCCTGTAGTCCAATGCTTCACATTGCAGTCTGCAGGTATCTTCGTAGAGTTTGAGTTGGCTCTGAACATAGTCAATTCACACTATAAACTCCACGTGTTCCCAACCTGTAATCACCGAATAGCCCCCCCCCCACACACTCAGTATTGAGTAGGCACTGCATTACGTATACTAATAGCAAAGTCTACATTTGACTGTACATATACACAGCAGACACCATACATGCACTTTTTTGCTGTACAGCCATGCGAGAAAATAATCAGTTAATTTCATTGTTCTGTTTTATTGCAAAATATATAACGCATGTAATAGACAAAGACTAATTCGCATTTCAATTCCTTATATTCTTTCACGATGCCACCATGATAATGACATCTCATGGAAAACCTGCCTTCAGCAGTGTGTCTCGTTGTGCATCAAATTGTTGTCATGACTTGAGATCAAAGCATGATGATAAAGTTACAGGTTCTTCAACCACGAGCCATCTGTTCATTCACTGCATTTTTACGCAGCAGTTCTAGCATATCCGGGCGACGGACGACCCTGGGCATTTTAAACTGAGTTGGACTGGCGCCTTTCTCCAACATGACATCTCGGTAGTAGCTGAAGGTACCGGGGTTAACCAATCGGACCACAGGTGCTCCGATGGTTCCATCAGACTTATAACGTTTGTACATGAAGAACTTCTGCTCCAATGCCTCATCCAACTATATGAAAGAAAAAGATGAGGATAGCTGGGTAACTCAATGGCTAGACCGCTTGGCTCAAGATTGAGTGACTCTAGCTTCAAATCAGGTCAAATTGTCATCGTGGGGTAGCTCAGGCAGAGTCTGCACCAGGCTTGCAACAGCATGAACCCCGCTTCAAACCTCAGTCATGCTGAGCTCTTATTGTAAGTGCAAGCTCCTCACATATATCCTAGCTCTAAAACTCGTAGAGATGAGTTTGCCACTGCCAGGCGATGACTAACAAGGTTATAGTACTAAGCAGTGATTGAGAAGGAGGGATGTCACAGTACAGTATGAACTCTCAAAGAGTGTCAGTATTTTTGGGTTAAATTATACTTTCCGCGAAATGTGGAATGTATTTGTTCATGGGTACTCAAATGAAGATCTCAGTTGATTTCAAATGATTAGAAAAGGTTCCCACAATTTATGCAATGTTGTTTTTGTTTAAAGCATATTTAGTGCTGGTTTTAGTTCATATGAATCAAGTCCCATATTCATCGGTCGGTTTCGGATCCTGACGTTAAATAAAGGAGGCCCTCCCATGGAGTTATCTTCTCTATTGGGCACGCATGTACAAACAGAAAGCCTCCTTATGACGAACCCTGGAAAGTGTTGAATAAAAAACATAGTAAGTGGATTTTTTCACCAATCCTCCTGACAGCTAGTCTGTCATGGAGATAAGAAGAAAAAGAATGCTCCCTAGATTACCTGTTTTGAGAGTCGAGATTGCAGCTGACTGTACTTGCCTACCATCTCATCAAACTCCAGAAAGACCTCATAGTGGGATTTTTCTTCCCTCTGACTCTCTACAACCAGTTTACAATTCTATTACTCAACGCAAACTCTCTATAAATCATAAGTGTCGAACCAGAATGGTTTACAAGTTAACCCGGTAGAAAACATCATGACCCTGACTGGGAATAAGTAACAATATGAAGTTCGGTTAAAATGCGGCTCATTCGTGGTAATAGAAGAAGCAGGAACTGGTTATTGTGCCCTATCTTCCTCTCTGACCCACCTCCTGGAGGTACTACGACCTCAGCAGTGGTGTAGTCCAGCAGCTGTGTTTTAGGGCAAATATTTTGTACCACTGACTTCAGCATGGAGTAGAAATCATCTTCTGTGATCTTTTCGCTGCGGAGGCTGAGGAGTTGCCCTTGACGATGCATGTACTCCACCACCGGAGTTTCATTCAAAAAGGAAACAATCTTCACTACATCCCCGAATCTGAATCTACAATACAAAGACCTTTGCTTGTGGCGATTGACTGGGGATGTAATTCAATTCTTTTTCTTCCTCATATCCTTTCAGTGGCTGTATCTGCCTCTTTCCAATAACCATTGAATTAGAGCTTTGTGAAGAGCCTACACTCGCAATTCAGGCAATATTGCAAGCTCATCAGTCTATACCACTGGGCTATGCCACTGTCCACAAAGACACGCTGCCCAACTATGAATTCTTCCTAATCCTGTACTAATCTCAAGCATAGATCTGCATGTATATAAATTTGATTTTAGCCAGGTTCTATCACTCTGGTGCCTGAGTCGAAACCCGCGGCCTACTTCTGAAGCCTACTTCCTACTCCGGTTTGACATGACATCTTAACAGTGGATTGGGATAGTGGGATGGCTGAGTGGTAGAGCACTGAGCCCACAACCGTGAGAAACTGGGTTCGAACTCTAGTCACAGCAGGGTCCCGTTGTGGGCATGAACTCCTAGCTCAAAACTAAAAGCTAGTCTCACTATGAGGTGGGGCACTGATACGTACAGCTTCACCATCTAACAGTTAAAAGATCGTACAATAAATAAAACAAGATGAGGTACCAAAACGTACCTGTATAGCCCACTAACATTGGTGATAACCATCTCATATATCTTTCCAGGCTCTACCTAAAACAACAATGAGGAGGTCTGAAAGTGCTACAATGTTTATACATGCGTCCTGCCATCTACCGTGATAATCTTTGTCACCAATGACTACAGATAAACACAATGACTTCCTCCATCTGAAGGTCATCTCGGAATTGCAATGTTGCCCTTTGAATTGAATTGAAGGTAAATTCATTTATTTAAACAACGCTACAAAATGACCGGCTTTGCAGTCCTCTAAATTCAGACTATGGTTTGTCTCCTCTTGAGATTGTTTTCAGAAAACAGGGCTTAATGAAATATGAGCTGTATGGGCCTAGAACCAACGGTTCGGCTTCCAGCTTGGGCCTAGAACCAAGGGTTCGACTTCCAGCTTGGGCTCACTCAGAAAGTCACATTGGTTCCCTTTCCGACCAGCAATGGAATCTCTGAGTGAAAGTTAACGATTCCCACGAGACAAATGCTAAATTTGTTCATAAATTCATATCATTATGGACGTGTGCAGAATTAAACAAAGAGGCAAGATTGCACAGAACTTTGGGCACTGCTGCTGAGTGCAGCCCATGCACCAAACACCCATCCTCCTTGTTGTTTTCGTTGAAATTGTGGGCCTTTCACATATAGGTTACCTGGTGTAACAGGAGTGTAGCTGGCTGTTCCTGATGACTTATCTCTACAGGTATAAACTCAAAGAAACATGCCTCAGGTAGGAGCAGGTACTTGCAGGTCTCTTCCTCCGGCCACATGTTAAATCCGATGAGACCCTCTGAGGCTGCATACAGTGCTGAATAGATGGGAATATCTAGAGAAGACAGACATTTATACATGTATTAATATTGATTGATGTACATGTACGTTTAGGGTGGTGGACCGATGATCTGAACCAAAATCAAGAATTTCACATGTGACCATACACTGTTTTGTTAAAAGTAATATAAAAGATTGCACGGTCTATAAGTTTGACATCCATCGGTCTTGGTAGGCTGTGCATGCTGCAGCAAGCCAGGCAGAGTTGACACGAGCTTTTTATGCCCAGACCCAACTTCACTTTATCAGGGTACCCGCTGACTCAGTGTGAAGCGGTGCATAAGAAGATCAAAGTGCTAAGGGAGTCAATCAAGTCATAATTTCCTTACGCATCACAAGGGGCCAAAGTCTGTTCAAAGTTCTGTGACAATGATGCTGCAGCATTTTATACCATGAAATGAATGTTCGAGATACTATTAATTCGATGGAGCATTGCGTGCAGCGGACTGCAAAATATCAAGTACATGTATACATTGATTCAGCGTCACTGATTGATTGCGGGATCCACTTTACCTGGTACAAATGAGCCACAGTGTGCAAAGATGATTACCTTTACAGAATGATTTCTCTAGAAGTGATTTATACATGGAGTTAGTTCCACTGGTAATACAGCTGATATAACTGAGACCTGGCCATGCACGTTTCACAATCCCAGTCATACCTTTCTCAAATTCTGCCTGGATACAGAAAAAAAACTGGATCATTATTATGATCAGACAGCAGAAATGCTATTCTGTGCATTATTAGAGAGATTGCGGAGTTGCTTAACCCTCTATGGCACCAGAATGTTAGCGACTCCATCTACTAACATATGATGACTCGCTCGGTGAGCTGTTCACTCACTCAGTGAAATTATTGCTCGATTTGGATTGGTGTTACTAGTGATTCAGTGCACAATCTGGGTGCAAATATATGAATATGTCTGGTATATTAGTTTATAACATCATTGATTGCCTACAAACTACGGCAGACTTATTTGATCCAACTATAGAAAAAGAAAAAACATATTATAGGTATAATTAAAAAGAATAATACATCGGCGGTCAGTACAAGGCTGACCCCACGGACAGACTCATTGAGTTGTGACATCATCAAAGCGAAACAGTTTGATTTGAAGCAGATTTAGAGAAAGGGGAAGATAACTCAAAAAGCTGAATGCCCGCTAACTTGGAGTTTTTTACCCTTTGACATAAAGAAAATACCAATCAGAATACAATTGTGATGATTTCTGTTTACATCTATTTTTTGTCACAAGAGAATAATTTTGCTTGTCCTTGAGGTTGGCAATTGTCTGTCCGATTCAGTGATATTCCTCCGTTTTCCTGGGTGAACGACTGACGCGTAAAACGATAGAGTCGGCCATTGCTAAATTTTGTCACTATATCGGTATATATTGTTTTTTGTTAGCCATTGACTGGCTGTGGTTGGACATAGGGCCTCCTCCTCGATGTCCACAGGTTGTCATTGATGGGAGATTGAGCCTTTTTCTGCAATGCTGACTCAGGACAGGTTTGCAGAGGGTGATCAGCCAGATAAAAACCCCTTGAAATATTCCGTGCCAGCCAGGCATTGAACCCCAGCCACAGGAAGGACAGACAGTAATATTTATTCATTGTCCCACTAAGCTTTCATGGCTGTGGTTATAAGTTGGGCTTATAAATAATCTAGGCCCTACCTGTATCTAACCATAGCTACACTTTGAATTGAGAATGCCCTTTTATAACCATTATATTTTAGATCTGTCTTGAAAATCGCTTTGAAACCAGGTTTTTTGTTTATTGTCTTACAAAACCACTTGGTCATTTTATTTTATAGACTTCCTACGCTTGGGGCTTGCAGCACTCTCTGGAGCTTGGAAAATATGCATGTGTGTGAGGCACGTATACTGGCACCCATACTCATACTGGCACCCATACTCACACGGGCACCCATACTCACACTGGCACCCATACTCACACTGGCACCCATACTCACACTGGCACCCATACTCACACTGGGACCTATACTCACACTGGCACACCCATACTCACACTGGCACCATTACTCATACTGGCACCCATACTCACACTGGCACCCATACTCACATTGGGCCTGGGACTTGAACTCCGCTATAACAAGTTTGTAAGCCCTTACCCTAAGTGCAGCTGCTCTTTTAGGATTTGGTTTGAGGTGAGCATTTATCTTCTCTCTAACATCATCATCTATATGGAGTTCAGAGGTAAGTTTACCCGCCTCTATATCAGCTACTATACTTCTCCAGTTTTTTTCCAGGTTGAGAAATGCACTGTACAAGACCGATGCGAAGTTAGTATAGAGCGTACCTAAAACAATGTATTGGATAACTAAACACCAGGTTCAACAGCCTAGTGGTCTTCTTCTGTTTGGAACTGACTGAACCACTGAGAAGATTAAGATTCTAATCTGGATGTTTCTGCCTGCAGTTGTCATGGCCGGTATCGATTTGAGATGATTTCAGCTTCATTCCAAAAAATATCAACAAAACTGGTCCACTAAAACTGGAATCCTGATCATTGGTTTTTACTTATTAGCATTTATTCAGTGAAAATGGTTTTTTCCAGTTCAAAACCCTAATTTTTCAGTGTCTTGTCCAGTCTGAAAGAAAAGAAGACAACTC
>Ga0224501_10004481_pt1 | contig 11015 bp, 3 predicted proteins | sample SF_Oct11_sed_USG_4_FD_169105 | JGI IMG/M metagenome (GOLD analysis project Ga0224501, IMG submission 169105) | Sediment microbial communities from San Francisco Bay, California, United States - SF_Oct11_sed_USGS_8_1 | ecosystem: Environmental > Aquatic > Marine > Sediment | place: USA...
ACGCAATTGATATTGATCGTAAAAGGCGTTGTCGTGGTACCGAACTGCTTTTCTGCAATCGCGCAGACCTGTCCCGAAGGCTGTTCTGATAGCTCAAAAGTATAAGGCAACCCTGTCGTAAGATGCCAGAAAAACGTACCCGGTACCTGAAAAGAAATACTGTCAGAACCATTTTTCAGGGTTGTCTTGCCCGCAAGACCAATCACATTAATTGTCAACCGCTTTGTTCCCGAATCGCCAAAGTAAACTGATGTACTGCCGTAAGTTGTTGAACTTAAATCAATCTGGTAAGCGCCGTCTAAATCTGATGTTACCTGCAAAATAACGTCAACGGGCGCGTTCCAGTTTGTGGTCGTAAATGTATGGGTACCGCCCAAAGGGCTATATAAAATAAAACCATTCGGCAGGCCGTTTACGGTTACGTTCATGATTTCATCGGCGGGCGGCTCGCATGAAAGTTTTGCCTGAAAGTTGTTATAGGTACCGGCCCCCCGGTTTACCTGACCCGAAGATTGAATCACCATGATGGATGGCGATAAAATTACATTTTGATTTACCGCCGGTTTTGAAGTAATCAGAAAATCAAAATTATTGTCTGCTTCATCGCCTGTCTCTGCCGTGATAGAATAAGAGATGTCGGCTTCATTTGTACAATCTGACTGGCCGGTTACCGTAATCAAGCGCCCTAGACTGTAATTTGAAGAATCAAGAGTAACGCTTTGAATATCGAGAATGCCTTCGGATGTGTTTGAAGAAGAAAGATTAACGGTCACCGGCGCAGAGGGAGGGCAGCTTAACGCCACAAGAAATTTATCGTCGCCGCCAGACTCGGTTGTTTGAAGGGTCGGATTGTTTGATAGAAGAAGAAGCTCGGGTTTACCGGTGATATCGTCTCTTACCGTAAGATCGATTTCTTCATAAAGCAGAGAGTTCGCAGATAATTGATAACGGCTGTCACTGCTGGTGACATCGGCAATGATAATTTTTAAGACTTGATCGCCGTCTGTAACACAGTCGCTTAAGCCGGTTACTAAAACCGCCTGCCCTGTCGAATAATCGTCGGGAGCAAATGTAATATTTTGCGGAGTTATAATGGCTTCAGATGTATCTGTCAGTTCAAAAGAAATAGAAACATCGTTTTCGGGTCTTGATGTTAAAGAGACCGAAAAACTTCCCTCGCTGCCGCCTTCTGTAATATCGATAGAATCGGCTGTTATTTTAATCGAAGCGTCGCCCTTAAATATGGCGGTTATTTCAGGGCCGTTACTGCAAGAGAGAAACAGATTTGGCAATAATAAAAAAAAGAAAATACAAACGGTTTTTTTCAAATGTGTTGACCCTTTCAATGTAATTTTAGAGCATTTTATGTAATTACAGACGGTTCTGCAAGAAGAAAATAGTTAATAATCAGTTCTGAAAATTTCTTCAGAATTAAGACCCGTGCCGCCGGTGAAGTAATTTAATCGATAATTTAATAAAAAAATTTGAGGGAAAATGATATTTGGGTTTCTGCTTTGAAAGAACCTGCACCATATAATCAATTTATAAGAGACGATACATTTTGTCAAAGAAAATATGGATTGTTTTACTCTCTACCTAGGGCGTTTGGGTAAGCTATTCTTCAATATTATAGTTTTTCCCATTCATCTATCGTGATATTTGCCTGCTTTAAAATCTTTTTTAGAAACTCTGGGCCAATATCAGATTTATGAGGATTTGGCAGAGTTAAAGTTAGTGTTTCTTTTTGCATAAACTGATGCTTGCCGCCTGAGAAAGGGCCTTCAAAACCAAACTTTCGTAAATAACGAATGAGTTCTTTACGTTTTATTGGTTTAAGAGGCGGCATTATGCAATGCTTTTTATTTTTAGTTCAATGCCGTCAATAGCGGGAATAGAAAGATTGCGGGTTAATCGAAAAAAAATCCATTCTTCAAGAACAGAAGCTAATTCATCTCGGCATTTTTCTAAAGAATCTGCCTGAGCGTAGACGCCGTCAATACCCGGAATTTCGCCATAGTAGCCTTCTTCTTGAAGTATTTCATAATGAGCTTTTCTCATAGCAGTTTTAATATATTCTAACAGCATATACTATATGTTATGTTTTTAATAATAAAATGTCAACCTTTTTTATCAGCCCCTCTAAGGCGTTCGGGCAAGGCGAAAGCCTATGACGTTGTTCTCAAAATACGGGGAGCTGAAGTTCACGAAGCCAACTCGCATGATGTCCGCCGCATGGACCCAGCTGCCGCCCCGATGCACGCGGTTCGTACCTTCAGAACCCGGATACCAGTCAAAAGCCCATTCATATACATTACCGCTCATATCAAATAAACCAAGCGCGTTTGGCAATTTTGAGGCGATGTTATGGGTTGTCGTCGTATTGCCTGTACCGTAAACCGTACTATTACCAAACCACGCAACCAAACTTGTGGCATCAAAATCAGTATAGGGTAAAGTAGCGCCGCTTGCGTAAGCGCCCGGATAGTACTCGCTGGAGTCTAGTATATCGCCATCATAATTGGCATCATCAATATACCTTGCCGCAAGCTCCCATTCGTTACTGGTAGGCAGTCTAAAGCCTTTCGCGTTAGGGTTTACGTAAGGATCATCTTCACTGCCCAGTATACCGTAAGTAACCGTTGTATTATTTGTGCTTATAAAAATGCGGTTTGCCAAAGTGGCGTCGCTTGTATAAACGCACTTTAATGAAGTACCATTTTGTACATTATAATATTCGGTCAAAGCGTTTGCAAATATCATAGCGTCTCGCCAGTTTATGTTAGTTACGGGTTCAAGTTTTGCTGTTGTAGGAGGAGCGCCAGCTATACCGTCATGGCCCTCAGTTCCAGGGTTGGCAAATATATAAAGTGGGCCGCCGTCGGCTCTAGAGCCTGTTGCCCACTGGTAAACTTCATACCAAAGTTCATACGTTACTTCGGTTTCACCTATCCAGTAAGCGTTACTAACAGAGGCTGTGCCGCTGTCATCGGTGCCGGTATAAAAGGTTTTTGGCGGCACAAAAGCCATGTTAAACGAGACCCCCCCTGCAGTCTCTGATATTTTCTGCCCCGGCCTCTCTCCGAGTACAAATATTTCTGCAGGTTTTAGCGCCCTGTTGTAAACAACCACATCGTCAATGTCGCCTTTAAAATAAGAGCCCGTGAAACTGCCGCCTATCATGAGTCCGCCGTCTGATATATCAATTGTGTTTACAGGGCCGCTAGCAATTAACGCGCCATTTAAATAAAGTTTATTTTCGGCTGCGCCGTGCGTGCCGCACAGAAAATGCCAGCTGCCCGGTAAAAATTGAGGTATCGGATTTAATACCGCTTCATCACCCCAGAAACTGGAAACCAAATTGGGCCCGTCGTTTCTAAAAGCGAGATAATGAGCTTCGGGATAAATGGTCGAGGTACCCTGATGAACAATAGGATATTGGTTAGGCGCCACGGGGTTATCGTCAGGATTAAACCACGCGCACATGGTTCTGGCCGAGTTGCCAATTGGTAAAATGGATGTGGTCGGCGCCTCTAAGTATTGCGTAAACCCGTCAAAAGAATAGGCCGCCTGCGATGAGCCTAAACGATCATACTCATTAACCGGCGAGTTTACAGGCGTTAAATGATTGCCAAAGCCGCTGACATCATTTGCGTCACCGGTAAAATCATACCTTGCGACAAGACCCGCTGGAACCTGCACGGCAAGCTGGCGCACTTCGACTCCGCTCAGCGCTCGATTGTAGATACGTACGTCGTCTATTTTGCCGTCGAAATAATGAGGCAAATCAGAAGTTCTTCTGCCAATATACATAGGCGTTGATATAACAGCAGGTTTAAAGAGATTAGTACCTATTGAGCTTGTTCCAGAAAGTGCCTTCCCGTTAAGATACAACACCGGAGCTCCGCTTATTTGAACAACTGCAACATGACTCCATGTGTTTAGTGGAATATTTACTGGCGCACTTATATTGTTAGCGGCTACCGATGGCGACCAAAGCAGCTTTTGAACCCCTGCGCTATTCCATAATTCAAAAATATACCCAATGTCATTGCCATTTTCCCGTGCTGCAATCACATAAATATCCCCATCATTTTTAGGTAATGACTTCGGGTTAATCCACGCAGATAGAGTTATACTCTGGCCTTCGCCTATTCCTTCTGTTGTAATAGGCGTTGTTTGTAGATTTTGGCCTGTGGATGCGTCAGTTCTTGTAAAATCATAAACACCGTTTGTATCACCATCTTTGCCAGTCGTCGCGGTTGGAGCATTTGTCGTCGTCAAAGTATAATTGAGCGGGCCGTTATCCGCAAGTGAAGGTGAACCACCAACATCGTCAAAACTATAATGACTCAATAGCCCCGTCGCGCCTTCATTGTAGCTTGGTCCCACCAGCGCCGGGTCGGCGTCCTGGGCGAGCTCGTTGATTTCACCCTCATTTAAGGCGCGGTTGTAGAAGCGGACGGCGGCTATGGATCCGAGAAAATTATTATTACTGTAGGCATGTCCTATCAAGACATTTTCTGCCCGGTCAATAGGCGGATTGCCAGTTTCCTCCCAGTGAGTGAGTGTAACATCATGACCATTTACGTAAACACGGCCGCCACCATCTCCAGCGCCTCTATAGACATAAGCAACCTGCGTCCAGACTCCAGTTTTTATAATTCCAGCGCTACTGTAGCTTAAGTATTTAGTGGTTCCACCGTTATCCCAACTTTGAAAAACAAGCGTGCCGCCAGTTCCAACTGAGAAATTAAATTCATAATTGGTCTTGCCGACAATAGCACGATAAACGCTGACATCGCTCGGCTTTATCCAGGCTGTTATAGCAATGGGAGCGTTATTGGCAAAAGAGATATCTTTGGTAGAGATGTAGTTTGAGCCATCAAAATTTGTAGCGCCTTCTGGTTCATTGAAACGTCCTGTGAAATATTTTTCCGTTCCTGTCCAGACTCCAACGGGTGTGGAGGCTCCATCATTACCATAATCATTCGCATTTCCCGCGAGCGGCCAGTAGCCGACCAGACCGTTGTCGGTTATTTTAGCAACCATATTTGCATCGCGGTCGGCCAGAAAGAGACTGCGGCCATCTGTCGTGATTCCCCGTGGGGTTGTCATTCCGGCGGCAATACCTGTTTGGGCAGAAGCGCCATAATTAGCGGCAGACCCATTGCCTGCGATTGTACTGACAATTTCGGTTTTAAGATTAATTTTGCGAACTCTTCGACCCGCATAATCAGAAAGAAAAAGATTCTGGCCATCGGTTGTCATGTAAACCACATTACTGAATTTTGCCGTCGAGATATCCCCATCCTGAAAACCGGCCACTGTTCCGGCAACCCAGACATTATCTATTGCGCCGGCTGAAAGATTGTAGCGTTTTATTTGATTTCTTACTGAAAAATAAAGAAAATCTGTCGCACCATGTTTCACAACGACCAGACCGCCAAGGTTTGTCGCAGATGAATGAATTGTTGTTATTTCTCCCGTTGTCAAATCGAGTTTTCGTATGTTCTTACCATACCATTCTGATATATATAGAACACTGTCATGAAAGGCCAGCGAGTTGATTCCATTAAAGGTTGCCAAAAGCGGATTAGTGCTATCATTTGAAGAACCGCCGCTGACACTTGAGCATCCATCTCCGGTTCCGGCAATTTGGGTGAGAGGCCCGGATCCATCCAGAGCATATTTAAATATCGCATGAGCCTGATGATCGCCAATATACAAATTGGTTCCGTCGTTTGCAAGCGCAAGCGGGCTGATGAGCCCGGGCGTTGTAAGTATGTTGGATGTACATACTGCCGCCGTAGTGATAAAATCTGTAAACCCGGGCGCTGCAATGGCAGATTTTACAATATTATTGTTAAGATTGTCGCCTACATAAAGATTCGTACCTTCGGTTGTGATGCCGTCGGGCCCAACATAATTTGCAAAATTACTGACTTTGCCCTGGTAAAGAGGGATATTGAGCGGCGCCTGCGGGATGTTCAGAAAGTTTCCCGAAGATATCTGACCCGATACGCAGTTAATATTGATCGTAAATGGAAGCGTAGTCGTACCATATTGCTGTTCCTTAATCGCGCATATCTGCCCTGTAGGTTGGCTTGAAAGTTCCAGAGCATAAGGTATGCCCGTTGCAAGATGCCAGTAAAAGGTACCCGGCGCCTGAAAAGAAATGCTGTCAGAGCCATTTTTCAGGGTCGTCTTGCCCGCAAGGCCGGTTACGTTAATCGTAAGACGTTTTGTTCCAGAATCGCCAAAGTAAACCGACGCAGAGCCGTAAGTCGTTGAACTTAAATCAACCTGGTAGGCGCCGTCTAAATCTGATGTTACCTGCAAAATAACGTCAACGGGCGCGTTCCAGTTTGCCGCTGTAAAAGTATGCGTACTCGCCAGAGGGCTGAATAAAGTATAACCGTTCGGTAGACCGTTTACGGCAACGCTCATGATTTCATCAGCAGAAGGCTCGCATGAAAGTTTTGCCTGAAAATTATTATAGGTACCCGCCCCACGGTTTACCTGACCCGAAGATTGAATCACCATAATTGAAGGCGATAAAATAACATTTTGATTTACTGCCGGTTTTGAAGTACTGAGAAAATCAAAACTGTTGTCAACTTCATCTGCCGTATCTGCTGTGATAGAATAAGAGATGTCGGCTTCATTTGTACAATCTGACTGGCCGGTTACGGTAATCAAGCGTCCTAGACTGTAATTTGAAGAATCAAGAGTCACGCTTTGAATATCGAGAATACCTTCGGCCATATTACTTGACGTAAGATATACTGTCACCGGCGCAGAGGGAGCGCAGCTTAAAGCAGCCAGAAACTTATCGTCACCGCCCGATTCGGTAGTCTGAAGGGTCGGATTGTTTGACAGAAGAAGAAGCTCGGGCTTGCCGGTGATATCGTCTCTTACGGTAAGATCGATTTCTTCATAAAGCAGAGAGTTTGCAGATAATTGATAACGGCTGTCATTGCTTGTGACATCGGCAATGATAATTTTTAAGACCTGATCGCCGTCTGGTGCACAATCGCTAAGGCCCGTTACTAAAATCGCCTGCGCCGTGTTGTAATTATCAGGTGTAAACGTTATATTTTTAGGAGAAAGTATTGCCTGCGATGTATCAGTCAGTTGAAAAGAAATTGAGACATCGCTTTTAGGCCTTGATGTCAAAGAAACAGAAAAACTTCCTGGGCTGCCGCCTTCTGTGATATCAATCGTTTCTGCGCTAATCTTTAAAGACGCATCGCCTTTAAATACGGCGGTTATTTCTGGGCCGTTACTGCAAGAGAGAAACAAGCATGACAGTAATATTAGATAGAAAATAAAAATGATTTTTTTCAAATGTTTGAACCTTTCTGGTTTCAAACTTATGTTGATCTTATAATCTTACGCTTCAAAAACTGTGTGCAAAAAATCTGCCATAATCTAAAACTAGATACAACCTAAAATATAATTAACTAGATACAACCTAAAATATAATTTAAGTACTATTTATAAATTCAAGACGTTTTATCAAGAAGAAAATAGTTAATAATCAGTTCTGAAAATCTCTGCAGTATTAATACCCGTACCGCCGGTAAAGAGAACTTCGCCGTTTGAAAGCATAGTATCTGTTCTGCCGATATCTTTCATGCTCGTTGTAGACACAAAAATACCCTTAGACGAAATATATATTTCACCCGTGGCGGTATTATTACCGCCGGTGATCAATACATTGCCGTCATTCAAAAGAGCAGCAGTATGTCCGGCTCTTGCCAATACCATAGAACCTGTATTTGTAAAAAGTCCTGCCGTCGGATCATAAATTTGCGCGGTGGTCAACGGCACGGCGCCGGTATGGCCGCCTGTAACAAGCACCTTGCCGTTTTGTAAGAGCGTCGCGTTGTGAGCGTACCCGATGCCCGTCATGCTGCCTGTTGGCGCAAAAAGGCCTGTCGCGGGATCATAGATTTCGGCTGTCAGCCGGCCAACGCCTCCGGTTATTAAAACCTTGCCGTTTGGCAAAAGAGTTGCTCTATGCCAGTAACGGGTATTGTTCATATTGCCGGTTGTCGGCGAAAAAGTACCTGCTGCAGGATCATAAATTTCTGCTGTATTTAATATTGCGCCCAAACATCCTCCGCCAGCGTCAAGGTTGGCATTGCATCCGCCAGTAATGAGTATTTTGCCGTCAGGCATCAATGTTGAAGTATGAAAAGTTCTTATAGACGACATAGAGCCGGTACTGCTGAATGTACCAGTCACTGGATTATAAATTTCTGCGCTTGTAAGAGGCGTTACGCCGTTATGGCCGCCGGTTATTAAAACTCTGCCGTCTGTAAGCAATGCCGCGCGGGCCGCATGTCTTATCGATGTCATTGAAGAAACAGAAGTAAATGTTTCATCGGCTGGATCAAAAATTTCTGCGGAACTTAATTTGTTTGTGCCGTCATGCCCGCCTGCAATTAGAACTCGACCGTCATTTAAAAGAATCGCAATATGTCCGGTTCGCGGCGATGTCATCAGCGTTTCTAAACCCGTTGAGGGGCTGGTCGTAGAGAAAAACATACCCGTGCTTTTACTTAAAGCTTTTATTTCAGCGTCGTTTAGAACGCGGTTGTAGATGCGCACGTCGTCGATTTCTCCATTATAATAGGCAATGCCCCCTGAATTTCTATCATAACCAATCGATAAACCTCCGGTTAAAATTGTATCCCAATTGTAATTGCCTGTTTGTACAAGTTGACCATTAAAATATAATTTTTGTTTGGGATTTGCTGTGTTGTCAAAAATGCCGCATAAATGCGTCCAGCTATAGAGATTTGTTATACCCGTTCCTTTTGTTGTGGGCATATGTAAATCTGCCGCATAACCGGCAAAATAAAACTGCGCTGAACTGATATCATCCGGACGAATGCCCATATGTATACTATTGTTTTCTAGTGGCGTACCATATTCGATTATATTCTGGCTTATACCATTTGTGCGCAGGGTATTTCTTGACCAGGCGCAAACAGTTCTGGAATCTGTTTTTTCGGGCAAATGATTGTCATTCGATAAGATTTTATCTGCGCCGTCAAAATAATATGATGAATTAGAATTTCCGTATCTATCTAACGAAGAGCCAACGGGAAATGCCGATGCTGTAACTCCATCGCCGCCCAGAAATCCGTCATTTGCGTAAATAGAATAATCTTTCAATTTTTTTTCATTGCCCAAAACTCCCGCCCCATATTCATCACTACCATTTAAAGGAAAGTAAGCTGCAATACCATCGGGTACCTGAATGGCAAGGCGTCCCACTTCGCGGGCAGATAGGGCTCGGTTATAGACGCGCACGTCAGAGATGGCGCCATTGAAAGATTGAGTACCATGACCTATTAAGAAATTTTGACTGTTTGAACCTGGTGTTGCTGCGTTTCCGGCACAACTATCTGATGAGGTAGCATTAACACCATCTATGTATACCTTCCATGAACCCGTATTATTAACCATCGCGAGATGTGTCCATTTGCCGATAGGTAACTGCTGACCGGTAAAAGCCGAACCATAACCGCCGCCGCAAAGTCCTTTTAGTTCATAAGAGGGTGAAAGCATTACCAAGCCGTAACCATCTAAACCAGAGTGTCCATTGTAGGCCAAAATCTGATAATAGTCGTTGGGGCCGTTCCATTTAACCCACGCCGTGATGGCAACATCTGTTGTTTTTGTAGTTGGGATAGGCGGATATACATGGTCATCGTTCCCGTCAAAGAAATATGCACCATTGCTATTGCCATGAGGCCCGTCTATTAATACCGGGTCGGCAGTACCGCCGGGCAAAACAGCGTCATTTCCGTTGCCGCTGTAATCTTTCGTATCGCCGGCAAGAGGGTAGTGAGCGGCCAGCCCCGAAGATATTTTGCGGATGGCGTGGTTCTTAAAATCTGAAAAATATAAGCTTTTTCCGTCTGTAATGATATTACCCGAATTTATATGAAGCCGCGATGTCGCGTAATCGCCGTCAGCATACCCTGAATTCGGGTTTAACAATGTTGAAACCTTTAGCGTGTTTAAATTGATTTTTCGTATTCCCGTGTTCAACCATTCTGTCACAAATAAGCTGTCTTTATAATAAAGCAGCGAAGACGGATAGTCGAATTTTGCCGTATTGATATCTCCATCCGCATAGCCTGCGATTCCCGAACCATATTCTTCGATAAAAGCGCCGGTCGTATCATATTTTATAATTTTATTGGTACACGATTCTGCAACATAAAGATAACTTCCGTCAGTGGCCAGTCCCATAGGTTCATTAAGGCTATTGACCAGAATTTTTTCTTCTCCCGAAAGAAAATCAATCTCAAGAACAAACCCCGCTGACAAGCATTCTCCTAAATGTCCGCGGGAGGTAATGTATAACTTATTTTCTGAAATTGCCATATCGGCAGGGTATGTAATCGTATTTGTGGTTGTCAGCGTTGTTACCGGATAATTCTTTCCCGGGGTAATATCAATTTTTCGAATTCTATTTCCCGCTTGTTCAGCAACAAATAAGGTTGTTCCATTGGTCGCTATAGAACCCGGTTGATTAAATTGGGCCGTTAAGCCGTTTGCGTCAAGATATCCGGCCGTACCATTGCCAGTGATCGTTGTTACATTATATGGGGAGTTTAACTCTACTTTACGAATAGTATGATTTGCAAAATCTGAAATGTACAAATTGCTGCCATCTGAAGTTATTCGAGATGGCATATTAAACCGCGCGATATTTCCTGCAACCGGCCCCGCAACGGCAATTCCCGATGTTGGCGCAGGCGGCAGAGCTCCAGCAATTGTTGTAACTGTAAATAAGTCAACTGTTAAAGGCGGTATTGTCGCAGGGTCATTGAGCATAATTGAATTTCCGTTCGCGTAGCCATTGACGCAATTGATATTGATCGTAAAAGGCGTTGTCGTGGTACCGAACTGCTTTTCTGCAATCGCGCAGACCTGTCCCGAAGGCTGTTCTGATAGCTCAAAAGTATAAGGCAACCCTGTCGTAAGATGCC
>Ga0224501_10004483_pt1 | contig 11015 bp, 5 predicted proteins | sample SF_Oct11_sed_USG_4_FD_169105 | JGI IMG/M metagenome (GOLD analysis project Ga0224501, IMG submission 169105) | Sediment microbial communities from San Francisco Bay, California, United States - SF_Oct11_sed_USGS_8_1 | ecosystem: Environmental > Aquatic > Marine > Sediment | place: USA...
ATACTAGGGTAATAAGAGTTGCTTCGAGGGTTGTAGGGAACTAACTGTCTGTAAAGATACTCTACGACTTGGGGTCTTTCATGAGCAGTTCGGTTGTCAGCGTATTTTACTGCCAGTTATACAGCCGTTGAATTGGTAGTGGAGATTAGGGGTCATTTAGTTAAAGAAGCTGTTTAGCAGGTTTGTTATTATGGCAGGTTGTTGTTACTTCGATGCTATGATAAGGCTGTACCCCCAGTACTACGCCAAGCTTCTAGCTTGATAATGGTTTGTTGTTTTCCAAAAAGTTTATGTCTCGAGTATAAGGACACTAAAGGTGGTAGCCAAACACTTATACTAGCTGTTTGTACACACACAGATGCTAGAATACTGATAAAAGGTGCTAATGCTGGGTTCAAAAAATATGATACAATACTTTTGACAACTTGACTACGAAATTGAATCGATGGAGAGAGGATAACTACAAAAGTGATTAAAATAAAATTATATACATATAAAAGAGAAGACGTGATTACATATAGAAAGTATGATGAGTTACCGATATTTGACAATAATGGGGATACTAATATAAAGGCACGCCTGGCTTTAAAAAATCGTTTCAGGAGAAAGATTTCCGGGGTAACTGATTGTTTTCAGAGTCTTTCTCAGCGCTACCATCTCTTGTCCGAAGTGCTACAATTTTATGTCGGCTGGTATCCGGTATTACAGAGTGGGTGAAACAGCATGTATCGCACATGTTAATACCGCACTGTATGCAGCGACGACCCGCTGTGGCGTAAAGTCCATCAAGGCCGCAGTTGTCGCATATCGCTTCATATTTCCATGTCTCATAAAGTTCATCGTGCGATCTGTCCATCATCTAAGGTGATAAAATATTGTTAACATTTCCTTTTTCCGGCCTCGAAACCATCCGAGCTGATCATATTAAATGCATAAATTCTAAATGGATAAACTACACGAAAAAACTGTTGATCCCAAATGAATTATTGTTATTAGAACTTACCTCGTGGCTGAGATGCCAGTTGCCCCATGGAGGTGCACTCCTCTTTTGGCAATAGGGACAAGGGAAGTCAATACTGTTAATGTATTTCCCTCTCTCCACATACTGCCTGAGACAGTGATAGCAGAATATATGTTTGCAGGTGAGGTATGTTGGCTGTATCACAGTACCACCGCACAATGCACATGGGAAGCTGGTCTGAACATGCAGTGGACTCGCATTACTGTAGCCATTCCAACACAGCTGGGTTTGCCTGCTAGTCATTGGTAGTAGCTTTTATGTTGCCATCTGAAACACAAAGTTAAGATTTACTTTTGTTTTTTCCATGACAGCCGAGAGAATATAGATCCGGACAGAGTGGAGACAGTGCGCTGGAGTCTTGGGATGGAACCGGATCACCCTCCTCAAACCAAGGTACGCCCCACCCTATTGCTGGAAAAATCCAAATACCCACTTTATATGACTGAACTACCATAAGAAAACTCAAGTTGGCTGTTTATTACGACTTTGGAGATCGAAAGCTGGCAAAACCAGTGTTTATGCCTATATCATGTGGTCAAATTTTCATGGATTCTTTTGCAGGTGCGGCTGAAATGGTGACAGCGAACACCAAAAGTGAATGGAGTCAAATGATTAATGATCTTGAGAATGTAGGGAGGTTGGACATTTCTGGATTAGTGAATAATGTCACTGCTTCCAGGGATAGTTCCTCTGATCATCACAACCCTTCCCATTCACAGGTCAGTTCCGAATGCCATCAACTCCGTAAAGGGCGACTTAATTTGCTGATGCAGTAAACTGCTCCCTATTTCCACATATCTCACTGTTCAATTGATATTTAGGCAGGACCCGATGATAGACTAGTGGACTTGAATATAGTGCGTCAAGAGCATGAAACGTTTGGCTTCGGACTCAGCAGTGGCCTTGTTTCTGATCAAGCCGGATGCTACATCTGCGCCGTAGGCCGTGACGGGCCAGCAGATCGAGCCGGAATAAAAAAATACGACCGCCTTATACAGGTATGAAAATACGACCGCCTTATACAGGTATGAGAATACGACCGCCTTATACAGGTATGAAAATACGACCGCCTTATACAGGTATGAAAAGTATGTGACAGAAAAGAGCCCATGTAGCAAACGAAGAGCTAGAATAACCCGTTTGAGCAAACTTAAGCAGCAAATCTTTACCCGACTGTAAATCTTAGCAGCTTATCGGTGAGTGATTGAATAGGTTCATTCTGTCAGCGTTACAATTGAATCTAATAGGGTAGAAACTACCTTTTGTTACAGTCTATCTTCACATTTTACACAATCACCAACAAAAATAATTCCCTTTGAACCAGAATAAATGGATTGCTATGAAGATTCCACTTGCTTTGTGAAACTAATCAAATTGTGCTACTCGAATTACTGGGACAGAGATTTGGTTTCAGAGGACGTGATGCTAAATCAAACCACAATGCAACTTGTATTCCATTTTGATAACCAGACCCAATGATTGACCATATTTCACCATTTGAACTCGGGAAGAAACTCAAATCAGCATTGCACAACTGAACAATCCACCTATGCAAATGTGGATTACTGCTTGTCTCAGTCTAGAAATTCCTATTCTAACTCCCGTGGTGCGACTTATCCTAGCCATGTTGATGTCCAGCAGAGAAAGTTTGTTTTCATTATTGATAGGTAAATGACATCAATGTACAAAATTACTCTACAAGTGCGATAGTACCATTGATTGAGGAGTCCGGTTTGTTCATTCGTGTCCTCGTATCCCGTACTGACAGCTTAATGGAGTCTCATAGACACTACAGCCGAAGCACTAATTCATCATCAAACAGTCTGTTCTAATGACACTGGTCTCTTCTAATGACACTGGCTATTTTTTAACATTTTACTAACAGTTTGTCTACTATATCTTTAATTACTTTTTCTGACCAGTGATTCTCGTACTCGGTCCTCTTTTATCCGTTCCCCAGATAACAATGAGCTGCTTTAGAAATCTAATCATGTGGCATTTTATGGAATAAATAATAGTACGAAGAAATACTGCTTAACTTATAGAACTCATTGAAAATGAGCACCTGTGATTCACTGGTTGGGTTTGGACAATTGTCAGTAATATTTACATGGTGATGCTGATTGAATTGAAAGAACGCACTGGATAAATGTCAAGCTTGGTTGTAGGATTTGCATGTACATATTATCTGTACCCCGAAGTTAGACAAGTGTAATTGTCAGTGAGTGCGAGTTTGTCAGTGTTAATGAATGATAACATTAATTAACAATTCAGATCACTACACAGTCAGAGTCAGACATAACTCACTTAGTCACACTCACAGATCAGGTAAGGACAGAAACTCACCTTTAACGTTAAGTACGTTGGATTAACAACAACAAGAACCAATACTCTGACAATTCAGAACAGTCTATCGAACCGCGTTTAAGACATAGAATTGGGTTTTAAATGACATAGCTCGCCATAACCACCAGCTACCAGTCCAAAGCCCGATAGTCACTTATTTCGCATGCTACCAGTGTTTACAAAGCAGGTTGGTCCACTCCTTTGTGTAGGAGTACCAAAACTTCGGGAACATAGATCTTGAAGGGGTGTCATCTTATTCGGGATGGAATAATGCTCCAGTTTTTGACCACTAACGGATTTATTACTTTTATAAAATCAAACTAATAACTGTAGGATCACATTTGCCTAATATTAAATAAAGTAATTGTTCATTCAGTTATTAAATATTGAGAGTAGTGTACAACCTCACCCAATCCGTAGCAGAATTCCCATGACCTATAAAGTAACCGGATATTACGTAATGTTGCGAGTAGGCAACCGATGCTAGTAGCAGAATTCCTGAGCCGCTAATCAATTACATACTGAGGTTGACATCACATGGTATACGGAGACGTATCCACACCCATTTGAAACGTGCAGCACCGTCCAGGTAAGACCATCAACAAACAGATTTCCTTAAAATTAAGACCTATCAACTGAGTGATATGTACCCAAAACCACAATCTTGACTAGCTACACTCCTACAGTACATTAGCATAGCCACTACACTAGACTAGGCACTAGCCAGCTCATCAGTGAGACTGAGAGTGACTGTGAGTGTGAGTGTGACTGTGAGTCAGTCCGTGAGGCGTGACTCACTACTGAGTGACAGTGAGTCACACTCACAGTCACACTCACTTATCTTATGCCTACCACGGACTGACTCAGTAGTCGCTAGCTACTGACTCGGGCAAGTTATCAGAGTTGGTCATGTTGTTGATAAGCTGACAAGTGACTTTGACTCCGACTCCGAGATTGGCAGTGCACCGGATGGATCTGACTCGCTGACTGAGTCACCGATTCACTCACTTACTCAGTTAGATTTAGTGAGTGACTGAGTGATTTGATGCCTGTGGGTGCGGTGAGCCAGTGAGTCGGTCAGTGTCTCTCACCCACACTACAGTCGCTTCCAACTCGACCAAAGTCGGATAAGCTGAGACTGAGTGTGAGAAACTACTCTACTGACAAACTAAGTGAAGCCAATGAAGGGTCGACTAGAATCTAGAATTATGATTTTAAATCTGTTCTGTCATAGTTAGTATGATGTTGCACTGTTACACTACAGCGCGTTACACATGCAGTTGCATGATAAGCTTCTATCTCTGACTCTTGCTCTTCTGACTCTGAGCACCTTACAGTTACTGCGCTAAGAAGCGGCACGTGTCAAGTCATTTTACCAATACAGGATATGAGGGTGTTATCTAATCCGTTTTTATCAAAAAGAGGAAGGTCTAAAAAACTTTGAATTTCCTTTCAAGAGTTATCCATCAAACCTGAAAGCCGATAATTTGTTCTTGTTAAAATATTGGATTTATCATCAACTCATAGATGCGATTTCTTTTACAGATTGTGATTAGTGTGTAATAGCTGGTTCTCGGTTTGATGGAAAACTTTCAACGCATTAAGGTGGTTGGGAAGGGGAGCTACGGAGAAGTCTGGTTGTCCAAACATGTACGAGACAAGAAACAGTATGTGCTTAAAAAGATGGACCTGAAAAAAGCTTCTAAACGTGAACGCAAAGCCGCTGAACAGGAGGCCAAACTTCTCTCCAAATTGAAACATCCCAACATAGTAGCATACAAAGACTCATTCGAAACTGACAATGGTTATTTATGGATCGCAATGGGCTTTTGTGAAGGTGGAGACCTGTACAATGCTCTCAAAGCACGCAAAGGATCTTTTCTTGATGAACGGCAGATTGTAGAATGGTTTGTCCAAATTTCGATGGCACTCCAGTATCTTCATGAACGCAATATTCTTCATCGCGATCTAAAGACTCAAAACATATTTCTAACTAAAAGTAAAATCATCAAGCTCGGTGATCTTGGCATTGCTCGAGTACTGGACAGTAGTAATGACATGGCTACCACATTGATCGGTACACCATACTACATGAGCCCCGAGCTTTTCTCTAACAAACCTTACAATCATAAGTCTGATGTGTGGGCGCTGGGATGCTGTGTGTATGAGATGACAACGCTCAAACATGCTTTCAACGCTAAAGACATGAACTCATTGGTGTATAAGATCTTACGAGGTAAAATGCCGCCAATGCCTCAGCAGTATAGCAGTGATTTGAACAACCTTATTAGAGCTATGTTGGATCAGAACCCTGCAAGACGACCCAGTGTAAACAAGATTCTCAGAGATCCATTTATAAAGAAGAACATTGCCATATTCCTGGAGGGTACCAGGAAAAGTCGACGAACCCCGTCATCGTCTCGACAGAAGGGTTTAGATAGCAGGGGAGAGTCGGCTAGCTCAAGTGAATACACGGATCAAGAAGGACATCGACCGCAGTCAGGTTTGTACAATTTACCACTTGGAGTCTAATGAATTATTTTTTCATGTAAAAATCCTTTCTGTGTGGAACTGGACTGTGGACTAGTATAACAATCAGATTTCCAATGTACAAGCGCTTTTCTACTGAACAGTAGCCATAATTCATCAGATTGTGTTCAATTACAGGCAAAAAGAAAGATCGTCCCACAAGCGGGAAACGCAGGACTAGTGAAAATGTTTTTGATAATCCGGTAGCGGTAGATGTGCCTCGGCCCTTACCTGCTGTGCCCAAAAGGTCTCCTCAACCAGTATCCACACAAGCTAATCAAAGAAACCATCACCGACCAGCAAGCGTTCCTGTTCAGTCTAGAGGTGAGTGATCTTTCTATGGGTAACAAACTACCTACTTATTTGATCTGCACCATTTTGAAAATGCTAGAATGTGGTTGTTGGCATTATGGCTTGACGGAATGTTGAATTTGGATTGTTGGTATTACTGCTACTGCTTCGTGTCAAATTTGTACACTGGAGATCCCATCTCTGCATAGAATTGTGGACAGAACGGTTAACCGAAGGCCTAATTGCGTGTGGAGTCGTCCCACCGTCACCAACTAAACCATTTATTTTGTGTTTTCAGGCAACAAATTGAAGCTGACTATTACCTGCTAATAACTCACATTTTTTTTTGTAAAGGGATATGGTTCTTTATTGCAGATTGATCAAAGTTGTAAGGGGTCTGTAGTCTTGCCCTGAATTTACACTAGGCCATTGTTGTTGTTAACCTGGTCTAAAACATTTTTCTCTGGAGTATATTTCATTATAGAACATTATTGCTGTTAGCCCAGTGTCTAAACCCTAGAATGGCGATTGTGGGTGCAGTACAGCTCGGTGGGAATGTGCTGGGCTTGTGATCACAAGGACCTCGGTGTGAACTCCGGTCACGGCAGGCACCCATTCTGAGTATGAGCTTGTTCAATCAGACCTAGGAAGCCTCACTATGAGGTGGAGCACTGTTACTGGCCCACATATTGGTGCTCCATGCTATGCCTTAACTGGCGTTAAAATAAATATCTAACCCGACAGCTTCACCATACCGATAGAGAGGTCATACAAAAAAACACAATGTTTGAGGAATGTTTTAAACAGAATATTTTATTAGCACTGCTGCAGTGTCTTTACATCCAGACTGACGGCACTGTTTATGCTATACCTTATCCCCTGATGATGCAACAGACCCCCTTTTGCCTCTAGTGTGGCATACTTTACAACCGGCTAGTTTGGGTAGCGTGCCGACTCGCCACTCTTTTTGCACAATGATTATAATTTAGTAATGTTTCTACATCTTTGTTAGGTGCTACGGATGAAATTGATGAAGGCCAGAGGACTAATCCCAACATGTCGGCTCGGCAGCGGAGACGAGAGAGAAGTATGAGAAGTGATACTCCCCGTAGCTCTTGCGAAGCTATCATTCTCGAACCGCGACGACGAGGCAGCGCCAGCGGTAGCGAACGAGGGGACAGCGCCAAGTCTGACCGACAGCGACCAGGGTCATCACACACACCAACTAAACCAGAAATTAGAGTGAGTCAATCAATTGACGATAGAACCATAACAATGGAGAGCGTATCCAGACAAACATCAGTCGCTGATGATGAGGAGTCATCCTCTCTCGAGAATGGAGATCGGGAGATGGAGAATCTGGAGATGATGTTGGACGCCACACTACATATTGCCGCTGATCTTGATGACGATGATGAGGCTTTAGAGAAGGCAGCGGCTCCAGCTCCAATACCACACGTGCAGTCAGAACCTGTGATTGGTCAGGTACCAATGTTTAGTAAAGAGACATTGAATAGCTCCGGAAGACTCATGGGACGTATTGTGGCATTGCGTAAAGATTGCTTGCGCGGTGTTGGGCTGGAAAAGCTTCACAGATCTTTTCAGATCCTTGATGCTGTGGAAGACGATGACATGGAAGCTAAACTGTTGGATCTTTTAGGCCAAGATATCTTTGACGCTTACGCCGGCAAGATATGGCAACTCAAGTTTTGTGAAGAGTCTGCATTCAAATAGGAAAAGTTTGGTTATTTTTAACCTGCTACCTGTACCTGCTATTAGTTCATTCAGTTCCCTCTACATTTTATACCTGGCGTCAATTTTGTCTATCAAGCTTAAGTTTTGGAAATGTAGTTTGTTTATTACTTTCGATATTATTTATTGCAAAATCGCAATCATCAAAACATTCACGATACTCAGTGAAACAATCATTCAATCTGCAGGTGTACTATTCCGTTTACTTGACCGTCCATTACATTATGACTCATAGTATTTCTTTGCAGATTACTTACAAATAAATAAATGTCCATAAAACTGAAGATCAATTATGGATTTCATACATGAGAAATGCATCAAAAAGTCCAGCTATCGGATAACTGCATGATACGTGTACATTTGGTAACCTGTTCATAACCTGTTAACTTGTAGTGACATTGTAGGGATATTTTGTTATGTACTGGCATAACGAGTAACGTATACGCCTTATTTGTCACACGTTCGGTATTGATTGCCTCACTTCAGTATGGAAACTTCATGGTTTTTTACCGTGTCACTGGTTCTTTTCTCAGCTCCATGCTTTCTCGCCGCGTGTCTGCGCTCCTGACTCGCTCCTACAAGGGGACGCTACCGTCGATCAGAATGGCGCACTCAACTAAAGTAGCCGTGTGTCAAATGACTTCTACTAATAATAAATCATCCAACATAGATACAGCCACAAGTCTTATAAAAGAGGCGGCTTCAAAAGGAGCCAAGGTCGGTTCACTTTGTTACTATAAATTGCACTATGAACATTCTACATTCATGTACATGTGATCCCTCAATTATCTAGGGCGTAAAATATTTTTCTTCTGAATGGAAACCAAATTGGATTATTCATATGAAAAAGTACAGAGAACGGGCAAGTTGTGGTGTAGGTTTATTGAATTACAAACCCCAGTGTCATAGCATTGGTTGGACTTGACACCTGATTTGAATTTCTTGCTCCTTTAGGTAGTCTTTTTGCCGGAAGCATTTGACTATATTGGTAAATCCAAAGAAGAATCAAAGATGGCTGCAGAACCCTTAACTGGTCCAACTATAACTCACCTGCGCCGTCTAGCTGAAGACATGTCTGTATGGATTTCATTGGGTGGATTCAAAGAAAAGGTAGGTATATATCGATCAACGGAATTTTAGAAAGTTACATGTACATATATAGCATGGGGAGACACTGCGGCCCAGTGATTAGAGTGCCTTTCACACTGTTTCTGGTTCAAGACAGCTTGTAGATGGGGTTTTTCCCTCCATTAACTCTGTAGTAAGGGGAAGGCGATGGAAGAGGCGTGATGCCCCCTTCAGTTACACCGTTGCTACTTGCTGATTCAAGTTTGCTCCCTTACAGCCGCTTCCACACACAGCCATTGGCCATGGAAACAACCGTTCACATTTCACGAAAGACACGAAAAGCTGTATGTTTACATAACTTCATGTCTAATGAAGAATAGTAATATACCTCATTCTTTACTAGTCGTATTCAGCTGGGTTTCACTACCACCTCTATCTACCAAGTGGTTTGTTTTTGCAGAGTTCAGATCCTGACAGACCATTTAACACCCATCTGGTTGTGGACTCGAGTGGACAGCTAGCCGGTGTCTATAGGAAGCTCCATTTGTTTAATGTTGATATACCGGGTAAAGTGAGACTAGCGGAAAGTGATTTCACCTCAGCTGGCTCAGAATTATCTCCTCTCATCGACTCCCCTGCTGGTCAACTCGCTCTTGGCATAGTATCCTTTGATTGAGGGTCAGTGCTCTATTTTGTGGCAAAGAATACTGATTTTAAAATATTGCTCTGTTTAGGCATTATAGTTCATTGACTAAGTTCCGACGAAAACCTCCTTGTCGACTATAGTTGGTATGGAGGGAGTCGAAGGATGACCGATGACAAATTGGATCTTTGAGGAGACCTCTCAAATATTTGCTGTGTTAACTAACTACCAAAGTTAACAAGCATGCTTTCTGTGGAAGTGCAGAGCGATGAAAAAAACCTTTTTTCCAGGAATTATATTGTGGCCACCACAATGAGGAAGCGTGGTGGAGTCTACTGATATCATTGAAGCTCGAAGCCGTTAGAATGAATTTAGAGTCTAGACCATGCAAGAGACTCGTAAAACTGCTTCACTTTTTGGTAAAATGGAGCTGTAAAGTACTGTAGCCTAATTAATTATGTACAGTATTTCGGAATGTATTGTGTAGATATGAATGTTATTAACGCCCTAAACAGACTTAGTGTTATGATATGAGATTCCCTGAAATGGCAACACTTCAGAGGCAGCAAGGAGCACACATACTCACATATCCATCAGCCTTCACTGTTCCTACTGGTAAAGCACACTGGCATGTAAGTTGTTAAAACCATAACCATGTGCTCATGCATTTTACTCTTTCAACCTTTAAGGATTTCCTCCCAAATGGTTCCATTTGTATAAATTAAGACAAAAACGTATTTTTTGTGGGAAAACATTGATTGCTGAAGTTTTCTAACCACTTTTAACTCATTTAAAAAGAGACATTTATTTACCAATAATTTTCGTCTGGTATAATTGGAAGATGCATGCATGCCTGTTGTACCTATGTAGACAGTGTGACAAAGCTCCTGAAGAACTTTGAGCTCTGAATCTGATTTCTCCCCCAGCTTGCTCATTCGTGTTCTGGTTTCCTGGTTTTGTGTATCATTTTTTACCACCACACATAAAGGTCTACCTCAATGCTAAATAAATGTATTGTTTTAGATTTTATTGCGCGCGAGAGCTATAGAGCACCAATGTTTTGTCATTGCTGCTGCCCAAGTAGGACATCATAATGAGAAAAGAGAATCTTATGGTCACAGCCTGGTAAGCCTATGCTTGGTTTATATGCAGTTGACTTAAGTATCAATTTATACGATTTATGAAAGTGGTCTGGCGCCATAAGGTGTCAATCAAAACAAGCTTCGCATAATTTCCATGGTTCAATTTTGCAGCAAGCGTGTGTTAACATTTGGTAGCTGTTCAACACACAACTGATATTTGAGTGGCCATCTTGATATTTTATACTGTGTTGACATTCGCCATGCTCCATTAGGGCTATATATT
>Ga0224501_10004484_pt1 | contig 11014 bp, 5 predicted proteins | sample SF_Oct11_sed_USG_4_FD_169105 | JGI IMG/M metagenome (GOLD analysis project Ga0224501, IMG submission 169105) | Sediment microbial communities from San Francisco Bay, California, United States - SF_Oct11_sed_USGS_8_1 | ecosystem: Environmental > Aquatic > Marine > Sediment | place: USA...
TCCCAGGCGGTCACCCATCCAATTACTAACCGGGCTCGACGTTGCTTAGCTTCGGTGATCGGACGAGAACCGGCGTTTTCAACGTGATATGGCCGTAGGCGTAAGAGGGTACTCGTAAAGGGTACTGTTTCGTTGCATTGCCCCATATACACGTTGCATAGGTGATGACCGCTCCAAACAGAAGTGTTATACGAGAGTGAGTAGCAGGAGCAGCGTAAAATTAAACCCGTAGTTACTTTACTACTATAGCCACGGAATAATTATATTCCGTAATTATAGCGCTTATTACTGGTGCATGCTACATGCACCCAAGTCTGAATTCAACTCACCAATTTTGAGTTTATGCGGTAAATGCATAGACTAGAGTAGACAAAAAACCCAGATCGCAATGTACGTTCTCGACCCGATCATTGACTCATGACTGACTAGTGACTAACTTGAGTAAGTCAGTTGGCGTTGCTGTGAGTGTGACTCACTGACTGTGAGTGTGAGTGCGATTCACACTCACTCACAGTCACTAGACTAGTCAGTCACTCAGTGCGTCACTGACGACTGACAGTCAGAATCACACACTCAGTCACTGACTGTGAGTGTAACTCTGAGTCTGACTCGATCACAATCAGACTCAGAGTCACACTCACAGGCCAGGGTCAGGTGAATCAGTCAAGACAAGAGTCACTCAGTCAGTCAGTGACTCACTCAGTCAGTCAGTGATGAGTGAATCACAGTCACACTCACAGTCACTCCGACGTCGAAAGAGTGAGTCAGTCAGTCTGAATCTAACTCTGAATCATATATTGGAGAAGAGGGGAGGATAACTCTATGCTCAGTGAGTGAGTCACTGACTCAGTCAGTCACTGACATTTAATTATAAACTAAAGGAACTCAATCACTGACTTATTTTTTATTCAGTTACTGTTAGTACTTAGTTGGATTTGGATGGTGTAACTGTAAGTCTAAACTAAACTAAACACTAGACTAGACTCTAATCTAGAGTAGACTGTTTGGTTCTACCCGTCTCATGTGATTATGTTGTCCTGAAGCCTGATGATGTAGGTTGATGCTTATACTAATAGTAACACTATTACCATTAGTATAAGTATTACTATTACTGATAGCATTATTGGTAGGGATTAATAGTCATGACTAGACTAGTGGTACTGCTATACAATTTTATGCAGGGGTCATAATTTAATATTGATAAAAACTCGGTAAGTGTCAGCACCACTGAATTTGATTTGATTTGATAGTTTTACTTGACATGACTAGAATAATCCTTCTCCTGTAAATCTAATTATGGCGCATTAAATCAGGTGGTATCAACACCATGGCTAATATCCTGTAACGACTCAAATCAGTGATGCTCATATGCAGAAGCAAACTCAGTCTTTTAGTTGAATTTGAATTTGTAACAGTAAAGCTCTTAGCGAGTCAGTGATTCGATAACTAGGCATGTACTTGACTTGCTGACTCTGGTCAAGATATGTTTGCGAAAATGACCAACCAGCCGCCAGTATCTCCTAACAAGGCTGTGTACAAAGAGTTGACGGTGACTGATTTGCAACCTGAGTTGCAAATCAGTCATCAGTCATCTTCGCAAGAAAAATTTTGTTCTACAAAGAATATTGAATGAGTCGGAAAAGTGCATAGCCAAGGGCTCTAAGTATGTGCATCAGATAGGGCTATATCTAAGCTTCCATTTGAGCTGTGTGTTGGGCCCATTTTTTCATGGTAGGCTTCAGTATCTGAAAGCAAGTGAAGACACTTTTGGCCATGACATAACCTCTTTAAAGAAATTGGAGTTGCCTGATTGGCATGGTGATATTGTAGTGGATATTTGTAATGAATGTTTTCCTTTCTCTTTATATAATAATATAATTTATTATTATATCTTTCTGCATGCATGATTAATCACCCAAGCCAGGTCCAAGTTCATGAGGTGGTTTCCTTAATTCCCTCGCCGGGATTAAGTTGATGTGCTGGTCTACTGCATTCCCGAGCCGGGGTAGAACTCCATGCGATGGTTTACTTAATTCCCGAGCTGGGACTAAATTCATGTGATGATCTACTTAATTCCTGAGCCGGGACTAAACTCCATGCGATGGTTTCACCTGCTGCAACTTAACACTGTCTAAACATTCGACTGCACACGCGGAATGCTCCGGGGTCCCTCCGATACCCAGGCTGGTTGGAGGGCATGCTCACGATTACGCTCTTCCTAAGTACAAGTGTCTCTACAACTACATGACCTAACTAAAACGTCTCTCACCGGGTGCTGGAGGGTGGTTGATCAGAGAATCACAAGTAGTGTAGAGAGAATGATCAGGTGCGAAGATCTTTTATTGAGCGGACAAAAAACCTTGCCACGTACTGTAACAGAATGTTGCAATGCAGGTTGCCAATACAACAAGAAGGGGGGATTGTGGGGCCTCCCTGCTCTTTTATACCACTATGCGGAGGTCAGCCCCAATAAAATAACCAATCCTAAAAACCATAACAAACACTCCACCAATAAACTTGAAGCAAGAAAACACGTGTTCCATAATTTCCAAAGTGTCCTTAATTAAAAAACACAGTCAAGTGGCTGGTTTAAAAAACCGCATTCGCACCTTCCTCTCATTCCAGACAACGGGTGCACAGGGCTATTTAGCATATTGTTTTTCGTCTTCGGAATGTGTTGCCGCACCCATTTTCCGTCACGTCCCCGTCGCATGGTTCGCTCGCGATGTTTCCTTCCCAACAATATGGTGTGGTACAGCTGTTCATTGTCTCCACATTACAGCCTGCTGTTCAATCTTCTGAACGACCTGCAATGAAGAAGATCTACCGGAAGATCCACACAGCATGAATGGTATCTCACAGGTAGGCTCCGAGATGCAAGTAGAATAATTACTATCAAACATCCCCAGTGCCAAACAACATAAGAAAGTACTTCAATACTTTGATACTTTGTGCCCTCCAGTCGTTCATAGAGTTGTTATGCAAAATACCCACCTCACTTTGAAACACAGATCATTCATTTCGAAAATTTCAGTCTTTTGTTGCAAAATGATGGCAGGCAGGGGCAGGTATTTTCGTAACACCCCATCTATAGCCTTAGGCAATTGTGTTGTGCATTGTTGTGTATGTAGTGGAGTTGTCCCGTCTAGCTGCACATATATTTTCACACCCACTTTCAGGTGAATCCTAGCACTGAATCTGCACAGTCTGGACACGGGTCTATGATGGAATCAGTTGCCTATCAGACGGGCATCACAGGACCGGTCAGCGCTGCCCGAGTTTTCACTGGAACTGTCACTCGCTGGAATGGACACTATGGCCTAGTTAATGAAGAAATATTCTTCCTTAAGAGGCGAGTCACTATACTGTAACATAATTTCATAATTAGGCGTATTCTCCAAGCCTCAATGATGAGTTTCGTCAGGAATGCTATGAGAGATAAAACATCAGCCGTGTCTTTGCGTATGACCGTATGACCGTAACTCTCGATATAGGTTTCCGGTAATCAAAGTAAAAACTTATGTGTCTACCCTCTACCTTGGGCAAATGGGCCCAAGGCTCAGCTCACATGCATTTAGTTAAATAGAGCACTCTAGACTTGCCTTTGATTGTCCCGAGACAGCCCAAAAATTCACAGAGCTGTTTCTGTTAGTGTAGCTCTCTCGGCTTACGCGCCGTTGCTTGGGTAGTCGCACTATGTGCGTAGATGAAACAATAATCTGTGGCTGTTTGGAGTTGAAAATTTGAATTTTCTTTCAGCTCTTGTACGTCACCAACGCTACCCGAACTCGGTAGCCCTGTGTCAGTTGAAGCTCGATCCAGCCCTGATATGCCCTACAAATGGACAATTACAAAACTGCAGGTTTGTCATCAGCTATAAACCCTTGGTACATTGTGTATCTATTAAAGATTGGATGATGAGCCAAATTTTTTAAGCTTATCAGAATCAGTGTGTCTGTATCAAAACGTACCTGAGCCCAATAAAAGTTCATACTGAGCAGGCGATGTAATAAAAAATACGGTTAAATGTTGGAATTCTCAAATGAGTTTTCATTCAGTTGAAATTTTCCCGCGTGATGTAAATTGTCACAAAAGACATCACAGCGGGTCCACGTTATTACGTTTGCGCGATGGATAGCCAAACTCCAACTTCTAAAACTTTGTTACACTTCTAACTATTGAGATCGAAGTATGAGCGCGAAATGGACCCAAAAACAAATAATGCTCAAGAATTCACTGAGTTTAGCTTAGTTTTAACTCTAATCTACCTCGTCATCAAAGTGAGTGACACTGACTAGGTGGCGGGTGGATTTACTCACCTCTTTTGAAAACGGTCTTTCAGTCTTAGTTTGTGTTAGTTACTAAGAGCCAAACAGCTGCTCTTATTGCGTAGACAGGCCAGCAGTATGTTTGCAAACCTAATCTTATTTCATGTGGCTGTCTGACGCTGTAATCTGAACGGTTTTCTGCCAGTTGAAGCCATGGCGTCAACTCTACCATTATGGTTGTGAGAGGTCAAGTGCATTCCTTTTCTTTACAAACATTTTTCAGAAGATGCCAATTTTGCCATCTTTAGCATGGATTTAAGGGCACTTCTGCTGTACCCATTGCGCTGTAATTTGACTCGGGTAGGTTTGGAAACATGCTGATTCTGATAAGCCAAAAGTTTGGCCTTGTCATACAACCTTTAAAGGTAAAGATGTCTACAGCAATCATGAATAACTCTTAGTTTGTTTTGTGGGTCATTCGACCATCTTATCAAGTGAACCTTATTTTGGAGCGGTAGGAGCTGGAAATTGCGTGAGGAGCTCACACATGCATGATGCTAGCCTGGCATAGCCAAGGCATGAGTCTAGCATCTAACATTCTTGCTTTTTCAATTATCTCTGTGTTGCTTAGATAACCGTATATGACTGGCATATACGGGCTTTAAATGGCTGAGCTTTCAACCCAGGTGTGCACACCGCGCTAGTGCGGGCCAACAGCGAGGCTTTTGTCTGAGCCTGTTTTGTCCGGCATCGTCTCCACATTTGATTGAATATAGAGTATGCCCAACCTTGCCATGTAGCACAGGCAGAGTCCCATGCTACACAGTCAATCACGACCGTCACTGTCCGCCTTTAATGTTAGTGCGGCTTGGCATCGCCGTGCCACAAGCCCGGGCTGAATATTTGACCATTTGAAACCCGCATTACCCATAATTCATACGCCGATTTGTCAGAAACCATCTAGTGTCATGGTCACCAGGAACCGGATACCAGAACCATTGTGACATATAGCCGGCTTACAACTTACCGGAGCATTTCTGTCGCTGCGTTTGATAGGTTCTCCCGGGTGTGAAGGAGGTTCGGGACTTCACTCCTGTCCTGTTTAGGAGCGAGCTGAACCAGCAATGTACAGCCTCGCAGAGGGCAATTCGACTCCAAAGGAAACAGAATGCTATCAAAAACTCTGGTTAGAACAAATGATCAGCAATATAAACCCTGCCCAAACCTTTTGGGTACCCGTGATCATACCCAAAAGTTTTCTCTTGCCTAAAATCCTAGTCAATTGCTCCTAAGAATTTTTCCTTACCAACCCACCCCATTTGTCCTTCACTGTTGGTGGTCTAAAATCACAAGTAACTTCTATTCATGATTTGATATTACACGTATCCTAGCAAAATTTCACACTCATTTAAATATTTTGGTTTTGGATGATAAATAGCTGAATTATGGCACAGCCAAACATCAGTTCAGCTTCCCCATTGTGGGGGCATTCCATGCCAAATAGAACGTCCTATCCCACATGGAGGCGCTCCATGCCACATGGAGACGCTCCATGACATGTGGGGGCTCTCTATACCACATGGAGATGCTCAATGACACGCGGGGGCACTCCATGACACATGGGGCGCTCCACATCGCATGTGGTCCCCCCATGCCAAATTGGGATGCTCCATGCCACATGGGGGTGCTCCATGGCTACCCTCCTGGGGGATGATCCCCTGGCCGAGAATCTGTTATGAACGATTGCGACGCAATCTGTTCTTGGCTTTTTAGCCCCGTTGCTGCATTTTGCCAGGAAACTGTCCACTTATCTCATGCCTCTCATAACATCAACATGATATATACCTTGCAGAAGAGGTTCCTACTGATATCTGGTTCGTAGGCGGTATCATCAACGGTATACTACCAACATATGCCACCAACATAATCTGCATAAATGAAGCAAGCTTTGATGAGCTAGCCACAGAAGTCAAGTGTCAGCTGCATGCTATGAATTTGGGCCATTGTGAGCAGGGTCAACCACCAGCTCGACCTCTGCTCATCATGGTTACCGGGCAAACCGATATTATATCCAACACTAAGCTTTACAAAGCCAAGGAGAACATGAATAAACTCTGCTGTAAGCTAGAGCTTTTTAGGAATGAATTAGACCAGTTGGTATCCGCAGTTGCCTACGCAACCATTTTCCCACCATGCTTGGTAAAACTCAATGCTCCCAAGGCGGACTTCGCGCAAGTGTTAGCTAATGAAATCTTCAGACTGTATAATAAGTTTATCATGATCTTGAACCAGTATAATCACCTAAAGGTGCCAGTAAGGTTCTGTAGGCCTTTACATTGTTCTTCTCAAACCTATAAGCTGAAAACATTGATGCTGGACGATGATGGTCACCAGCTAAGTCCGAAGTCATATGACACTATAAAGACCAACACTGACCGCACTATTGGTCGTCTGCTTCAGGAATGGGGTACCGCGATTTTCCATGACTGCCCAGATAGTCATGATGATAAATCGCTTCGTACCCACTGGCGACAAATAAATGAATGCGAGGAACGATATCGAAAGGCAATGGGCGGCTTGGAGGTGGAACTGAAAAAGCCCAAGATTGTGCCACGCATGTCAGCCGCTAGCAATGTACCAAATCATAAAAAACCACCTCCCCTGATGGGAAAATCTCTCGCTCCTGCGGTCTCCAGTAGACAAGCAGGGACATGCAGCTCTAACCTTAGCTCCTCGTATAATTCCACTGAGGCTAATAATGCCTATTCAGACATGCCGTATACTACCACTGACACATATGATACATACTATGACGCTCCATATAACTCGATGAGGCCGCAGAACAATAACCTGAGCTCACTGTACCCAGCAACAGATAGATTCAATACTCATTCTGATGCATCTTACAAGCAGACTTGGGCACCAAGTGGTTTTGATTTGGGAAATCCTTCATCCTCAGATTCGGCACTACCAGCAGCTCCCATTCAACCAACGAGGTTGTCCACGATTGCCCAAGCAGAGCATTTGGTCTCCCAAGTTCCGAAACAACACTCCATCACTGCCAGGAAGTTATTAGCTGATTTTATCGAGCAGGAGGAGGTTATCCTCTGCAAGCGACGCCGCTCTGATAGTCAGCGTCTGCTTAATTTTGAGCAGATCCTCCAGAACACCTTCACTGGGCGGACATCAGCATCGAGTCATTACGAGAAGTCCTCTCTCGGTATACCTAAAGTGCCTTCACCAACCTACAGAAAGCCACTAAAACGTGGGCCTCCCAATGAGTTTCACAATGAGCATTATCCCGCGCAGCCGCGAATGAATCCTGTAGCACAGCCCCACGAGGCTAACAGGGCGTTGTGGGAAGGAGAGTCACTCCCTCATAGGCCACAAACTTTTCATTATTGACCAATCAATACGAGTTAGCCCATACCAGGCACTCTAAATATGAGTGCAGTATTGTACATAGACATGTGTGTAGAACCAGTCAAATCAGTTACTTGTTGCTCTTCAACTCTGCTAATCCTCTACTATCAGTATGTCATAGCAGAGTAATTTTTATTGTCTACTTCATGTCTGTATTGTTATTAAACATTGCTCTACTTCTACATTAACTTTGTATTTGTACTAAATGTACACTCAGCAGCATGCAATTGTACGTTGGTTTCTGTCTCATTTGATCAGATCAACCGCTCATTCGGCCAAACTATCATGTTGATCAGATGGCACTGGGGTGAAGCGGAGGCTTAGTGTGTAGCGCATCGGCCACTGGGGTGAAGCGGAGGCTTCGTGCATAGCACCTCCGGCATTGGGGTGAAGCGGAGGCTTAGTGTATAGCGCATCGGGCATTGGGGTGAAGCGGAGGCTTAGTGTATCGGACATTGGGGTGAAGCGGAGGCTTAGTGTATAGCACATCGGGCTTTAAATTCGATTCCCAGTTTGGACATCACTTTTGTGTTTCACTGATCAGGATATAAAAGAAAGAACTTTTAGGGATGCGGTTACCGTTCCTTCCATTTCTGCATCTACATGTATGTGTACATAGACATGAAGCGGGGCTAGCTTCCATGACATATTGGGCAAAATGAACAGGCTTTCGGGATTGCAAATAAATAAAATTAGCTATCCAATAAATCTGCATGCGTCCGAACTAATGCCACAGGATGTGTAGGTCCTGTTATTTTTGTATGGGTGCAACAAACATTCATGCGGCTGATCAAAATTACTCGCTTAAAATTAATTGAAACCCAGAGCGATGAAGGTCACAAATTGTATTAGTGCCAAGTGCCAAGTGTCGTTCATCAAGCATTATGAATATGTGCAGGTATGGAGTTCGTTATATTTCAATTACCCAGAATGCTGCTGTATCATAACTGACGAGGGCCTGTATGCAGATCACTGTGAAGAGGTATTCAAACGAACAGAGTTATCACTACATGTAACAGGATAGACGGGCATTACGAACATTGGTCTTTCTTCAAACAACATCAAAGCAATTATCAGGTGAACTAATCTTTGTGTAATGTCAGCCTTATTGTGTTTCTGTCACAAGTTGTTATCACCTAGTCAAGTCTAAGCGGTAAGTGACAAGTCACTATACAGAAATCTACTATACTCGGACCAAACGACGAGAGAGTGGCTCTAACATCGATCACAATGATTTGTCAGGCTCTTTTCGTTTTAGGTTGTCGGTGTAATAATTCTAGAAAACTCTTTCCCTAAGTTTTATCTTGTCCCTAGGCAGACCTTGTTAATATTAGATGGGTATGAATTTTACCATTTTAATGCGACAGCTGAATGGCCAGATAGCGGGATGGCCTGATAGAGTGATAGCTGAGTTGGAGGACACTAGCTCAGTTTGACATCGCGAGGACCTGGGTTCACACCTCAGCATAATGACCGGCCACTCCCTGCGAGTGTGAGCTCCTTATGTGCTAAATGGAGCATCGATAATGAACCGCTCGCTGCGCTCCACACTAACTTATGACTAGCGAACTAGGAGTACTAGATGCTGCCGGTCGCAGTACGACAAATACCGCTTCATTTCTACCCGATGGCTGCATCCCTTCCATGCAGCTCTCAGGTAGCTACCGTCATCTAGGTTGTTGTGTTCACTTTTCGTTTCTTGAGAATACGTTTGATCGTGTCTATATATATATATGGGTGAACTAACAGTATTTAAACTGGCACATTTGCTATAAATGGCTATAGATTGATATTTAACTAGACCTTGTAATTCTGGTCTGGCACTACCTTACCATAGCCTTGTATAGGCCTTCAATCTAAAGCTCACTTAAACTAAAATTGAATAATGTAATGTAAATTGATATTCATGAGGCGGTGCTTTCATTATTGTTGCTCACATATTTATTCAAGTACCTTTTCTCAGGCTAACGGTCCCACTAGATCCGATTAGAGCCCCATCCTGCTATCTGTCAGGGCTCTATCATTGATTCAATCTCACGCCTGATGTAAAATCAATATCACTTATCCTGAGATTGTTTTGTCCCAGGATCGTTGACTGGAGTGACAGTGGCTTTTTGTCCGGTGAGTACAGCGCCTCCTTGTGGAAATACGGGCATTCTGGTGCATGGATTCCTCGTTTTCGGAGAGAGCTTCCCTCGCATTTAATAAACTCAGTGTAAGTACTGATTTGTTATATTCCTCACATCATTAATTTATCGGGGGGGGGAGGGGGGTACTATTACGCTGAAGACTTTTTTCTTCTTTTGTTGACACTTACTTAAACCTTGTTTGTTTTTTCTTACTGCAGTTTTGGAAAGTTCATGCTCGCTTGAAAAGGTTGCGATTCATAAATCAATTAAAAGTTTAATTCCTGTTGGGAATGCTCTCCATTGAGCCAGACAGATCCTATATGAGCCTCACCACACATACTCCCGACTGTTCTACAACCTATGTCTATGGGTCAGTTGTAATTAAAGCGTATTGAGTCAGGCCAAGGTTGCTCTGTGGGTAAAACAATGGAGTCTTGTGGTTAAGAGTTCAATTCCCACTGCAGCAAGGATTTTTCTTTGGTACGAGCCTCCTAAGCTAAATTCCCAACGTAGCAAGGCTTGGTTGGTGCCAGTAGCCCTATAACCCTACCTCATATTGTGATGTAGTTAGCGTAGCTGACCGAAGACAATCGGGACCAACCATTGACTGCTTTCCCGGAAATAATGCATCAGTAGGATGCCGAAAGTACAGGGGATAATCTTTGTGCTGGCTTGTAGACATCGGATCGCCATCTAGTCCTTAATCGTTTAAAGCAGATCTACCACACTACTTCCCAATCACGAGGTAACCTGTCATATAGATACTTTTTACTCTCTGCTTATAACTTGTATTTAGAGCCGCACAAATTGACAATCACATATCAGCTGCTACCAGGCGCAAGGCCTTTTCTCCTATCCTCACTTGGTGTCGAGCTCTAAGTTACCTACAGCCCCACTCAGTGGTGGAGTGCCCTCCCACTCCTGGCTTTAGGTTACCTACAGCCCCACTCAGTGGTGGAGTGCCCTCCCACTCCTGGCTTTGACTGAAATACAATTTCGGACTTCTGGTACTGTGTAGGTGCAGATCGTTTTATATCAAATTTAAACTTGGCAAAATCTCCCTGGGATTTCAATTGAAAGCCAATTTTTTTTAGTAACATGCTAGTAAGCGCGATATAATGCAGTACACAAACACTGAAACTAAGCTACATAGACATCTTAGTGGTAGCGGGCAGCGGGCAACGGGCAGCGGGC
>Ga0224501_10004485_pt1 | contig 11013 bp, 11 predicted proteins | sample SF_Oct11_sed_USG_4_FD_169105 | JGI IMG/M metagenome (GOLD analysis project Ga0224501, IMG submission 169105) | Sediment microbial communities from San Francisco Bay, California, United States - SF_Oct11_sed_USGS_8_1 | ecosystem: Environmental > Aquatic > Marine > Sediment | place: USA...
AGCGGCCGAGAACATCGACAAGGAAGAAGCCGACAAGCTGGCGGCCAAGATGATGAAAGGTGTCTTCACCCTTGAAGACATGGCAAAACAATTTAAGCAGATCAAAAAAATGGGCGATATGCAGGGCCTTTTAGGCATGTTGCCGGGGGCTGCAAAGGTCAAGCAGCAGATGGCCCAGGCCAATGTGGATGACAAGATGATCTCGCGCCAGGAAGCAATCATCCTGTCCATGACTCCGGCTGAACGTCGCAACCCGAAAATTCTTAACGGTTCGCGCCGCCGCCGCATTGCCGCCGGCTCCGGTTCCACGGTGCAGGAAGTCAACCGTCTGCTCAAACAGTTTCTGCAGATGAGCAAAATGATGAAGAAGATGGGTAAGTTGGGGAAAAAAGGAATGATGCGCGGTATGGGCGGAATGCCGCCGGGGGCATTGCCTCCGATGCCGCACCAGCGTTGACGCACACTACAGGTGTTAGTGCGTAAATTTTAAGAACGGCTAAACAATCGAAACACGTTGCATGGATTTAACCTAGAAAAGAGAGAAGGAAATAAATACGACATGTCTTTGAAAATTCGTATGGCCCGGGGCGGGGCAAAGAAACGTCCCTTCTACCGGATCGTGGTTGCGGATTCCCGCAGCCCCCGCGATGGCCGCTACATAGAAAAGGTCGGCTCCTACAATCCCATGCTGGCCAAGGACGCCGCCGACCGGGTGACTCTGGTCGAGGAACGCATCAAGTATTGGATCGGCGTCGGCGCCAAGCCCAGCGATCGCGTGACCCGCTTTCTTGCCCAGGCCGGGATATTGGAAAAGCCCGCTGTTCCGGAGCAGACAAAACAAAACCTGCCCCGGGCCAAGACCCAGGAACGAATGAAGGAAGCCGAGGAAAAGGCAAAAGCAGCCGAGGAAGCGGCCCAGGCGGCGGCAGAGGCGGCGGCAGAAGCGCCCGCTGAGGAAGCCCCGGCAGAAGCCGCGCCCGAAGAAGCGCCCGCTGAGGAAGCTCCGGCTGAACCGGCGGCGGAAGAAGAAAAGGCGGCCGGCTAACTCCTGGCCGCGGGTGACGGATCATGTTGGCGAAGCCTGGAAAACATCCGGACCGGCCCCTTGTTTGCCTCGGCGTGATCACGGGGCCGCGCGGATTGAAGGGCGAAGTCCGGATCAAAAGCTTCACCGGCGATCCCGCCATGATCGGCGCCTATGGGCCGCTCAGGGATGAGGATGGAAACCGTGTTTTCGATCTAAAGGTGACGGCGACCGCGAAGGGACAGGTGGTTGGCCGCATCAAGGGGGTGGACGACCGGACCGCCGCCGAAAATTTGAAGGGGACGCAGCTCTTCATTGAAAAGGCGGCCCTGCCGGAAACGGACGAGGATGAATACTACCATGCCGACCTGGTCGGCTTGCGGGCTGAACTCAAGGACGGCGGGTCGCTGGGAACGGTTCGGGCGGTATTCGATCACGGCGCCGGGGCGGTACTGGATATCGCCGGCGGTGAAGCGGGTGAAATCCTGGTTCCGTTTACGCGGGCGGCGGTGCCGGAAGTGGACCTGGAGGCGGGCCGGGTGGTGATCGATCCCCCCGCCGGGCTTTTGGAGCCCGGCGAGAAAGAAGAGTAAGCGCCCTAGCCGGGCATTTGGAGCCCGGCGAGAAAGAGAAGAGTAAGAGATGGTTAAGACAGACGGAAAAACGGCCTGGACAGCCAAGGTTCTAACCCTGTTCCCTGAGATGTTTCCGGGGCCCCTCGGCCTGAGTCTGTCCGGACAAGCCCTGAAAGACGGAATTTGGGCGCTGGAAACGGTGGACATTCGGGCTTTTGCGCGCGATAAACACCGCACCGTGGACGGGGCTCCCTTCGGTGGCGGGCCCGGCATGGTAATGGCGCCGGATGTGGTGGACGAAGCACTCACCGCCGCGCTGTCGGACGGGACCGAGGCCCCCCTGATTTACCTGACACCGCGCGGTCGTCCCCTGTGCCAGGACCGGGTGCGGGAATTAGCCGGCGGGCCGGGCGTGGTGTTGTTGTGCGGCCGGTTTGAAGGTGTGGATGAGCGGGTTCTCGAAGCCCGTCAGATAGAAGAAGTCAGCCTAGGCGATTTTGTTCTCTCCGGCGGAGAACCCGCGGCGATTGCCTTGATTGACGCCTGCGTGCGCCAGCTTCCGGGCGTGATGGGCAGCGAAGAGTCGCTGGCCGAGGAAAGTTTCGAAAGGGGATTGCTGGAATATCCCCAATATACCCGACCCCGGGATTGGCAGGGCCGGGAGGTTCCGGAGATTTTAATATCCGGGCACCACGACAAGATACGGGCCTGGCGCCTCGCCCAGGCAGAGGAAATTACGAAGGCGAGGCGGCCGGACCTGTGGTCCCGCTATACCGCCCGGATGGAAATGCAGCCCAAGGCTTGAAAACAAGTCCGGTGCGAAGATCATAGATTGAAGACGAAGGATAGAGTGTCATGAACGTTATTAAAGAACTTGAAAACGAACAGCTCGCAAAGCTGGTTCAGGAACGTCCCATTCCCGAATTCGCGGCCGGCGATACGGTGAAGGTCAACGTCAAGGTGGTGGAAGGCGCACGGGAACGCATCCAGGCCTATGAAGGCGTTTGCATCGCGCGCAAAAACGATGGTCTGAACTCATCGTTCACCGTACGTAAAATTGCCTCCGGCGAAGGTGTGGAAAGGGTTTTCCCGCTCTATTCCCCCAACATCTCAGGCATCGACGTGGTGCGCCGCGGCGATGTGCGCCGGGCCAAGCTCTATTACTTGCGCGGCCTTCGCGGTAAACGCGCCCGCATTTCGGAAAAGACCGACGGTTATGCCGCCAAGATCCTGGCCGAGGAAAAACAGATCGCCGATGGAATCAAGGCGGCCGCCAAGTCCAAGAAAAAAGGCAAAAGCCAAGAAGCAGCCAAGGCCGGCGGCGAAGAATAACGAGACAAGCCCGGGGCCCAAGCGTTTCAATAAGCATGGCAATAAGTATTGCTATACGACGTGGGCCCGAGGAATTGCGGGGGAGGAGTTTATAAGCATGGCTAAAACGCTGTTCGATAAAATCTGGGAAAAGCATTTGGTCGAAGTGCAGGACGACGGCACGTGCCTGCTCTATATCGACCGTCATCTGGTGCATGAAGTGACCAGCCCGCAGGCCTTCGAAGGCTTGCGCAACGAGGGCCGCAAGGTCCACCGCGTGGACGCGACCCTGGCGGTGGCCGATCACAACACACCGACCAAGGATATTGACAAGGGCATCACCAACGAAGACTCCCGTATTCAGGTGGAAGCCCTGGAAAATAACGTTCGCGAGTTCAACATTCCCTATTTTGATATGAGCGACATGCGCCGCGGCATCGTGCATGTGATCGGCCCGGAACAGGGCTTCACCCTGCCCGGCACGACCATGGTTTGTGGCGATTCGCACACCGCCACCCACGGCGCTTTCGGCTCGCTCGCCTTCGGCATCGGCACCTCGGAAGTGGAGCACGTACTCGCCACCCAGACACTGCTGCAACTGCCGGCCAAGAATATGCGCATCAATGTGGAGGGCGAGCTGCCCACAGGCGTTACCGCCAAGGACATTATTCTCGCGATTATCGGTAAAATCGGTACCGGCGGCGGCACCGGTCATGTGGTCGAATATACCGGCGATACCATCCGCAATCTGTCCATGGAAGGGCGGATGACCATCTGCAACATGACCATCGAAGCCGGCGCCCGTGCCGGACTGGTGGCGCCTGACGAAACCACCTTTGAATACCTTAAGGGCCGGCCGATGGCGCCCAAGGGCGCTGCCTGGGAAGCCGCCGTCGCCTATTGGAAAACCCTCAAGACCGACGACGGCGCCAAGTTCGACACCGAGGTCACGCTGAAAGCATCCGAGATCGAGCCCCAGGTCACCTGGGGCACCAGCCCGGAAGACGAGCTGCCCATTTCCGGCGTGATTCCCGACCCGGCGAACGAGCCGGACGAAGCCAAGCGGCGTTCAATCGAAAGTGCGCTCGAATATATGGGCCTCAAACCTGGCACGCCCTTGGCCGGAATTCCCGTCGATAAGGTTTTTATCGGGTCGTGCACCAACAGCCGCATCGAAGACCTGCGTGCCGCCGCCGCCATTGCCAAGGGCAGGAAGGTTGCTGCAACCGTGGGCGCTCTGGTGGTGCCTGGTTCCGGATTGGTCAAGGAACAGGCGGAAGCGGAAGGGCTCGATAAAATTTTTCTCGACGCCGGGTTCGAATGGCGCGAAGCGGGTTGTTCCATGTGTCTGGCCATGAACGACGACAAGCTGCAACCGGGCGAACGCTGCGCGTCCACCTCCAACCGCAACTTCAAGGGCCGTCAGGGCCGGGGCGGGCGCACCCATCTGGTCAGCCCGGCGATGGCCGCCGCCGCCGCCGTCACCGGTAAACTGACCGACGTGCGCGATCTGGATTAGGGGAAAAGTCATGGATAAATTCATCAAACTGACGGGCGTTGCCGCGCCGATGCCGATCGTGAACGTGGATACGGACATGATCATCCCCAAGCTGCACCTGAAAACCATCAAGCGGACCGGCCTCGGCAAAAGCCTGTTCGAGGAAATGCGCTATCTGGACGACGGCTCGGAAAACCCGAATTTCGTCCTCAACAAGCCCGCCTACCGGGAAGCTAAAATCCTGGTCGCCGGCGATAACTTCGGCTGCGGCTCGTCGCGAGAACACGCGCCCTGGGCTCTGCTCGATTTCGGCATCCGCTGCGTTATTTCCACCAGCTTCGCCGATATTTTTTACAACAATTGTTTCAAGAACGGCATCCTGCCGATCAAGGTTTCGGAAGAAGACCTGGCGAAACTGATGGACGACGCCGAGCGCGGCGCCAACGCGACACTCACCGTCGATCTGGAAAACCAAACCATTTCCGGCCCCGACGGCGGCACGGTTGAATTCGACATCGATCCCTTCCGTAAGCAGTGTCTGATGGAAGGTCTGGACGACATCGGCCTGACGATGAAGAAGAAAGCTGATATCACCTCGTTCGAGGACCAGCAAAAAATGTCCCAGCCCTGGCTGTACGGATAATCGTTTGAGGCCGGGGCGGACGGGGAAAACCCATGACCGGCTCCAATCTCACCTTTCGCGGCCTCACCCTGCGCAACGTCGAAGTGCCCCTGCGCCGGCCGCTGCTGACCCGCATCAAGACCTTCGAGACCATGGCTTTCCTGCTGATCGACCTGCTCACGGAGGAAGGGATCACCGGCCACGCCTACCTGTTCGGTTATTCACCGCGCGGCAACGCCAATTTCATCTCGCCCCTGCGCCAGATCGAAGAGATGCTGAAGGGAGCGGCGGTCGAACCCGAGGCGCTGTTCGACCGGGCCCGCGCGGGCCTGAGCCTGATGGGCCATTCCGGCATTGCCATGATGGCGATCTCCGGTTTCGATATGGCCTGCTGGGACGCGAAAGCCAAGGCCGAAGGTCGGCCGCTGTTCCGCCTGTTGGGCGGTGAAGCCGGCTCCATCCCCGCCTATAACAGTACGGGGCTCGGCATTATGGCACCGGACGCGGCGGCGGAAGAAGCCCTGGAACTGCTGGCCGAAGGCGGCTTCGGCGCGGTCAAGATCCGCCTCGGCCGCGGCACCCTGGAAGAAGATGTCGCCGCCGTCCGCGCCGTCCGCGCCGCCGTTGGCGATGACGTGGCCCTGCCGTCGGATTTCAATCAATGCCTGGATCTGGGGGAAGCGCTCAAGCGCTGTCGGGCGCTGGACGGGGAAGGGCTCTACTGGATCGAGGAGCCCATCGTTTATGATGACTTCGGCGGCATGGCGCGTATCGCCGCCGAAATTGAAACCCCGGTCCAGATCGGCGAAAACTTCTACGGCCCCGGGGACATGGCCCGCGCCATTACCGCCAAGGCGGCCGATTACATGATGCCGGACGCGGAACGGATTGGCGGCGTTACCGGTTGGCTGCGCGCCGCCGTTCTGGCGGAGGCGGCTGGAATTCCGGTGTCTTCGCATATTTTCCCGGAAATATCCGCCCATCTGCTGGCGGCGACGCCGACTCGGCAGTGGCTGGAATACGTGGACTGGGCCAATCCCATCCTGGCCGAGCCCCTGGCGGTGGAAAACGGCTCGGCGGTCATTGCCGAGGTTCCCGGCACCGGCATTGCCTGGAATGAGGCCGCCGTCGGCAGATATGCCGTCGATCTCTAGGATTGTTCGTCTACGCCCCCTTGATCGGAAGGGCCCAAGCCTTTATTCACCTGTGACTTGATCAGGATCGGAAGGACGAAATTGATGGCTGCCAACAAGAAACTTTTAATGTTGCCCGGCGATGGTATCGGGCCCGAGGTGATGGGCGAGGTAAAGCGCGTCATCGGCTGGATGGACAAACGCCGCACCGTCAGCTTCGATATCCAGGAAGAACTGGTCGGCGGATCCTGTTATGACGCCAACGGCGTCTCCATCACCGACGAAACCGTGGCCGACGCCATGTCCGTGGACGCAGTGCTGTTGGGCGCCGTCGGTGGACCCAAGTGGGATAACGTCGCGCGCGAGCACCGGCCCGAGGCCGGGCTGCTCCGGCTGCGTAAGGAAATGGACCTGTTCGCCAACCTGCGCCCGGCGCTGGTGTTCGACGCTCTCGCCGAGGCTTCGTCGCTGAAGCTCGACCTGGTCAAGGGATTAGACATGCTGATCATCCGCGAGCTCACCTCCGGCGTTTATTTCGGTCAGCCGCGCGGCATCGAGGAACTTCCTGACGGTTCGCGCCGCGCTCTTGACACCCAGCTTTACACCGACGCCGAAGTTCAACGGGTCGCCCGCGTCGCTTTCGAGTTGGCACGCAAGCGTTCCAACAAGGTGACCTCGGTGGAAAAAGCCAACGTCATGGAAACCGGCGTCTTCTGGCGCCAGGAAGTGACCAAGGTTCACGAAGCCGATTACAAGGATGTCGAGCTCGGCCACATGTATGCCGACAACTGCGCCATGCAGTTGGTGCGTTATCCCAAGCAATTCGACGTCATCGTCACCGACAACCTGTTCGGCGATATTCTTTCCGATTGCGCCGCCATGCTTACCGGTAGCCTCGGCATGCTGCCGTCGGCGTCCCTGGGGGCGCCGGACGAAAGCGGTCGGCGCAAGGCCATGTACGAACCGGTGCACGGTTCGGCGCCCGACATCGCCGGCCAGGAAAAGGCCAATCCGCTGGCCATGATTCTGTCCTATGCCATGATGCTGCGCTATTCCTTCGATCTCGATGAAGACGCGGACCTGGTGGAAGCGGCGGTCAAGAACGTGCTCGCTTCCGGCCTGCGTACCGGCGACATCATGCAGCCGGGCATGACCGCCGTTTCGACCGAAGCCATGGGCAAGGCGGTAACGGCGGAACTGGACAAGCTGGCGGCGTAAGGGCCGGTTGAAACGGGGCTCCCTTCGTTCCACTTGAATTCCCGCCCCGGGCGGGGTATGTCTCCGGCAACGTAATTATGGGATTTACCGGAATGCAGCGCGAAACCGCTCTCAAGGCTGAAACCAAGACCGCCCCTTAGGGCCGGACGTTCGTGTGCGAATGACAGGCCCGCCGGTTAAGACCTGCGGGCCTTTTACTTTAAAAGCCTAAACGCGATGGCTGGAGGCGGAAATCGCCGAGCCTTAAAGGAATGGAGAAAGCGAAGATGGGTTACAAGGTTGCCGTCGTCGGCGCCACGGGCAACGTGGGCCGGGAAATTCTGAAAACCCTCGCCGAACGGAAGTTTCCCGCCGACGAGGTGGTGGCGCTGGCCTCGGCCCGCTCGGTCGGGCGCGAAGTGTCCTACGGCGAGGACGAAGTGCTCAAGGTCGCCGATCTGGCGACTTACGATTTCACCGGTACCGACATCGTGTTGTCGTCGCCCGGCGCCAGGGTCTCGGCCGAGTTCGCGCCCCGGGCGGTGGAACAGGGCGCGGTGGTGATCGACAACACGTCGCACTACCGCATGGATCCGGACGTGCCCCTGGTGGTTCCCGAGGTCAATCCCGAAGCCATCGGCGAGTACCGCAACAAAGGTATCATCGCCAATCCCAACTGTTCGACCATCCAGATGGTGGTGGCGTTGAAACCGCTGCACGATCTGGCACGCATCCGCCGCGTGGTGGTCGCCACCTACCAGTCGGTCTCCGGTTCCGGCAAGGACGCCATGGACGAGCTCTTCAATCAGACTCGCGGCATCTACGTTAACGACCCGATCGAAAAAAACCGGGAAGTATTCACCAAACAGATCGCCTTCAACGTCATCCCCCATATCGACGTCTTCATGGACAGCGGTGAAACCAAGGAAGAATGGAAGATGATGGTTGAAACCAAGAAGATCCTCGACCCGGCCATTCTCGTCACTGCTTCTTGTGTGCGCGTGCCGGTTTTCATTGGTCATGCCGAAGCGGTCAATATCGAATTCGAGAGTCCCGTTGACGAAGATCAGGCGCGCGAAGCACTGAAGGCGGCACCGGGAATCATTGTCGTCGATCACCGAATTGACGAAGGTTACGTCACGCCGGCGGAATGCGCCGGCGAGGACGCGGTCTACGTCAGCCGCATCCGTTCCGATCCGACGGTGGACAACGGCCTCAACATCTGGGTGGTGGCCGATAATCTACGCAAGGGCGCGGCATTGAACGCGGTTCAGATCGCCGAGGAACTGATCAGGTCTTACTTAAAGTGATGCGGCCCAAAAAGTAATACGGCCCAAAGACTCGGCAAACGCGGCGGCCTGTAGGCCGGGAAAAGCAGCGTAGTCGTCAGGCTTCGGACGGAAGTTTGCGGCGGTCCGCATCGGTGCCCCGGTTCTGGCGCCGGTCTTCCCCTTTAAATCCGCCATTGGACCGCCGCCGCCGATCGGGACCGGCAAAGGTTTTTGCTTTTACGAAATCCCGGGGCCGGTCGATGATGGCGACGAAACGCCGGTATAAATCCGTAGCGGAATACGGCTTGATCAGGATTTCGGTGGCGCCGGCGTCACGGGCGGCCAGGATCCGACTCTGTTCCGAATGGGCGGTAACCATGATGATGGGAACGTGAGGGTCAACGACATCGGTTCCCTTGCGGATTAATCGGATCAATTCCATGCCATCGAGAACCGGCATGAGCCAATCGGTGATGATGATATCGGGGAAATATCCGGTTTTCAGCACAGCCAGCGCTTCGGCGCCGTCTCCGGCCTCCTTGATGCGTTTGATGCCCAGCGAATTGAGAACCTGTTTGAGCACATGGAGCTCGAACTGATTGTCTTCGACAATCAGGAAGTTCAGCTTTTCAAGGTTATAGTAATTCAAGGACTTCATGAATTGGTTTTCTTAAATCGCCAGACGCGATGGAAGTAATTTCCCCGTCGCAAGTTACACGCCGAACACCTTGCTAAAATTATGTATACTAGATATAGGGGTTTGCCATGGTGAAAAAAATAAAATCTAGGAGATCGGCCATGACGACTCAAATCTGTCCGCGGCGAAGCGTGCTGTTTGTTCCCGGGTCCAACGAAAGGGCCCTGGAAAAGGGGAAATCCCTGGCCGCCGACGGGCTGATTCTGGATCTGGAGGATTCAGTCGCCCCGGAACAAAAAACCGATGCCCGGGGCCGGGTCATGGCCGCGGTCGAAACGGGGGGCTATGGCCGCCGGGAGATCATCATCCGGGTCAACGGGCTGGAGACCCCCTGGGGCCGGGACGACATCGCCGCCGCCGCCGCGTCCGGTGCGGATGGAATTCTGCTGCCCAAGGTGGATGACGGTGCCGACGTTCGCGAAGCGGACTCCATTCTCGACGCCGCCGGCGCGCCGGAGGAAATGTCCATCTGGTGCATGATGGAAACGCCGAAGGCAATCCTGAACGCGGTGGATATTGCTTCGGCCAGTCCGCGGGTCGGCTGTCTGGTCATGGGAACGTCCGACCTGGCCAAGGATCTTTACTGCGCCCATACGCGTGACCGGCTGCCCATGATCACATCTTTGGAATTGTGCCTGTTGGCGGCCCGCGCGTACGGTCTGGCTATTCTTGATGGTGTATTTCTTGATCTTGATGACGATGAAGGGTTCACCCATTCCTGTCGGCAGGGACGCGACCTTGGGTTTGACGGCAAGACCCTCATTCATCCCAAGACCCTTGACCCGGCCAATGAAATCTTCGCGCCTTCCGGGGAGGAATTGGATTGGTCCCGGAAAATTATCGCCGCCCATGCCAAGGCGGAAAAGGAGGGCAAGGGGGTGGTGGTAGTCGAAGGCAAGTTGGTCGAGACTCTGCACGTCGCCAATGCCAAGCGCCTGATGGCCCTGCATGATGCCATACGGGGTTTGACGGAAGACTTGTCAAAATAGAACAAGCCGCAGGTAAGCAAAAAAAGAGACGTCAGGCTTGCGGATCCTGGGAAACCCACAATTAGCGTCACTAGCGTGACGCCCCTGACGTCTCTAGGAGCCGACCAGGCTCCGCGCACTTTAGAAGGCGGCTTCCCTTAATGATCCTCCCCCCGTGGTGTACCCTGGGCAGAGACTCACCACGCGAGAGGAGGCCGCGGTCTGTATTGTAAAATTTCCGTTGCCGGAAATCCCCCTTCACAACCCGCGAACGAAACGACCGGTTGCCTGATAATGCGGCGCGGCTCCCAAAGGGAGGCATCGCCTCCTGGGGGAAAGCATTTGCCCCCTTGAAGCCCTGTGTTTCGGTCCACGGAGGAACCGAAACACAGCCGGACCAAAAACCAATTTCCCCACCAGGGGAGTTCGGGCTCGATCCGGACGGGCCGCACCCATCCAGCGAACGAGACGCTCCGTCCTGGACCGGTTTTTCCCTGCGAACGCCACAACGACCTGAAGGTCTGGCGGGGGCGGCACAAGACAAAACCAATCCGTCGCCTTCGTGTACGGGAAGTACTATGAAGAAAAGCTAAAGTAGCATGCAATTAGAAATTCAGGTTTAAATGAATTTTTCTGTGCATAATTATTTGATATTTACACATTGCACGCACACGTTATCCACATTCTTATGCACACACTATAAATTTTACTTTGATC
>Ga0224501_10004486_pt1 | contig 11012 bp, 7 predicted proteins | sample SF_Oct11_sed_USG_4_FD_169105 | JGI IMG/M metagenome (GOLD analysis project Ga0224501, IMG submission 169105) | Sediment microbial communities from San Francisco Bay, California, United States - SF_Oct11_sed_USGS_8_1 | ecosystem: Environmental > Aquatic > Marine > Sediment | place: USA...
GAAAGGCGGGAGGTTGCAGGGCCTGTTCCTCCTGATCGTCTTCAAACACCTGCCGGTTGTCGGTGAGAGTCGAGACCACCGCGCCTTCCGTTTCTCCGGTGGCGGGATCAATCACCGGGTCGATACGATTGCCTAATTCACGCAGATCGGGAATGGCCGGTTCGGTGTCACCGGCGTCGGCCAATTCCGGTTCCGGTTCGTTATCGGGTTCCAGTGGGGTGATGGGTGTTGCAATGGGAGCCTGTCCTCCAATGGCGAGGCGCCGTTCCGGCTCGGCTTCGCTTTGTTCTTCCGGCTCCGGCTCGGGTATGAATCCGAGTTGACTGGAAGGATTGAAAATCTGTTCTTCCAGAAACGGTTGCGTGGCCACTTCCACTTCCGGCCCGAGGATGGCCCCCGCTTCCTCCAATGCTTCCTCCACGGTGTCCACCGCAATGAATGTCACGTCATTGCCCTCGGTGGCCAGGTTCAGCGACAGCGTCCGGCCCTGCCCGAAATTTCGGGTTTCTTCGATATTGATTCCGGTTGGATTGGGCCGAACTTCGGACGGCTCAAGAATATTCACCCGGCCTGCGTCGCGGGGTACGGGCGTGTTGCCGCGCAGTCCCTGGGTTTCCTGCCTCGGTGGTATTTCCTCGAATACGAGATTTCTGGGTTCAGCCTGTCCGCGAAGCGGAGGACCCGCGGGTGGCGGCGTTGCCGGAGTTATGCGTTCTTCTATATCGGCGGCGGTCCGTTCAGCAGGTTGCCGTTCCCCGGCCCGTTGGACCGGATTCGCCGGGGTGAACAGCGGCACTGTTTCCCGGTCGGGAATTTCCACACCTCCGCCGCCATCTGCATTACGGATGACGGGAGCGGTCGAGGTAAAGGGTGTGGACGTTGCGCGAGGGGTAACCGGTTCCGCCGGACTGCGGTTTGCACGCGGTGCCGGTTCGTTCGAGTTACGATTATTTTGCACGCCGTCGACAAACTGCTGAAGATTTCCCCCTGCAGGAGCTTCGACGTCGGCGGGATCGATGTCCCCGATATCGCGCCGCGCGGATTCAATATCGAGCAGTTCCGGGACTTCAGGGTTCACTTCGCTTTCCCCGGGTATCAATTCCACCGGCACCGGCACGATTTCTTCACCCGGCGGGATGGGGTTGACCACCCGCGCGTTGGCGGAGATCGTCACACGGTCGATGCCGTTGGCGAGCGTTCCGGGAAGCGGGATTTCATCCTCGCTTCGATTACCGATCGGGGACGCCCCGTCGTCGTCCTCCCGGTCTTCCGTCCGCGGGGGATAAAGGGCGTCCGGCCTCTGCAGAATCAGTGGATTGAACGGCGGAAACTGTTCTTCAAGATGCGGCATATTATTTTTGTTTTAACTTACTCGTTCGCTGGCCGGGTTATTGCCTCAATCAGGAAGTTGTATTGAGAGTGCCCGTGATCCGTCGAACAATAAATTTTAAAAAACGTTCAAGTCTGTTCCTTTTCCGCCGATAACCTGCAAGAGTCAACTATGCTCTTTCATAACCGGCGGAAAGAAAAATTTTAAAAGCCCTGCTCCGTGCAGGGCGAACCAGCGTGACGCTGTACCCCACTTTTTAAACGCGCGTGGAAATCATCGCAAGCCAAAGCCGGTAAGCCACTTGCCTCCCCTGCCAAAGGGGGCCTCCGATTCAGGGAACAGCATTCCTGATACTCTTATCGGCGTCACAGCGTGAGACTTAAGTCTTTTTTTGGGAATTTTTCGGCATTTTTGTAACTTCTTGAATTTCAGGGAGTTAATGGTGTTAGAAATTCATCCTCCTGCCCTTGTCAGGGGGAGGAAGGTTAAAGGAAGAAGCCCCCCGGCCCCCTTCGGAGAAGGGGGAGAAATTCAACCACCCCCGGCCCCTCCTGTGGAAGGAGGGGGGCGTGCAGGTGGTGCTCCGCGCTGGGCGGAACGGTGTCGCGCTTTCCTTCGATAAACTCAGGACAGGCTAAATCTGCTCAGCATGACACCGGGTATAAGAAGGTCTTGACCCGTCCCCCCTGAAATGATAGAAAAAAGGCCTTCTACAGCATGTTTAACCGTACCCAACCGTTTTTGGAGATTCAGTAATGGAAGTGAAAACCATCAAGGTGGAAATCCGCAAGCACCACGTCACCCCGGGGATCAACGTTCTCGACTTGCACATCGATGCCAACGGCGAGAAGATCGTCAAACAGACCCAGCACAAGGACGACGACCGCGCCTACAAGCAGTTCGTGGAAGATCTCATCAAAGTCGCTAAGGAGTTGTCCAACGCCCGCATCGAATAGGCGGGCCGCTCCGCGCGGGGCGAACCCGCGTGAAGTATCGCTGCTGATAAAGTAAGCCTTCCGAAGCGCGCCTGACGATTATCATTAGCCCTTAACGGTCAGCCAATTTCCCCTCCCCGTCAGGGGAGTAAGCCAGTTGCCAGCGGAGGACTCTCCGCCTGCCCTGATTAATTTCAAATAATGCGGAGAATTGAATACTCCTCCCCTTGCTGAGGGGAGGATACAGGTGGGGTGCGGTTTTGTAGTTGCCCGATTCATCGGGCGGTTTTGAAAGGAGCCCCATAAATGGGGCGACTACAATGCAAGGAGGCGGGTATCATAACCTCCCCTGTATCCCCTCCTTCCAAAGGAGGGGACCGGCGAAGCGGCAGAGCTTATGTTCAATTGCGTCCAAGGATCATCACTCGCTATTAACGTTTAGCAAGTTTGCTCCGGGCCTTGTCCGGTTGTGCCCGGCGATTCTCTATTCGAGTGAACGGATAACAAGTTGCCAGCGGGGGCTTCCCCGCTTGCGCCCGGCGATTCTCTATTCGAGTGAACGGACAACAAGTTGCCAGCCCTGCCTAGGGCCGGTGGATTTTCATTTTCTTGAGTTTTTCCACGAGGGTGGTGCGGTTCAGGCCCAGAAGCGTGGCCGCCTGATTTTTCACGCCGTTGGTTTTCTCCAGCGCTTCGATGATCAACTCCTTCTCAAACTCCTCGACCATCTGTTTCAGGTTGATCCCTTCCTCCGGCATGCCGATGTAGTGCGCGTGGCCGCGCGTCTTGCGGATGTATTCCGCGGGGGTTTCGTTGGTTTCCGCCTGCACCAGCGGTTCCCAGGTTTCCTTCGGAACGTTGCTCATCACCTTGTCCGGCAGATCGCGCGGCGTCAGCAGGGGGTCCGTACTCAGCACCACCATACGCTCCATGAAGTTCGCCAGCTCGCGGATGTTGCCCGGCCACTGGTAGTTGCAGAGAATCTCCATCGCCGCATCGCTGATGCCGGTGATCGATTTCCCCTTCAGCGTGTTGAAATGCTTCAGGTAATGACTGACCAGCAGGGGGATGTCCGACTTGCGTTCGCGTAACGGGGGGATGACGATGGGGATCACGTTGAGGCGGTAGAACAGGTCCTCGCGGAACTTGCCCGCCGCAATCGCCTCCTCCAGGTTGCAGTGCGTCGCGGTGATGAACCGGACGTTGATCTTGATCGGCTTGTTCCCGCCGACGCGGTCGATCTCGCCCTCCGCCAGCACGCGTAACAGTTTCACCTGCAGGGTGAGCGGCATGTCGCCGATCTCGTCGAGGAACAGGGTGCCGTTGTCGGCCAGCTCCATGCGCCCGATGCGCGCCTGCATCGCGCCGGTAAAGGCGCCCTTTTCATGGCCGAACAGTTCACTCTCCAGCAGTTCGCTGGGGATGGCGCCGCAGTTGACCGGGACGAAGCCTTTCGACTGGCGCCGGCTGTTGTGGTGCAGGGCGCGGGCGATCAGCTCCTTACCCGTGCCGCTCTCGCCTGAGAGGATGACGGTGGAGTCCGAGTCCGCCGCACGCTCCACCAGATCAAAGACTTGCAGGATGCCCTCGCTCTGGCCGATCAGATTGTAAAATTCCGTGTTCAGCTGAATGCCCATATTTCAATACTTTACAACAACTTAGGTCAGTATGTCAATATTTTGTCGAAAAAGTGATGGATTTTTTGCCGAGCCACGCCCGGCAAGCGTGCCGCTGGACCCAATTTTACCCCTCTCCTTTCACGGGGAGAGGACTGAGGTGAGGGGGGCCTTAATAATTTGACGGGATAACAGGATGGATTTAATCCCCGCCGCGCTGGAACAGAAGCACCTGTTTGCCGATTCCGACCCCCGCCCAAGCGACCATTTGATGGGCGTGGTGGACCGGATCAATCAGGATCATGGACCCGACACCGTATTCTTCGGAGCGCAAGGCGTGGAACGGGAATGGAAAATGCGTTGCGGGTCGCGCTCCCCGCGCTACACCACCCAGTGGCACGAACTGCTAAGGGTGAGCTGAGAGCCATTTTTTACAATAGTTTAGGCCCTGATATCAAATTTTGTCAAAAATATGATGGATTTTTTGAACTGGACCACGCCTGCTGGAGGAAAATAACTCTACTTGAGGTTGTAAAAATTAAAAAATCAAAAAGTTTTTAATAGCTAAAATTTTATGACAAATTTGGTGTAGATGCTAAAAGAACTGTGACTAGTTTTTAGTTAAAAAAAACCATAAAACTTTATTATTTAATGGGTTAAAAAATTAGTTGTTTAACCATAAAGATATGTGTTATAAATAGAGCAGTGTGACATAATTTTTTGGAAGTTGCGAATATGCTGATTAAAAATTTTTTAGAACAATTTGGCCCCTCTCGGTCTTCAAATATTGTTGATTCCTTAATAAAAGAGGGAATTACACGGGAAACCGCCCGCCAAAAAATATCCAGGGCGAAAAAACCGGTTTGCCGTTTGAAACAAATAAAATTACCCCGACGCGAGAGTTTTATTTACTTAGAGAATCAATTAGGCACGCAGATATTTTTTGAGAATTTGCAACGAACCCTTGTGGAAACCAGAACGTCCGCAGGTCGTGCCCTTCTGGGTTTGATTTCCCACTATGGTGTTATCCCTGAAACATTTTTTAAAGCGGTAGCTGCTGCTCCCATAAGAAATACAAAAAAACAGCTTCATTATTCCACAGTACTTAACCAGTTGGAAAGTGTTGAGCTGATAAACAAACAAAATGATCCTGTTTATGGAGAAATTATTTGTTTGAATGGTTTTTCAGAGCTATCTAACCATCAACGTGCTGTTTTGCAAGCAGAAGACGTATTTTTATCGATATTTCAAAAATGGATCGCTAATACAGGAATGGGTTCTTTCAACAAAATTCAAATTCGAGGCGAAACTCCTCCAAACTTTGGTCCCTTCGGGTGGGATATTGTTGCACCAAGCTATCTTGGACCATTAGTTAATTTTGAAGCTGGGAAAATTAAAAATGGATTTGTGGTAGGTGATATTTTACTAGACAGAGAAGTGTCAGCTTCTGACATAAGACCCTTCATTTACAAAATTGACCATATTTTAGCTGGAAAAAATTACAGACCGTTCTTGCCAATTTATATCGCAGAAAGTTTTGAAAAAGAGGCATTAGATCAATTAAGGAAAAAAGGTGTGTTAATAGCTAGCACCTATACCATGCTAGGGAAAGATGCTGGAGAAATGCTCAAATCGCTTATTGGAATAATGGAAAATATGACGGAATCAATTTCAAATGACCCTAAGGGTGTATTTGAGATTATTTCACGGGTTTCTAAATTTGAAGGAGCGGCTGAAAACTTAAGATCAATGTTTTTGGAGATGTTAATAGGCCATTTGCTCCATGAGGATGGTTACATTATCGATATTAGAAAAAATATTAAAAATCTAGATGACGAACCTGCAGAAATAGATATTTTTGCTGAAAAAAAGAATAGAATAATTTGTGTGGAGTGTAAGGGGATGGCTCCAGGAAACCTTGTTAAAAAGGAGGAGCTAGAGGAGTGGATTGACGAGAAGGTTCCAAGAATAAAAAGCTGGCTTAAAAGTAATAATTTCCATTCGAAGGAAAAGAGATTTAAGTTTTATGCCTCTCAAGGGTATGAAGAAGATGCTTTGTTATATTTGGAAACAGTTAGGGAAAATCATAAAAAAGTTCCAATTGATTTTTATGATGGAGATCAAATTCGATCACAATTATCAGCCGGGAATTTAACGAGTTTAAAAAGAATGTTCAATGAGCAGTTTTTCAATTAACACTGTGCATAGTGTTTGTATTTTTGGTGATTGGCTGAGCATAAAATAGAGAAAGAGTAAAGAGGGAGTCCAATGAGCGGAATTTCACAAGATATAATTTTAGATGTTTGTCGTTTACGAACAACCTTCCTTGATGATATTGGAAACTCAAGAACTATTTCCGGCTCAGGATTTTGGGTTACTAGTGAAGAATCAAATATTTTTGTTACGAATAAGCATAATGTTGACCCCACCCTAAAGCTAGGAGCCGACACAAAGTATAGATTAGAAACTTGTGAAGTAGAGCTAAGAGGTGATGTGCAACAATTAATAGCAGAGGCAAAACAAAATTCTGGACAATTTTCAATTGAATTTACTCGATTCTTCAAGATAAATAATTTTTCAGATTGCCTGTTAAAATCAGGGTCCTCAGATGTGGCAATAATGCGTGACCCTATATTTACAGATGATCTAGGGGCCTATACATTTGGTAAAATTATTTCCAAAGAAGACCTCGCTGACTCTTCTTTTTTTCAAGATAAAGTGGCCATGATGGATATAGCCTCTTTCATTGGCTACCCTGGGAGAGGGAATAACATTTGGTTTGATGATCAATTTAATGCCCCTATTGCACGGCTTGTTAACATTGCTTCATGGCCAAAAGTCCCATTCTCAAATAAATCAATTCCTACTAAAGACACATTACTAGTTTCCGGGTTATCATTTTCTGGGTCTAGTGGAAGCGTGGTTCTCTTGCATGAAAAAGGGGTCAAAGCTGGTCAAGGTTTAAAAAACCCTGATTACGTGCCCCCAAAAGTCCTCGGAATAATGTCGGGGCACTGGTGGGAACCAAATACTGGGCCTGAAATGTTCTCGCACTCGGGTCTATCTTATTTCACAAGGTCTACATCCATTTTGGCACTAATGGAAAAAGAAACGTTACCCTCTCAACCTAGTTAAAAGAAGGGGTCACCCATTAGGAGGCTCCAGTCAATAGGGTAAAGTGATCCTGTTTGCCCTGGTGAAAAAGGGGTCACCCATTAGGAGGCCCCTGTCAATAGAGTAAAGTTATCCTGTTTGCCCTGGTGAGGGGCAACGGATTCGGGTTTTAGTTCAGTATCGCAAGTTTGGATATTGTTACGCATCCTGGTTTTCGTTTTATTGATATCGTTCCCTAACGGTACGCATCAGTCACCCATCTGGATCAAGGCTGATGGGAAGAAGTTTCTTTTCCCTGCCCCTGGCTGTTCGCCCCAGAAAACCGCCGGTCCCCTGTCGTTATCAAGTCATGCGTGTCTCTCAAGAGACGTTCAAATGACAAATTCTATGGCTTGCCTTAGTGGCATCCAGACCCTTTATGATTCACGACACGGGCGTAACCGTTGTATTCATCCTTGCAACACCGCACTATATTAAAAGGATACGCAAACGGTTCAATCAAATCTAATGGTTGTACCAACCCCTTTGCGAACTCGCCTCCGTATCCCATTTCCTTTATCCAAATGCTTTCGTGGTATCGAACGGAACCTGATCTCTGAGTATGTAGTAACAGGCCCGGGCCAGCTTGTGCGCGACTGTCTTGATCGCAACTACACCGTTGGTTTTGTCTTTCTTGCGTTGGTAGAAGCGTTTGATCGTTTGGTTGTAACGGACGGCGAAGTTGGCCGCTTCCACGAATGCCCACGACAAATACTTGTTGCCGTTTTTGGTGTTGCCTTTACCCTTCCGTTTGCCATTGCTGATTCTTTGGCTACCCACCAGACGGCAGTAGGACGCAAAGTTTCCCGCCTTCTCGAACCGGCTGATATCTCCCGTCTCCAGCATGATGGTCAACCCCAGCGTGTCGCCGATACCGGGGACGGTGTGCAACTGCTGAAACTCCTGGCGCAGTTTCACCCGTCCTTTGAGGGTTTTCTCGATGCGGGCAATCTGATCCTCCAGGCAACTCAGTACCCTCAGGTTGCTTTGAACCGACAAGGCCTGATCGGCATCCAGACCACTCAAGCCCCTCTCCTCTGAAAGAAGGGCTACTACCTTTTTAGCGCCAAGGTCTGACCCTGTTTGACGGGCATACTGGTTTTGAACCGATAACAGATTGGACGTTTTCTGCCGGACCAGCTGGCTGCGTTTCCGTAACAAATCACGCAGGCCGCGTTCTTCCCTGGGATAAATATAACCCTCCGGCAACAGTCCCAATCGGAGTAAATGCGCCAGCCAGCGCGCGTCCGACCGGTCATCGCTGTACTTCAATCCCTCGTACTGCTTGATTGCCGAAGTGTTGGCCAGATGCACCTTGAAACCCGATGCCATCAAACCATCCACCAGCCAATACCAGTTAAAGGTCGATTCCACTACCAACCCCTCAAGCTCCTTCCGAAAAGGAAGCAGGCAGGCAAGAATCTCAATAAGATCGTTGCCATGTTTCTTCTTATAAACCGCCTCGTCCTTCTCATTCAGAAGAACAATCACGTTATTGTTGGAGTGTAAATCGATTCCGCCGTATAATCGCATCCGGGCCTCCTCTTCGTTTAGAGTTCTTTGCATTCTTCGTCGAATACAAAGTACTCCTTCGTTGAGGAGCCTCCTAGATGATTATCAAGTCTCTTGGGCCTGTTGCCCAAAGGATTAGATGGCCCTGTTGTTTTGCATGGATTATAATTTCTGAAGTTGTTGATCCTGTTCCTTTAAGTTCCATTTCTTTCGGGAGTCCTTCCCATGATGAGCCGTCAGTCTCCATCACAGAACGCTTTATTTCATTATAACGTTAATCTTGAGGAACGCATTCCCGCGGATCATGACTTGAGGCGGGTATCGTCCGTGTTGGACCTGGAGTTTGTGTATGCCCGGGTGCAGGGCTTGTATGGCCGCAACGGAAATGAGTCGGTCCCTCCACCTGTTATTCTGAAACTGATGTTATTGTTGATTTTTTATAACGTCCGTTCGGAGCGGGAGTTACTTCGGACCCTGCCGTACCGGATGGACTGGCTGTGGTTTCTGGGTTATGGGCTGGATGATGATCTGCCGCATCACAGTGTTTTATCGAAGGCGCGTAACCGATGGGGCGAAGCGATTTTCCAGGAGTTGTTCGAGCGTACAGTGCGTCAATGCGTTGAGTCGGGACTTGTGGATGGGGAAAAACTGTTTATGGATTCGAGCCTTGTCGATGCCCATGCGTCCAAGGAATCGGTGGTGGACCTGCACTCTTTACCGGACAAGCTGGCCAGGGGTTATGAGACGCTTTGCGGACGGTTGGAGGAAAGCGAGTCTAAAAACCGCCGTGTTCGCCGGGAAGTCAATGACCGGTACCGTTCGACAACCGATCCGGATGCGGCCATCGTGCAATACGGTGGTTGCCGTTTGCGCTACAAGGTACACCGTTCGGTGGACCCTGAGGCTGAGGTAATCACCTCGACCGAGGTCACGCGGGGGGATGTGGACGATTCGCACCGGTTCAACGCCATGCTGGAAGCGCACCGGAACAATACGGGGTTATCAGCCAAAACAGTAGTGGCCGACAGCAAGTACGGTACGGTGGACAACTTTCTGGCCTGCAAGGACCAGGGCATCCAGCCTCATATGCCCGACCTGAAAAAGAGCCAGGAAACAGACGGCAAGCGTCATGGCATATACTCCAACAGCGCATTCACCTACGACCCTGACAGCAACACCTACACCTGTCCGGCAGGCAAACGATTGCATCTGAAGTCCCGGAGGTTAAAAAAGCAACGCCTGTATTATGCCGCCAACCCTGACGACTGTAATGCCTGCGAACTCAAGTCCCAATGCACCCAGAGCAATGGCGGGCGCACGGTTCAACGGTATTTCCGGCAGGAGGACTTGGAAAACATGCGGGCGATGGCGCGGACGAAACAAGGCAAGCAGGACCTGAAAACGAGACAACACCTGATGGAACGGTCCTTCGCATATGCAGTGCCGCTGGGTTTTAAAAAGGCGCGCTGGAGAAGATTATGGCGGGTAAGGATTCAGGAGTATCTGACGGCAACCATCCAGAACATCAAACGAATGATCAAACGCATGACTGAACCAATCGAAATGAGTGTTCGGAAGGCCGTTCCATCAACGAACTTACAGGCCTCATAGCAAACAACCGGACGGTAGCACCCTCCGATAATACCAAACAATAGAACAAAAATATGAAATCACACTCATTCAATACTAAAAACACTTCTTCTCAGTCTTTTGGGCAACAGGCCCTCTTCCTGACTACATAACGAAAATTCTTATAACCCTCCCAAAAACCATCTCAACTAAAGCCAGTCATTGAGTCCAGCGTCACGCTGGCCTCTCCTTCGACAGTGCCTGTCCTGAGCTTGTCGAAGGACTCAGGACAGGCTAACTTCACCTCCCCTGAACTAAATCCCTCGCCGTTTCGCTACTCACTCAGAATAATTTCCGCATCACCTCGCGCTCGGTCAATGGGGCGAATACCATCAGTTTTGGTTACGATCTGGACAGTCTGCTGACCTCCGCCGGGGCGGAGTCGCTGCGGTATGATCCCATCGATCCGGGGACCGGCCTGCCGATTAAAAATGGTTTGCTCACCGGTACGGCTCTGGGTGTGGTGACGGATGCGTATCAATACAGCTCATTCGGTGAGGTGTCGAACTACTCGGCGCAAGTGAGCGCGGCAGACAAATTTGCCACCACCTACGTCCGCGACAAGCTGGGGCGCATCACGCAGAAGACCGAGACGGTGGACGTTAATACGCACGTCTTCAATTACCTCTACTACGATTCCGGATATCTGAAAGAAGTGAAGAAGGACGGCGTCGTCACCGCCACCTATACTTACGACCTCAACGGCAACCGCGAGAACAACGGTGCTGTGTATGACGATCAGGATAGATTAACATCCACCGCTACAGCTACGTACACCTACACCGATAATGGTGAGTGGCTGACCAAAACGGAAGGCGCTGATATTACGCAGTATAA
>Ga0224501_10004487_pt1 | contig 11011 bp, 11 predicted proteins | sample SF_Oct11_sed_USG_4_FD_169105 | JGI IMG/M metagenome (GOLD analysis project Ga0224501, IMG submission 169105) | Sediment microbial communities from San Francisco Bay, California, United States - SF_Oct11_sed_USGS_8_1 | ecosystem: Environmental > Aquatic > Marine > Sediment | place: USA...
GGCTTTGCCTTAATAATGTCATCCACGTAAAATAAAGTTAACCTATAGCCTAACCTAAGCTGTCTCAAGGACATATGCCATCATGGTTGTTTATTAACAACTGGGCTGTTGGCTCATTGCGTATCATCAACAGATAGACCTTGGTGCCGAGTAAACAGAGCTAAGGTTTACTGACCCCACCAACCTCTCAGGATATTGATTTTCAACGGTTTTAGCCATTGTCTTACTGTTGTTGGATTAAGGTCATCCCTGGTAAGCTAGTGAGGGTAACACTTGTGCAACTCTCCCCCAGTGTAAACCAATACATACACGAGTCAGGCTTCCTCATGGAGTATCAAGGGCCCGAGGATAGACATTATGTATGGACCTCTCTATATAGGACGCCAGTCTGATTAAGAATACATAAGTACTCACCAAACTTGGATGGGCAGAATGACTCAACAAGAATACTGATAGCCTGCTTGGCCTTATCGAATTGGTCCTGCGGGATGGAGCCGGATGTGTCCAACACAAACACGATGTCACGGTTAGCAAGCTTTCCGTCATCTCTCTTTCCGATCTACATATATGAAAGGTTTGCTGATCCGCATATGAGTTTACAGATCACTTTGATATTGTATTACTAACAAGGCAATTGTAGGGCACCTATTGTCTAAAAGTAGTCATATTTGGGTCATGTGAAAGGTGCCGAAGGGGTGTTTACACGAGCAGCACTGCTGTCTGTGCCGCTCAAATGGGTGTCAACTTCCATCAATCCAACGGCACAGAGCCTCTGTAAGCTGACACTGCATGGACTATTTTTTCCAAGAGGCACAGGTGCAGTGACCAGTCAGAGTGTCAATCTTATTTACTTCAAATAGAATTCCTCTTCTGGTGTCAAGGGCAAACTTTGTATAGCAGGAAATTTGAATCCGCGTCATCATTGATTGCCGCTTGCCTGTCGCTGAAGAGATAGCGCATGCAGGATCGGTGTCCTGCCGCTGGATTACCAGAAGCTAATGCTCACATGACAGCCATTTTGAGCATTTTAAGTGTTTAATCACGACTTCTCTCTAGTGATAGGGCTTTTGGTTGAATGGTTCTTTTCAGCTCATGATCATGATTTTGACTACAGTTATCCTCTCTTATCTATCTCTTGTCTATCTAGCATACAAGATTACCTTGCTTAGGCTAGGAATACCGCCAGAAATACCCTTGATGGAGGAACTCCATGGGAAGGTTGGGTTTCTGATGGGGTTGAAGATACCACTGTCTCCCTTAAGGCAACTGTCCTCCAGAGCTGTGTTCCTCACAAAGCTACCGAGGCTCTGAATAAGAAGAAAATGTCACTTATGTGTGAATTAAGTGGCACATTATTATAGAAGATACTGCAAGAAACTGCTGAATAATAAAGATAGTATTGTGATGGCATCCTACTGATTTTTATTTTTCTACAATACCACATGAACCAAATGCCCCACAACCCCAATGACCCAGTCTTCGGTTTTTCTTTTTAATTAACTAGCTCTACCTATGTACCGGTAGCTTCGCAGTAAATTTATCAGATATTTGTACCTTGCTTGAACCAATAGAATCAGCGAAGCTCTTGGCAGCACTTATCATAGACGTACCAACTGAAACATAAAGCAAACTAGCTTTACCTTGCTGGATCCAATGGAACTGGCGAAACTGTTAGCAGCACTTTTCAAAGCAGATATTCCAACTATAAAAGATTGAAATAGCATAGAATTTATAGCCTATTTGTGTTGTATTACAATTGATTCTGGCCTTTGAAAATGTTCTTAATAATTATATTTGATGAAAAGCGCTGTGTCTGTTTTTGAATAATAGATTGAATCATAGACACATGAGTGACATTTATGTACCATGAAAGAAGCAGTTGACTATTGAATTTCTATACTGTTCCCTCAATTTAAAGAACAAATACAAATATGTTAGAGTACTATATAATAGAAACCCTTATTGGTCAGTAGCAATGAGAGCAGATTTTAATGGTCTCACAAATTTAGATGCCTTCCTAATTGAGGTTTTTGTACTTGAGGGCTGCTGTAACTAAAATGCTGTTACCGGCATTAAGGATGGCCCTTCGGTCCATTGACTCCACATTGCCGAGCAGCGCATCTCTCAAAATATCTTCATTGGCACTACAAAAAAATACTTCAATGAATAGCGCAATAGATGTAAAGGTTAGATCAAATGCCTATGATCTCGATTAATTTTTGTTGATACGGTGCGGAGTAAGGAGTGAGCCTGGGGCAGAGTAAGGAGTCAGCCTAGAGCATTGGCTTTCTTGGTAAAAAGTAAACTCGTCACGCATGATTCTCATTTTCTTCATTACTATACGGTTTCAGTACTAGAAGCAACGGGCGCTCAACAGTCGACAGCCACCACGCAGAAAAAAAACTCAAGATCTAAACACTAAAAGTGTGATGAATGTAACATACCTGCAGGCTGCCACAAGGCAGGCGATGAGACAGAAAACCTTCATACTAGCGGGAACGTTCAGTGAGAAGTGAACAGCCTTCTAGAACGCGACTATATCAAAATTATCTGACTAGTGAGAACAAACACATGGCGCCCATCCCTGCCACGACTCATGAATTGGGCCAGGTTGTACGCGGTATGATTATCATATATTCACCCATTCTCATCTAATAGAAAAACGAAACTCATGTAAAGGGATTCTATACCCTGCTCAAACTTAGGTGTTTGAGCAGGGTATAGAATGGGGTAACCGGAATGGCCCATGGTCTGGCAGGAAGGGCATTCAACCTTAATTCATGCCTGGACTCGGATACAATCCCACCATTAGCTAGGGAGCGCAGGGGGTACCAGTATAGACTAGAGCATCATGAGATATGGAGAATAGACATATGCTCATGTGTTGGTTGATTGCACGGAAACTGAATTTGTGAAATAGTAAATGTGTTCATAGATCCTTTAGAGTGCTAGTTCGATTTCATTTTTTCCATTGCAAGTAAATTCCAGAAGAGGAGAGGACAACTCTCATAAAGAGGTGGTGACAATAAAGATGCTTGAATGTTTAGAACAGACAGAAGCAGTACTATTTTGTGTACTGGAAGCTATTCTCCAATACATAGATAACTTACATACTATCCGATTGCCTATAAGCTGTTTTACCTCATGCACTTTAGCCATTATCATGGACTATTCAGTCAGTCACATTCTTGAAGTAAAGCTGTTTTAGCTTTTAACACTTTGAATATATTCTGTAGCAATGACCTCACATATCGGGGTGAAACACTACTGGAACAGATCGGAAGACCATGGCTGTGTCAAATGACTATATAGAGCTGCACTAGCGACAAGATGGTTGAAGTGAAGGACGGTCTGACAGCTCATTCTAGATGACACACATTTTGGTAGTGATGCCGCTGATATGCTCGGTAACAGACGGTGGGTCACACGAAGATTAGCAGATACCACTCCCTGTCGCCAAACGATCGCACCAATATCTTCACTCCTCGGTGATTGCAGCAGTGCCATCATGACTTTACTTTGTGTTTTAGTGATATGCTCAGCAGTTTTTGTCAGGTGAGTTTCTAACATCACATCGTAGACTATATGGTTACAAACACAACCACAGTTACTGGTGTGAGGATGCTGTTGGGTTAAATACCAGTATTCCGCTAGTTGCGGTTCAGCATGGAGCACCATGAGTGGGTCAGGATCAATACTCCACTTTATTGCTAAGGGTGATTTCTTTCAGCTAGAAATAAAGAGTCAGTGTTTGAACCCACGTCCTTATGGTTGCAAGTCCAGTGCTCTCCCACTGAGTTATCCCAGTGTCCCACTTTGTATTCATGTAGTGGTAATGAAGATGTGAGCAGAGACCTTGTTTATGGAAACTATAAGGAGAATGATGTAGATGTGGCAAGAAGAGCACTGATGGAATGTTCGTATCTTACATATCAGTGATATTTGTCACTGCACTTACATACATGTAATCTTATTATTCAGAGTTTTCAGTATAGATTTAGCGTTGAGCTGACACACCATCTTTTACTGATTACGTCACGGTTTTCTGCCCAACCATTAAGTCATTTTTGGCACAAGCTGCAATGTAGAAATTTGAATGCCTGAATATTTCAACTCTCTACTCAGCCCATTAGTCATGTTATATGGGTAAAAATAATTGCCGATCACATGGATGAAACAAAAGTTCATATACTGACCGGACCTTGAAAAAAATAACACATTGGGTTTGGCATTTTTCCTTGTAGCACTTGGTTTAAAGAACTTGGCTGGATCATTTGCCAGTCAGATTGGAACAGTCAGCAAGGCTGCGGTAGACTCATCATCAAAGATCGGTATTTTGCCATGGAGGCCCATAGTCATTCCTACACCAACCAGAGTGGTGGATAGCTGCTTGGGATACATAGGAGCGATTGGTAAAAGGGAGGAGAGGTGAGTACCATACCAGCGATCGTAGCGGACGAACCCCGACATCAGGTAACCTTATTGGCAGATTCATTGGCATGCTAGTCAAATAGTTTAGCCAAGTTTTAAAATTTTGCATGGATCTTTGCAAAAAGACAAAATGGCTAAATGATTGTACAGGTACAATATAAGGGATGGTAGGATGGTGACATAAGCCCGTAGATCTGTAGGGGTTTTCTTTCACCAGTCCTCATGGTCATCGAGTCCTTTCCACCGTTTTTTAGCTACTCCAATGCTTTGGAGAAGAGAGCAACTGATACAGTGAAAATGGTGAACAGAGACTTTGTTTTCATCTTGGACACATCTGGCAGCATTCTGGGCTCTGAGTTCTCACTCGCCAAAGAAGCCATAGCCTCTCTCTTGCAGGCATTTTGTCCACTCAAGTTCGGTGAGTGAAAAGCAATTTTGTGTCTCAATGATACAACAGGTGTCAGGAGTGGTGCAGAAACCGGCCTACTGAATCTGTGCGACTGAGCGTTTCTTGGGGTGAGTCATTAGGAGGCTTCTTTCTTACATTCATGTGCCCCATAGACAAGGTAACGCTATGGGAGGGCCTTGTTTGGTGAATGTCATGATCTTAAACCATTGAGGGATTGAGGGTGTTGCAAAAGACAATTGAGTTTGTGCCCAAACTGAGAATCAAACCAGAGAATTTGGGTCTAAGGCCCAGCGCGCTAGCCACTAATGCATCGGTTCACCTTGATTGAGTATTACCACAATTCCCAAACAAACTTGATTCAGAATCCAGATTAGAAGCAGTGTTCTTCCATTCAGTATTATATTGAAGGCCATGAAGTAACAGCTGAGGGTACCAAACAGATGGCGATGGTCTTATTCGGTTCAAGAGTGACGCGAGTGATCAACTTTGAGGATAGTCACAAAGGTTTAGACGCCGTGCAAGAAAAAATCATGTCTGTGAAACATCAGCGAGAGGGAATGACAAGTACTGCATCCGCTCTGAATTACGTCAAGGAGGCTATTCTGGGGCAGGTTGGTAATAACAGAAAAGTTGCGGAGTTGCGTTTCCCGCTACAGAACACTAGCACACTTTTCATTAGCTGGTTAAACAATGCATTATGCAAACATCTCATAAGAATTGAAAATGGAAAGCAAGATAGCCTAGTTGGACTGGAATAAAATTTAATGCACATTTGCTATGCGAACAGAGGGCAAGCAACTCCAACCGAATTTTTTACACTATAAATGAGCCTTGATTAGAGCAGTTAGGAATCAGCTGGGGCCTATCTGTGTTGACCAGCATGTAAGCAGTGGTATATTCCCTAGCATTACCTTCTAGTGTAATGACAATGTAAATTTATGCAGGGACTGAGTCGCCTGAATAACCCAAAGGTATCCACCGATGTCATCATCATCACCGATGGCAGATGTAACAGGGAGTGTAAGAATTTGGCAAAGGAAGCGGAGGCTATACGTGGTATGGGTCATGGTGTGAACATCTTTGCGGTGGGTGTGGCGCAGGCTAGAGAGTGTGAGCTTGATATCATATCGGGTAAAAGCTCTGGTACTAAAGCGTACGGGCTTTCCGGCATGAAGAGTTTTGAGATGATGGCAGAGAAAGTTATGGAGGAAGCTCAAGCGAGTGACAAGAAGTGTGTATAAATGAATAATACTGAGTAATGGTGTGAATCCAAACTACCCCGCACTGGCACAGGAGTAAAATAATAAAATGTCTCGCATAAAACGTATGATAATAACAGTATATTTATTATCTGCATTGCACCATTCCTTCACCAAAAATAAGTTTTATTAATTTTTTTCTTGTGATCACAGAGGCTGTTACCAGCTCTAGATATCAGAAAAAATATCCGGTCCGCTAATGATCATCACCTAATATAGATTTTGCAATGGGCTGCACTCGAAGAACTTCGACAACTGTATGATCAAACCAGCATGTAATATGCATCCTATCAACAGTAAAATAGTAAAGTGAATCAGGGCATGATTTACGACGGTAAACCGATCTCGGATCGGCTGCCAAGACTTCTATAATCGCCCGACGAGCCTCTGATACATTACATAAGTGTTCCAGTTTATAGTCAGAGTCATCTGAGTGGGGGGAGAATAGCTGTAGTTGTGATTTAGCCCTGCTAGTGAATTCTACTCGCAGTGAAGATGAGGTCTCATTCAGCCACTGGGCTGTGGTCACAGAGTCTGTTGAGCATTCAGTCTCAGTACTCGGTTTACTCTCGATTTCAGAGGAGGTTTCCACCTCCGCATGAAGCAGGCTGTATGTATCTATGTTTGGTTGATCATACTCCGGTATATAAGGCTTGATATCTAATACTGGTGTGCCATCTATGATGTCTATCCCAGACAAATGTATGGTTGCCGCTGAAAACACCAACACCGGAATTCACCAAAATCAAAGAAGACAACAAAACGGCCCGGTATGAAGTAAGATAAAATCAGAATTGAGGGAACAAATGAAGGTCAAAGAAATTTCTAAAAAAGCGAACGAAATGCTATGACCATATTAGGAGGAGAGAAGAAAGTTTATTGGTTAGTGATTCGGCGAAAGGGGGCAAGAGCAAGGGGCAGACCAATAATGTGCAGGTTGGACTGTGGCAGAGATGATCTGAAGAAGCTGGATAATATGGACGTAAAGAAAGGGAATGAGTAGAAAATTGTGGCCGTGATAACTGAAGCCCATTGAATAGTAACAAATAAGAAAAAAAGGTAAAAAGCAGCTTAAGCTCAATGCGGCCATACCTTCTATATGATCAATCTTTGCAAGCGTGAGTCCAATCGGAGATGGTCTATATGGGCATCGAGTGGAGAACAATCCGGTTTTCTTTCCATTCAGTCGAGGTGGCTTGATCTTCGCTTTAGAACACTCATTGTTGTTTTTATGAAAAACGAATATCACCCTACAGAATTGGGTGTTGTATACATGAGCACAGGGTTATCAATTCAAGGGTAGAAGACAGACTAGTAGATACTAACCAGATATGTGAAAACTGCTCTAAGCCCTCTAGGCTATGCTGAGGGTTGTTGAAGACAGAATTGTCAATAGTTAGTACTCCACGAGCATGTAAGCAGACAGTGGGCTGTCTGGGAGTCCCATTTTTGTACTTGAACACCGTTTTGAGGATACCGATAGGCTTGAGATTCAACTGATCTGCAGATACACCATTAAGCATTGCAACAATCTTACAATGGTGAGTTCTGAGATTTGGGTTGAACAAAAACAATACATCACCAATGTTTGACAGTCAATATGGAGTGCCACTATCTACGATAAACGAACTACAAGCGAAGCACATAATTTGAATGATTTGTGATAGCATTCAGTTACTCAGTAATGGCAAGGAACTGAATGGATATTCATTATTATTTTCACAGCAACGCGGAGTCACTGGCTGGTATTGGTCAGTTACGGAGTTCGATTGAGTGCCTTTCATTCATTTACTTACCAAGTTTTAATATGTCAGCCACTGCTTGAGACTCAGCAGGTGTGATTGTCAGCGCGAGCCTGAGTCAGTGAGTGAGTCTCACTCCACACCACTGTCAGCCTGAGCTCACTACAGTCTACACTACATCTACACTAGCCTACAGTACACATTTATTGACACTAACGCCTAACACTAACAGTGAGTAAGTGAGTAGTAGTAGGCGCCCACTCATTACTGAGTATGGGGGTTATCTGGCAAGCCAGATAACAGCTGGGAACGTGGGAGAGTTTATAGTGTCAGTTGGCTTGCCTGGGCCAACTCACACTCCAACAGGGCACCCACTGACTCAGTGCAAGACTGAACGAATGGTCCAGGGAGGTTGGGGGTCAGTTAACCTAAGCCATTTGTTTACATATCACCCGCCAAAATTCGGCTGCTCTTAATGAGACGGCTAAGGGAGAAGTGGATCTTTCACAACCGTAGAGTGATTTTGTCCCTAAGCCACTAGCTGGGACCTCATTTTTTAGCATGGTGATCCGCTAGCAATATGGAGTAAGAGGCTTGCTAAAGGCCCATACCAGAAAAACACCCCGCCAGCAGTGAGGCTTGAACCTACAATCCTTAGAAGTTACAATGCTGATCCAAGCTTTTACTAACGAGTAACGGCAACTGAGCTATCCATAATATTGGCCTAAGTAAGTGAGCAACTATCACTCAGTCAGTAGAGTAGAGTAAGTCACTTAGTCAGTGAGTAACATTAACACCGTGTAACACTAACACATAATAATTAGTGCGACTAGCTTGGTTACTTAGTCAGTTACTGAGTTAGTGACTGACTGAGTGAGTCACTGAGTGACTTACACTTACACTCAGTTACAGTTACAAACAGTACAGTACTGAGTACACTAACTAAGTCTAACACTAACAGTAAGTGTAACACTAACAGTAAGTGAGTAACTTACTAGTTACTAACTAGTAACTGTAACTGTGAGTTAAGTAGTAACTACTACTAGTACTAGTAAGTAACACACTTACGCAGTAACAGGAACACTCCTTGGCTTTACTAACAACATAACCTTAACAATTAACACTACACTGCGTAGTGAACGACTGATTACACCAGAATACACTTATTCGTATTTTATAAGGAGATTGTTCGACAGTATGGTTATTAATATTAATAAATTATACCAGGTGTCACTGCAGCAGAACAATTGGGATCCATGGAGGTGTCCATATTTAATAGTATCGAAGACAATAATTCCTGTCATATGATTGGTCTATTCTGTACCATTTTTTCATTGGCTTATCTCAATTTCCGATTTTACTCTTGTAACCAGGTGCTTGATTTCTTAGCCTCCCAATCTATATTACGATTTTTCTGGTGTTATTATCAGAATATATCGTTATTTGAATACCTGAGACATAAATTCTATAATGAAGAAAAGGATGAAATAGAACAAGCCTACGATCGTACGCGCTTTCTAGACGTAAGTGGACTATAGGACTTCGTGATTCTGGTCTCCAGTGTAAACAACATGTCGGAACAGGAGCATCGTCGGTCATTATAGTGACTGTGTAGCCTACTAACCTTGACTCTTTGGGCAGTAAATCAGCGCTAATCCTGTAGTACCACAACAGGGAGATTTCCAGATTTCCCATTGATATAGTAAGTCTCGTTACCCTGCTGCCAACTCTAGAACTGCACATTTTATTACAATTTACATGGATGGAGCAAGTCAACGACTCGCTTAGGCATCCATACCACGACTTACTAGCTGAGCTCTACCTTTGGTCCGAATAACAACTATTGTAACTAATTTGCCTTTTTTGCAGGTTTACCACCCTACTCCATTTGCATAAGAACTTACAGTACTATGTCATCACCAAGTGCTTCCCGCCGTGGAAGTACCCGATCGCATGTATCATCTCGCGGCTCATCAGCTCGCGATCAGAATACTAACTCTGCTGCTACTGGTCGATCCCAAGATGCAAACAATAATACATCACAAACTGCTGAGGAAATTCGTAAAGCTAAGGAACAGGCTGCTCTAGAGAGGAAATACAAAATGCCTGAGTTTAAAAAAAGGGACAAAGGTTCAGAAAGAGTTGCTCCGGAAACTGAAATGTACAGAGAGACAAAATTAAAATTCTCACAGGTAAGTCACTCCAGTCATATTTCTCACAGGTAGGTCACTCCAGTTATAATGCTTTCTAGCTAGTCTAGCCGCTAGTGACTCCTCAAATAACTGGATCTGGTAACATTCAGTGCAGGGTGTTAGTTAACCAATGTTTGAAATGGGAGTCTTTTGCTTATGTAATCCAGAACCAGTATCAGAAATATAACAGCCAAAAGATCTTACACATTTTACGCCCTAACTAGAGAATTGAAAGATTTAAGCTAAGAGTGGAGTTCATTTCTACTGCTAGAAATATGAATCTGTGAGTCGACCGTACTATGATTTGTAAATGAAAATAAATTTCACTGCTTTTAGCCTCCTGTCCATTACACTAAACAAAAATCACTACAACATTACTCAGGCTATGACTTAGAATGAATGTTCAGTGTACCTGGAGAACCGTGTCTTGATGCCGTGATTAAATCCTCTGTAGAAAGATGTGAAGAAACGGAAACGAGGCATTGAGAATGAACTCAGTATATTTGCCCCGCACGCTTCAGAACGAATCAAGGCAGCTCAGGCCGAAATCAAGATGGAGAGGCCTGTCACCCCTATAGATGTAAGACCGGAATTTTATGTTGGACTGAGTATCAGCTGTTTGCATCTTTCTATTAGTAAACCTGGGGTATTTGATTCTATATTTGGTTGGATGTATGTGAGGGCTGAGAGGTAAGATTTAAGATGGAGTGACTGTGGTAGTTTATGCAGGCTATAAAACGTATGTAGCCAAATTGAACCACTAGAGTTTATAGACTAGCAGTTTCATCTCTATACTTTCAAGTTAAGCCAATCAATCAATCAATCAATCAATCAATCAATCAATCAATCAATCAATCAATCAATCAATCAATCAATCAATCAATCAATCAATCAATCAATCAATCAATCAATCAATCAATCATTCAACCAATCAATCAAATCAATCAACACAATTAGAATTAGCTTGACAACTGACCT
>Ga0224501_10004488_pt1 | contig 11009 bp, 7 predicted proteins | sample SF_Oct11_sed_USG_4_FD_169105 | JGI IMG/M metagenome (GOLD analysis project Ga0224501, IMG submission 169105) | Sediment microbial communities from San Francisco Bay, California, United States - SF_Oct11_sed_USGS_8_1 | ecosystem: Environmental > Aquatic > Marine > Sediment | place: USA...
TTTATTGGTTATGAACCCGTATTATGTGATCATGGCAACTCATAGGTGGATCAAACTGCAACCGCACCCCGGATACATAATAAAGTTCATGTTCAGCTGGTTTTATGATCATCTGCATGCAGCCCACTGTTGTTTTGACACTCTAGATAATGGTAATGGTTTTTTCTTTGATACTCGTGTTCATTATCTAAAGAAGCCTTCTTCCTTGACCACACCCCCTCCCCCCAATTATGTCGGGCTAGATAGCCAGGTCACAACAAACTTACTTAGATGGGACGTTCCATTGACAAGAGATATAAGTGTTGGTAGCCAATCGGTGATGTGCATGAGAAAATCTCGCTTGGTGCCTCTCACTCGTTGAGGTAGATAAGGGGAGACAAACACCACAGGTACATGACTTCCTCCTTCAAAAGCATTGCCTTTCGCACCTCTCCAAGGCCAGTTATTCCCCTCATAGTCTTTTAGTGAAGTTCTGTTTGCAAACCAATCGACAATAGCCCCAGCTTGACCTCCATTCTGGAACCCCAACAGTACACAATATCACTAAACATGCCGACTATTCTCAAGTATCTGGTTGCATAATTATATGCAACAAACTATGGGTAGATTTTGTCATGTACCAGATTTTCAATGTACGTGTAGTTATGGTCTATTTTAGGGCTTAGGGGCCAGCGTGGCTTATTGGTTAGAATACAAGATTTGCACGCAGTAAGTGGGTACAAATCCCAGAAAATCAATAGCGGCGACAGGAAGGGCATCTGACCTTAATTCACTCCTAAGCTTCAACAAAGTCTCCCTGTTAACCAGGGGGCAAACTCCACGAGCCCGTACAGGGCATATCAAGAGTATTAACAAGACAATAATTCAGGAAAAATTTGGCTTTTGTGTAAACAATTAGGAGTTAAAGGGGTTATGACATGGGCAAAAGTGACTTCACTTGTTTGTAGATTTTGAAGCCATGAACAAATAGGTCCAATACCCAGTTCAAATTGAAGCTTAAATATAGCCCTATCCAATGCGCATACTTAGAGCCCTCGGCGATGCACTTTTCAGATTGTCGACCACCAGAATTGGTCTCGAGATAGGAAATTAACACAGAGCTGTTTGTGTTTATTGATTTCTCGGCTTACGCGCTAATGTTTGGAAAATCCTCTTGCAGGTGCACACTAGACTTGTAGTTACACAAGTCTATATAGAAAAAATGTTTAACAAAAATCTAACCTCCGTCAGCGAGCGTTAGTACCATTGTGAAATGATATTGGCCCGAACACAACGGTCTCTATTTAGGGCTAGGGAAAACCGGCAAAGCACTTCTTAAAACTTAAGGTTTTTCAAATCTTCCAATAATTAGATCCCATTTTATTTCTATTTGGGTCGTAGTTATTCGAGTGACTGATGTTCGGTTTGTGGAAAAAGACCACTCGCTATCGTTGCAATGAGTGTGGAGTTGCCTCCCTTTAAGAATGGGGAACACAACTCTGAAAGTGTGTCTACCATCTACAGTGTCATGACCCCTTTAATAAAACTTCGCACTCACATCTGAAGTAAATATGATGATTGTTTCGCTTAACAGCTTTGCTTTTTTGAGACTTTGCACAGTTTTTCCAACCAGGTCATCCAGTGCGCCAACCAGTGCGAGATACCTTAATCTCTTCATCATCTCAGGAGACTTTCCAACTGTGTCATATCGCGCGAACATTTCATCTGTTACCTACAGATAAAAAATATGGCTGCATGTAATGACGGAAAAATCTGCACCAAATTGGAAAGGTGCCTTGAGACCATCTTCCTATTTTGCATGGGTAGCATTACTAAGCCATAGGCTTGTTTCTGATCGAGATGCTCGATGGCATACCCTTGCGAAAAAAGGTAACTCTCTGTATAGGCATACATTGCTGAGTGCCACAATCTGAATCCGATGGACTGGGTACCGGGAGTCGAGCCATGAACGTTTTATTCCAACCTCAGAACAGTAGACTGTGCTTCATTGTTCATAGACCTTGATGTAAAAAAAGACCCCCTGGTTATCCATGTAAAATAAAATTATCCTATCCTATCCAATTGGCCTCTTGCATGCCACTATTATTTAATTGGGATCAAATTAACATTACATGCATCCAGAGTCAGAATCACACCATAAAATAAAACAAATAGGACTGCAATTGTTTGTCCTCTGAAATCAAGCTAATTTAAACTAAATTAAGTTTTCTAAACCATTTAACCTGTGGAACTGTATGAAATAGAACCCTACACATCAAAATCCTATAAGCACATTCCCTTGAATCAACTTCTTCTCTGAATTGAGGTTCTTCAAGTTGTTTATGCATATTGATTTTGATATGCCTAGTGAGAGTTGTCCCCCCCCCTTCATGGTCTTCCTTTGACACACAAAAAAAATTTGGGGAAAAATACGGTAAAACAGATCAATAAAACAGGCTCAGTACAATTCAGGCTATAAACTAGTTTAATTAATTACCACTCACTAGTATAGGGTCGTGTGGTGCATACGGTGCTATATACATAAAAAGCGATCCGTTCCGCTTGTCATGAGAGGCTATCATCTCTTCAATATCCTTGCTGTGCTTCAGCTACAACATACCACACCCCAATGGATAAATAACTAATCACAGCTATGATAAAGCTGTGTTTAGTGATTTATATTATAATACATCAGCACCATAAACATTTTGTAGCTGGCTGGGTTTTTATTCATTACAAATAAATGGCCAATGGAACTGAGTATGAGGAGTGAATGACCTTTATGTCACTGATACAGAGGCTATCTGGCAAGCCAGAAGTGGGAGTGTGGAGAATTTATAGTGTAAGTTGGCATGCCCGCGGCCAACTCCCACTTTACTAGAGTTCCCACTGAAATCAGTGTGAAACACGTGCTATAAGACTGAGTGGATAGATCGGGGATTTGATAGTTGCCTTCAGTTGCAAGCGAAAAGGTCATGATGTGATGCCCATTTCAAATTCCCGCTAGGAATAACTTACTCTGGGTTATGGCATGCACCCCCAGTGATCAAAACATGGCACAGGTACTCAGGTAGGAATGGTAATAAAAATGCCAAGCAGAGTTACACCCAAATTAGTTTTCTCGTACCAAAAGTGTTAATGAATACAAACTGTTAGATGCTGTCGCGGTTCGGGAATATAGTCCAGGTTTTCACCATTGAAAACTCCGTATAAATTATACCATTCTAAAAAGGATTGAAGGGAGGAAATTGACAGTCGGTGGAGTACCAGGCTTTTCAGTGGAAACAGGCCTGACAGTACCAGCTATTAAATTCGCCTTTGAAATGGATATCTTTTTGTTCGGTTGTTTATTTTAATTTTCAATGTATTGTCGGTGGAGTTCTGTCCTGGATTGAAAGAAAGAGCCAAGGGGTGGATCCTCAGCACCCATAATGGAGTAACGCCTTCTTTGGATGGCAGAACTCCTTAAACAACATTAATACATGTCATGTACTAGAGACCATAACACAAATTGTGTTGTGTATTCGCATACCATAATCATAGTAGTGTATTATAGGGTGTAACGCTCCCCGGAACTCATCAAAGCCTCTTCCAGTGGGAAGACATTCCTTATCACACTCTCCCAGGTTCCACCTATTGAACAGAGCTATAACAGGCTATACAGTGAAACTTGGATAACTCGAACTGCAGGGGACCACCAAACAAAGTTTGAGTGATGAAAAGTTTGAGTAAAGAGTTATGCTCTCCCTTTGCTTTAGCCATGTGGCCACCGTAGTGAGTCCATTTCGCTCTACTGTATTCCATTTCCTAGCTAAACTATCTAGAATTTGTGATATTTTCTTTTCATGTGAAAGAATACAATAAAATTAGGCTTGTTACACAAGAATGTAAACACACCCAGCCACAGAAAAGGTACTTTGTTGGTACTAACAGCAGTTTATCAGTTCGAGTTATGACTAAAAGTTCGAGATAAGCCCAGCAAGTTATCATTACCCAGGCAGGGACCATGAAACTTGGTTTGAGTTAAGCAAGTTTTCGAGTTATCCGAGGTCGAGTTAACCGAGTTTCACTGTATAACAGCTAGGATAATTCTGCAGTTAGAGTCACTGGACTCAAGATCGAAACACCATGGGATGGCCGAACATTCTGATAAACATTCTGATTTTACAAGTTTGTGGCTCCACTAACTCTTAATACAGATTGTATCTTACTTTCCAACCATCTTAGTTGTGTATCCCAGTTTCTTGAATATCTGTGGCATCGTTTGTAAGTTCAATGGCAAACATTTCGAGTTTGGTAAAGTGAAAACATATTTCTACAAAAAAATTCACATCTGGAGTTTCAACAGCATGAAATGGATTTCGGACGCGAAATTTGCTAAACTGCTCAAGATCGCGACCGGAAAGCGCGATTTCGGTCGCAAGCACGCGAATCCACCTAATAAGTGTGCATTAGAGTCTACTTAATCTTGAACGGGTTATTACACCATTATACTATCGATTTTATTTCACGTTTTTGACAAATAAACCATCATTTAGTCAACTAAATCCTCAAAAGACTTACTGTTCACCATGTGACTCAACAGAAACAGTCGTTAAACCTACTACTTACCCCTAATCCGATTTTATGAGAATATTTCCCTGTAAGTAAAGCTCCTCTTGACCTAAAAGATGGCAAAAATGGCAACCAGAGATCTCGTGAGATAAGTGATAATCCCCCAAGATCTCGAGCTACAGGCATAAGTATTGCGTGTGTCAGAGGCAATAGTGCCTAAATGGTAGCAACGATCATTTACTTCAACACAATGACTGTCATTATGAAACTACATGTCCAAAAATGGAAAATAGCTTAAATATCTCATTTTCTCAAGTAAAATAGAGTCTATAGGATTTGGCAGGAAGAGGTGAGACAGTGCCTGAAATGAGTTAGGATCACAATGATATCCTATAATTCCGGGAAATGTTTGGTCATTTTGCTCACAATTATGATGCCAATTTATCAGTCTCAGTGTTCTACTGATGTTCCGCAATTGCGCTGGTGGCTGGTTGGTGAATTTGATTGGAGTATTGAAAATGAACCTGAACATCTAGTGCTCAGTGACTGTGAAGTTAGTTTTACTTTTATTGACAATGCTGCTACTCCCACTGTATAACTCTGTGTCTTCTGAACCATTTCCATCAGAATTTTGTGGCTTTTTAAAGACGTATAGTGTGGGCTCTACTGGTGTGGTGTGGTGTACTTGCACACCCTTTGGTGTCACTGAATAGAAAGAGGACCACCGATGAAATCCAATGGATGGTAATACTCACGGAGTACAAATGGAATAGGTATGGTAGTCAGTTAGTTCAATCCCTTTCCTGGCTAATTTGTCAATATTGGGAGTTTTCACGAAATCATTGTGAAATCCAACATCATTCCAACCTGCAAATGTAAGCGGGATGCATATATAACATGGCTGAAAGACCTCCCTCAACATGATGCGCTGCCGTCTGTTACCTTCCATTTTCTTTTTGTATGGTTTTATATTATAACGCTTGACACGATTATGCCAATCTATAATACCGGGGAGTTGATGAGAGCCACTCAGACAATCACCAACCCCTTCCTAGAGTACACCAGCTTATAACAGTTGGTTTTTGCTGTTTTTATGCTGCTATACAGTCGCCAAGACATTTTACTGTTTTTATGTTTACTGGTTTATTTCGGTAGGCTTCAAGAGCCTCCGCTTGACTGCCACCAATCACAAATGGGCTGGCTTATATAGCAGCCCAAGGCAAAAACATCAAAGGACATCAATCATGTAAACCCAAACTCCTGAGTTGAAGACTCAGTAGGGCACTTTCTGCATACCCCTGGTAAGGATACAAAAGGGGAAACCCTCGACATAGCTTAGAGGCTCTGTATTCCTCTCCGGCCTTCCAGAGCCAGTACATCACCAGAAAGTTAAAACATGAGAAGATACAGAGATGTCGCTGTTGTATATTTGGGCAGCGTGAACAATAGTATTCTTTTGCATAGTTCAAAGGATAAACCATATTTTTCTCTGCCCTCTTCAGCAGGGAACAGTGCAAAGAAAGGCAGAAGGAAACAAAAGAAAAAGCAAAACTATCCAGTCTTATCCCTAAACTGTAGCGACTTACAGCAGACAGATGGCGTGGTGAGATCTCTCCAAACCAGTCCACGCCTCCCCGCTACGATTCTCGGAGTCTCGGGACTAAATCAAGTAACTCAAGTCAAGGATGATGTACCTCAAACTCTAACATCTCTTTATGTTGACTTACCCAAGTCATCAGCCATAATAAACACCACATTAGGTCGTTTTCGTTTTCCTTCATCACACGGCTTTTTATATTTTCCTCCACTAGCTCCACAGCTAAAAGCTAAGATCCATACCAACAAGAACACCTTCCTACCATACATAGTTGACAAATGAGAACCTATGTCAATCACAGTCAATAGATGAATGACTATTTCAACATTTGTGGTTGAGAGTTAAATCGCCTGTTGATTACTAGATCAACCTCCAGTAGCGGGCTACAGCCTAGGTTCATCAGGTGCTGATAGGCTGATAGTAGTGCACCTGTCATCGAGTTGACCAACAAAGATAAGTCACTGACCAAGTTTGATGGGGTTTGGAAATGAGTTTATCTCATCAGGGCACGAGGGCATTGGTATCATGTCACTGATCAGGGATATATCCTCTCATGTTTGTCTGGGTCTATTGATAGTTTATCCCTTTATTGATACTGCATGCAATCTTAGATAATTTTGCCAAGTTATAGAAAAAATGTCTTTTATAGTATATCTTTTAATTCGCTTTTGATCATCACATAATATCTACTGCTCAAGTAGGGTGTTGACTACCCTATAAAGTGCTGGCACCTTATAGGGTAGCAATGATGAATGATCAGCTTCTTCTAGTTCTTGTGATATACATGAATGCTTGACTAGTCTTTCTAGTACTTTTCCTTCATAGTCTACCCAAGGCTGATGGAGCAGGTGGCTTTTTTAATGAGAATAAGCGCATAATTTATGAGACAAAGTAGAAAAGAAATGTAGAAAGGTTTGGAGTTACGAGGAAGACTTGAGCATCCAGTCGTTGTACAAACAGAAAATGGAAGGCAGTTCTTATAATCATATGGGGAAAAATCCTAATATTAACCTAAATTATATAAAATAGATAAGTACAGTAACATTAGTAAAATCTTTATACAATTGGATGGAATGTATAAATATATATATAGTATATGACTGGAAAAGCTGCGCATACACCTTTCCTCGGCAGATCATGATTGTTCAGAGCTGCATGTACTAACAGGTCTATCTTCAGTAGATCAGTTATTATGTAGGGTCATCTCAAAGGATAGAGCAGGATTTAGATTTATTTTTCTTGATAAAGTCATGGTCCGCTGTCTCTACACCTGACATTGCTCCTAAGTAGCCAAGACTGTGAGGAGTCCTATCCTCACTATTATCAGTGTCTGGCAGTGGACGATAGAAGTCCTTCAGTCTGTTGTGCTCATATGGCAATTCTGTACCTGTGAGTAATAAACCGTGTCAAGAATAATGCACGATTGCGGGTCGGTTCAGTGGTAAAGCGTGAGGCTCCCAACCATGAGACCTGAATAAGAGCACTGGTCACAGTGGGCTCCTGTTGTGAATGTGAGCTCCTCACCTTAAAGGATGAAACTCATCAAGCTGGGATTTGTTGGCTATGCGGATTTTTTGATCATGTGACTGTGACTCTTGTCAATAAGCGGGAGTACGCATAAGATTCATGAGATTGAACTTTGACCGCCACACTGATTACTGGCTGACGCTTTATGGGTCATCTAGCAAAGCCAGGTTTCGCCATTGCATTTGGGGAAAATTCAGCAATCGATTACAAGTTTTACTTTCACCTACCACAATGTCGACGAAAGAGTTACTAATTGAGAAAACCTGGGGTTGGCCGACGCTCTACGAGCTTGCATGCAGAAGCATGATGCAGCAATACCAGCATTCCAACAAACTACCGATGAGCTATCCATGAAGAACAGCTAGAGTTAGGGGTTTCCCACAACAACTGAACAAATACATACGCACTTGGCGATTTCTAGCTCAGAATAAAACCAAGCCTCACTATGAGCTGAGCATTGATACTGATGTGCTTGACCATGCTAACCAATAATTGGTTTAGAAAATGGGCATCTAACCTGGCAGCTTCACTATAACAGGAGACATTATATAAGACAAAAATGATAAGTGTATTTATTACAATCAGCAAGTTCTTTGGTGGCATCTTATTTGGAAGGCAATTGAACCCTCACCCTGCAGTCTTTTCTGAATCGATAGGAGTTAGTAGTCAAATGGGAGGCTCATAGCGAGTTCCCGGCATGTTAACTTAACTGGTGAAAAACAAGAATCTCACAAGGATCTAAGCTTTGCGAGAAGAGAAGAATCAAACTCTGCTCGCATTCAACAAAGCAGCTGTTATCCTCTGCAGCCTAAACTAGATATTTCATGAGCTAAAATCAAAACCAAAACTATACCACACATTGTCATTGTATAATACGTACCAGTAGCTAAAATTGCCTCCTCCTCTTCTATGAGGGCTTTAGCTTCATCATAGAGCCTTTGTACATTTGCTTTAGTAAATGGATGGGAGTGGATAGTCAACGCTCCAAAGTTCAGCTGAACTCGGTCACCTGTTGAAACAAAGACCTTTTAGTTGCAAATCATTGGGGGGGGACACTTAGACTAGAGGAAGCCGCAGAAATGCAAGAATGAAACACTAGATTCTGTTTTCCTTTCAATCTATAGTTTGCATGCATTTTAGATCGAATTCTTACTAAATTGACTTAGTTAGCCATCATTGATCCAGGACATCACTACTGTGTCCCTGAGTATCATAAAGAGCATACTTCAAAGGGTAATGGAAAATGACCACTTCATAAACATCTTAACAAAGTCCCTTCTCGTCGGTACAGAACTCTTGGATACAGAGTGACCTAGGGCAAACACCTTTTCTCAAAAACATGATCCTGTTGCTATAAGAGATTTTAATCTATGTATTCTTCAGGTTCAGTTATTATCACTGAGTATTGCGGTATTCGTTATAGGTAGTTGTGACAAATAAATATACTAATATAATATGATCGATATTGCTTAAAACTGCATACAATCAAAAAAGCAAGAGCATTCCACACGCAATCCCTTCATTGCATATACAAGTAATTGTACTTACATCCATACGGCAGCACCACAGTCGCAAACAGACCACCGGCAGGTTGGATGAGTGCGCGAGTGAGGATCACATCTCGATTTATAGTTAGATAACACACAACTATCTGTTCTTCAGCATCGGAGATGTCATCATTAGGGAATACAACTCCCCAACCAACGGTGTCCCCTTTTCTGACCAGTGATGCCGCTACGAATATACAAGAGAAGTTGAATTTACAATTACGTGAACGCGCAGCGCTTGAATGTAAATTTATATGTGAACGCGTTAATTTCGGCACCATACGACACAAGATTGGTTGGTTAAGTCAAGAGGTGTGCCCTCTTTTTATAAACAGTCTATGTTTCCCAAAGCTAATAATAAGCGTTGTCTGATGTGGGAACAATGTTGCCCTTGAACAGTGGTCCACAAATTGTTGGAGGTACTACATAGAAATGTTTACACGCTGAGCTACAATAGAAGATACCGCTAATATATCGAGCTATATAAAAGAATAGCTCCAAGAGTACCGCTATATCACCAAAACATAGATAATCGTAATCAAAATGCCTATGAAGATGGTGTTTAAGCATGCATTGTGTGCAGCATGTGTTCTGAGCAAGTGAGTGGGCTGGAGAGGCCGAAAGGAAAGGGAGAGCGAGTGTAAAACATGGATTTATGATACTCTTCATCATGCATATATGGTGCAAAGCTTAATCTAAATAGCTCAAGGTGAAATGATAATTCCTCTGACTATACAAAATATAATTCACGGGTGGTATGGTGTGTGTGGAAGGAAAGGTGAATGAATGCATGCAGCGATTGTTCAGATGGCGCTGTGAGAAACTTACCGCAATGAAGCTGATCAAATGAAAAAACATATGCTAATCACTAAGCTAACAATAAGTCACTTTCACACTTACAGTCAACACATGTACAATCTCGACAGCGATGACCTGAAATGGGTTCACTTGCTAGTTAATTAAAACGTTGTTTAAATTGCGAATAAAATTTAGATTTTGCCATGAAATTACACGCTTCAAGTGAACTAAAAGCGAAACATCAGATGTAGTGTTAAACGAGTTGGGCTTTCGGGCTCCTGCGAACAAAGTGTTTCTTTACCAATTGCACTGGGGTGGGGCTTATATCATGTTGTGGCACCTTTTTATAGCACACATTAGTCTGTGAGGAGTATCGGTGTTTGCTCACTGGTAACAACAGGGAGACTTCATCTAAACTCAGACATATATCAGGGCAGGATGCCCCTCCTGTCATCAGTATTTACTTTTTCCAGGTTTGAACCCACAATTCGCTGTGAGTGAGTCATACAGTTCGTGCAATGACACTGATTGCCTATGGACTGAGTTGAGAACCCGATGCTTCTACGCTGTCACCTATTTTACCTTCATTTCTCGGCCAGAAGCGAAGTAGGTCCAGTTTGAAGTTGCTTTCTCTCGGAGGGTCATATGGTGAGGCTGTAGTTAATGCTATCATCGGAGGCACTGCTCCTGCCTCACACGGGTCCTCCAGCATGGTCACCTCGAAGTGATGGAAACCTACCAATAAATGTAGCTTCTTCAAAGTAAAGAACTGAACCCAGAGGGGTAGTTCTTCACATGCCATGCTCAGAGTGTGATGAACATCGGAGGCGGTATCTCGCTATCCCTCCTTCAATGCTGGTAGGCAGTATTATTGATGCAGAGTTGCCTCCTCTTGGTAGTATGATCATTGCGCTATCGCCGCGGCTGTTGCATCATAAATATGCAGATAGGAGAGGCAAACATTGCGGCATTGCACATTGCAAGTAAGCATATATGGAATATTAGAT
>Ga0224501_10004489_pt1 | contig 11004 bp, 19 predicted proteins | sample SF_Oct11_sed_USG_4_FD_169105 | JGI IMG/M metagenome (GOLD analysis project Ga0224501, IMG submission 169105) | Sediment microbial communities from San Francisco Bay, California, United States - SF_Oct11_sed_USGS_8_1 | ecosystem: Environmental > Aquatic > Marine > Sediment | place: USA...
TACGTCACCCCGAAGAAAAAACGGCCAAGTAAAAAGGTTAAAACCAAGGCCAAGAGTCGGAAAGACTCGCGCAAATTTATGAAGAAGGCAATGAAGAACGGGGCCGATGTGAGTTTCAAGTTGGGCATCTGGCGGGCGTTCATTGTGTTTCTCTTTCGGAGATGGAAGGGAGAAACATGGGCAATTCAATACTGCATGATACACGGAACTCTTAGTTCTGCTCGGGCACGTCTACGTACTAAGCACGACAAACACATGAAAGAGTACCGATCCACCACCCCGATGTAAAATTTCAACTAAGTCGAAATGGAGTTTGACTTATGGATAAAAAACTGGATATAAAAAGCATTAAAGAAGCGAACAAGTTCTACAGTGGATTCGAATCTTCCATGTGGGATTTGTTCAATGAGGATCTCCTGGATCTCCAGTTGTATTCCCTCGCCAAAAGCTTCTGGGAGAAAACAGCTCTCCCGGCACATCTCCTAAGTAATGAGGAAGTGGCCCAAATCATCTTTGGTAGCGAGCTACATGACGCTACTGAAAACCGAATACACCGCACTCCCCCGGAAGATCTAGAGTTTGTGATAAACAAAATCTCTTCCATTGTCAACATGGCAGCATTTGAAAAAATGTGGGGTAAGTGTATGGTGTAGCTTCTGCACTGGAGCAGTTCGATATATATCGGGCTGCTCTTTTTGTTTAATTTTAAAACCGCGAGTAATTTATGATTATAATAAACGATGCTTCCACTTACTGGGATACAGTTTGCAATTTAGGATCTAGGTATTTCCAGATTAGTATTTATAATATAATCCCCAAGCAACATATAATTGACCACAATATAAACATATCTGAATTGATACAAATATCCGGGCGGGTAGCAGCAATTTCAAAATACATTATACCATATGCATTACATATAAAAGATACTCTCCCGCTAGAAGAGATATGTATCCTAACAGTTGCTTGTTCAATTCCAACAGATACTGATCGAAATAATCCAGACACGGCAATATCGAATAGTAAAATCCATCTCGAGACAGAGTTTATAAAACATCTTCGTGTTGTTATATCCAAATCAAATTTACCAAAGGAATTTAAAACTAAAATTGGAGATTAATATGTACGATATAATTCGTATAGAAGCCCCGTTTCTTAAATCGGTTTTTAATTCTCATTTTACCATTGAAACAGAAGATGAAAAATTCACACTTTATTTCAATATGATTTTACAACATGTTTATGATATATCTGGTTGGAAGTTATATAAAATTAAAAAATCATATCCAGATCTATATACTAATAATGAGATAATAAATTATCCTATTAATAATAACCGTATTGATTTTTATAACAAAAAAATAGATATGAGTTGGACCGACATATTTCAGCATAATAAAAATTATTGGTATACTTTATATTTTAAAGGCGTAAGAAATGAATCGGCCAAGTTCACAAAAGCCCGAGATTTTTATATATACCAATTAATGTGTAATATTAGCGAATGGATTGTTAAATATAAAAATATTTGCTTTAATCGAAATATTTCTAAAGACGTATTTGTTCATTCGTATGATAATAATACAAATAAATTTATAATACGCACTTATAAATTCTATCTTCCTACTACCAATAAAATGTGTCTGGGGGGAGATATTGACGAACAAATATATAGTATGAATTCTAAAACAAAAACAAATATACCAGAATATTTGCTTAATGAGTATTGCAAATATTTAAAATTACTTACCCTGGGTGGGTGGGATATATTAGGATATCATGTGTATTCATCTCCATCTGGAAATCCAGCAATTAATTTTATATGCTGTTCAGTAAATGATAAGTTTCCCCTTCCAAAATTTGAACGCGTTATGGATAATATTAACAAGAAAATGTACAATACCCTTTATAAGAGGTTTGTAGATGATTACCATTAGAACTATAACAATTATAGCAATCATTTTCGCAATAATATCTGGCGCGTTAGATGTTTTTATAATATCTAAATTATTATATGGAAAGATAATAAATTATTTTATATTATTAACATTCATACCCGGATCGTTTGTTCTGATGGTCGCGGCCGATACAGATTCCGGAATCAGTATGGAGCTAGCTATTTACATAGCACTAATATTATTTATTATATTCAGTAGTATAGCATATAGGGTGATAATGTTCGAGCCCTTTATTAAATCGTATTTCAGTAATATGTTAAAAATGAAAGATAATTATATCACTGGATTATATACTACCGGGCCAATCGAAAAGATGGCTTATGAATATAACAGTAATCTAATGAAATGGATGTCCAGGTTTATATTCATAATATTTCCCGGATATGATGTTGGAAATTTCTTATTTAAATCGATAATAATATATACAACATGTACTTGTTGTAAAAAAGACATACGTATAATCATTCAACGTAATCATATTCGTGTTATGTTTAGCGGCAGTATGTGCCCCAGGCTAGCATTGTTAATAGATTTGAGATCTGGCAGATTTAAATATTGGTAATAAGTATATATATTATAAATTAGATAGTATATCTAATTGTTTATAATTAAAAATTATAAACTAATTTAAAATCCAGGAGAAATCAATGATTGATTATGGTAAGGCAAAAATACTGTTAGTAAATTTATATGCTACCAGACAATATACTTCTCATTTAAACGAGACCCTCCGCCAGCTCATGACAACGGGTGATTATATCGACTTTGTCGGACCTAAGTTTAGAGATATTTATGAATCTTTTTCGATGGCTGGCGTGCATGTAGATTTCGTACTTGATTGTTTAGATCAACATCTAGTCATTGATGCAAATAAACTTAAATTGAAGCATATACCCATGGAATATCATATTCTTCAATTACAATCTATTTCTGATTCCGTAGAAGCACATATTGAATCAATTGAGGAATTTTATCCGAGATCCAAAGGATCGCGCGCGCGTATTAAATCTCTTAGAACCACGATGTACGAATACGTTGAAGATTATTTCAACATTTCAACATTCAGGAAAATCAAATGGCACACATGAGTAATGATGTATTATATAATAGAGCTATTAATATGTTGAAACGTTTATATATTCTGGATTACGAATGGTCGCGATTTACACGTTCTTCTTTCTTTTCTATTACTCCGACCGACACCGACGCATATATAGATATATCGCTTCAATGGAAAAATGCGGAATATCTCGAACGGTTTATAAAGGACTATGAGTTATTTGGATATGATAAACTCCAATTAAAATATTTAAATATAGAAAAGGTATTGACCGAAGTGGAATGTGTTATAATTGGCAATCCGTGTTTCCATCTTAACAAATTATACAAATTGATGAAGAATCAGTCTACTAAATCCATACATCCGAACGCGTATAATGAAGTAGTGACTATAGAACGCTCCATTCATGAAAGAGAAAGATTAATTGAACAAAACATTCATGCGTTTATAAAACACAGGGGGATAATTTATGGAACCACATATTTAAAGCTTGGCAAAACAAAAAATGGATAACGATAATATAAAACTACTTAAAACATTGTTACTTTCTTATAAACGGTTTATAGAGTATTTTTTAGAGAGGCGGGGGACAACCAGGTATCCACAAGGCACATTTTTCGGAGATCTCCTTATAAATAGGCCCAGGCTGCATGAAATCATGAATGAAATAATTACTATTCTTATTAATGATTCGGCGGATAGAAAAAAATATACATTATTGTATTTATATAAAGCACCCCAATGTATTAAAGAACTGACAAATATAATAGAACATTTGAAATACTTGAAAGATAATAAGATCTCTCAGTCTTATTATAGTTTAAGAATGAATCTTTATTATACTCCATTTCCTATTTCAGACGAAGACGAACTAGACTTGCTTATTAAAAATCGTGACGTAAATGGATTAAAAAAGTTTTTATTCGTCCTGGATTATGATTTAGCAACCGGTGTTAGCTATTCTTACACGTAATAATATATAGACGGAGATGTATTAAAATGAGAGAAGATCAGTTCCATCTTATGGTTAATATATTAACATTGTTGGAATATGAAAAAGAGGAGTTTTATCGTAAAGCCAAGACCAGTAGACATATATCTGATGAAAGAATACAGAGATATAGAGAGTTAAATTTATTTAACTTAATATATGTCGATAATGAATATTTTCGTTGTGTCAACCCTTGTATTAAAAGTCTACACGAACATCTCACCAATAAAGACGCGTACGCATTAAAACATTCGATATTAATAAATAAACAACTTGGCGAATTATATGAAGGCTATAATCATTTACGATCCAAATTAAATACATACTGGAAAAATAATCATAGATTTGATTTAGCACGAGATACAGATATAAAAGAAGTTTATTATTGTTTGGCACATGACAACATTATGAAACAGATAAATATCCAACATGGGATTCAAAATGAATGATGAAATTTATCTTCAGATAATTACAGAATTGGCGAGATGGAACTATTTAAAAGGAATAGCGTTTGATAATGACATTAGATACGGGGGGCTTCCATTGGAAACCCAGATAACCCCATCACGAAAATATAATTTATTAGAAATAATGAATAGCCCAGAAATCGGATCTATAATGAAAACATTACGTTCGGTTGCAGTAGACTATACTATTGATAAAAGAAAATATAAATTGAAAAATATGTTTGCTGCGTTCGAAGTTAGAAAGCTGAAAAAAGAAAACGATATAATATACGATCTAATTCTGGGGGTTTATAATGAGATACAATCTAAACTAATTATTCCTATAGGGCAGCGAGTTTATCCTGATGATTTCGATAGAATAAAAGACGCAGCCAAAGATTTATACATGAACAACGAAAGAACCTATATACAGGCAGAAATTTCTCATAAAAACTCACATGGATAATAAAACGCATGCGTTGTTATATAACTTAAATATAACTCTCCTCAGATATCAGATATTATTATATAAAGTTAATACGTCGATTAAAATTGTAAGTTATTTAAATTTGAGGTCTCCTTCGTATGCTCAGTCTCTTTTGATCGGAATTTCAATACGATATTCCAAATTGACTAAATATAAATCGAAATTTGTTATTGATAAAATAATTACTGCGGCTAATGATTATATGACATACGATATCAGAAAACTACATTTAAAATATATAAATTTACAAAGAGATATAGACAAACTCAGTAATATATTATCGTATATCGAACGAGAAGAGGATTTTCTTTATAATCATATAAGTAGAGAAGTAACATTAAATGGACATTCTGAACTAGCGCGGTTAGCTAAATCAAACTCTATATATAGAGACAGGGTATACGAATTAGCAAATCGAAATAAAACTATAATAAAACTAAATATGAAATATATTACAACCTTACATACTAATACAATGAGTTTAATAGCAGATGTGGTTGACCAAAATATATAATAACGCGTTTATTAAGGAAGAAAAAGATGAAAACTAAAATGCACGAAATAAATCCTTTTTATAAGACAACCGATCCAGTGTACCAACTACGTGATATAATTATAACAACCAGAATTGCAAATCGGGAAATTGTTAAAATGATAACAGAACATCCGTTCGATTCCGTATATATACAATATTTAGAATCTATATTTAAAATAAATTTCGATCATTGTTGGGCAATAATGGAAGCAGCAGAAACATTATTTAACGAATTATTGGAGCAGAACGATAATAAATATAAATTAAAACATTTGCGTTTAAATAACACTATATCAGAATTTTGGGATACCGTGTATATATTATATGAACTTATAGCGAAAAAGAATACGTTTATGTCAATACGGAATATGAGTATTGATTCGGAGTCTTTAATTCGGGAATGGGAAGAACAAGCGGGAAAACTAAATATGCAAATTCTCAATTCGGGATATACTTCGAGGACAAATTCAATAGAGTCGCGGGTTCTGATCGCGGGAATCAAAACGGAATCAAATTCAGAGACAGGTTAAATAATGACAAAAAGCGAATTGATAGATTATATAAAGTTACGTGCTGTTTTCGAACAAATAGATAAAAAATCGGCTGGTCATTGTGAAGAAATATATGATGAAATCTGCACACTCAACGAAATATGTGAAGATATGTATGAAGAAACAATAAATAACCCAGATAAAGATTTTACTTTATTACATCTAAAAGCAAACAAATATTTGATACAACTTAGAGAGTTATTAGAAGACTACACGAGCAGAATAGCATATTTAGAAGAAATGCAGGAGTATGAACGAAATGAAGATGAAGAAAGATACTACACGAGATTGGAAGAAGAGAGATGGTATGATGACATCTAAGCAAGAAAAATATTTTTTAAAGATTCACGATTTCATTGCTAAACAGAAAATGGGGCGTGTAACAGATTTATGGACATTTGATTATGGATTTAGGGGGAGATACATTTATAATTCTGAAGCATTCAAGTACTGCAGGGCGGCGTATATAAGAAAATATAACGGCGATGCCACTAAGGATTATGTATTGTTAGAGGTAAATTTCGATATGTGTTTAAATAATATGCTGGACATGATCGAAACCGCTATAGACGAATCATTTGTTTTAATAGCAGCGCCATCGTTGCGCAAATATATATCTAAACTACGTAAAAAAATTAATAGACAATAGGGTTGTTATTTTATTAAAACTATGTTATAATAGGAAAAAATATGCCCAGAACAAATCCGCACAATTTACGTATATTATTACGAAGAGGAGACTGTTATAAATATATTATGAAGACGTTGGTCGACATCCGCATCATTCATAATAATATTCATGTTTTTAGAAATTATTATAGTAAAAATCCTTTCTTGCCTTTACCATTGGACGTTCCCGAAATTTATAAAGTGTATGACAAGCTATGTAAAACTATTCAAGAGGGATTTGAACATAACTATACCAAATACAAAATAAAACATCTCGGAGTGGTTAATATTGCGCGAAGTTTGGATTTTATATTAGAAGAGTATTTCAGTAATTGCCATGCACTATATTACAAAATACTAGAAAAAAATAAAACCATTAGAGACCCAGGAAAACCACTAATTGTGTTAAAAGAGAATTATAACGATTCGCATATACAAACTCATATAATGGAATTAATGGCCGAACTTGCAAATTTTCAGCAAAGGTATGTCTGGTATAACGATTCAATGGTGTGGGATGAACTTTATGGTGAAGTATGAGAGAATTGCATCGCGTAGAAATTTTCCACCCCGCCAGACAAAAAGACTCCCGGTTGATAACACATTACACATCAATTTATAATAATATTATATTATGTTTATCTGCATTTAAAACATCACATGTATTCTATCGATCTGATAAAGATACGCCTAAGTTTAGCCGATTGGCTTTAGTAGAACCCAGTGAAAATCTGAATAGGTTATATGATAAATTATATTCAGTTATTGAAGATATTATAGTTACAAACAATATCGAATTATATAAATTGAAGCATATGTATATAAATAGAGACGTATTAAAATTTAGGGAGGAATTAGCGGGGTGGTTATCTACTATAGATAGGCGGTCTAGTTTAGAATGCCGTCTTAGAATATTAAACCACTTAGAATTTCCTGCAAGGGGGTCTAATTTAATTATACGCGATATTATTAATAAGTCGGATGTGCATCAGTACAAAGAATCTCTGAATATTATAAAGGAAGTTTCTATAAATTAAATTTACGGGGTCCTATTCGGGCCCCTTAAATATAACAAATTTTATTTTATTATTAATTATTTTAAGGACCACTATACATGGCAGAAGATAAAAATCCATATGATCAATTCGAAGACGATAATTCCGATCTGTTTTCTCCTAGTACCCACGCTACAGTTGAAGAAATGCGAAATATTCTGAAATATATTTCAAAGGGATATAAAGTTCCGGATATAATTATCAATACTCTAAAAGAAGTAGCTCATCGAGAAATAGAAGAAAAGGATAAAGTAGTTGTTATTAAACGCGACCCCGATTTCCACTATGGCAGAATTCAAGGGATGTATGTCCGTATTATCGATGGTAATACAATAGAGGTACACCCGGCTGTTATTGGTCCTTTTGGTGCAGATTTCGATGGGGATACTATGTCTGTATTTGTTCCTTTATCCGAAGAAGCTCAAATCGAAGTTAAAGATAAAATGGTAACCGGCAAATCAAAATATGGAATTAATAAACCCCAATATTCGATTACAATGGAATCGGTAGCCGGGTTGTTTATGTTAACATCTGAGATAAATAAAGGACCGCACAAAAGGGTGGGGGTAGATGATGTAGATGATATGCATCCTGGGGACCCAGTTCAAGTATTATTCAGAGGAAAAACTCATAAGACTACAGCTGGTAGAGTAGTTTTTAATAAGCACCTTCCATCGTATATACCATTTGTAGACGAAGAAGTCGATAAGAAAAAGGTCGCCAAAATCTTAGAGCAAATATTACATAAAAGCGAGTCTGATCATATGAAAGCAATAGATTCTCTTATAAAACTAGGATTCAAAATAGGTACTATATATCCACAGACATTTAGTATTGGTATGTTTCAAATGCCACCACACATAAACAAATTGAAAAAGCAATTAGAACAAGAAAAAGATGTGTTGAAGCAAATGGACATCACTAATAAAATGGAATCCGAACTATTGGAACATTTTAAGAAAAATAATAAAGATATGTATCAATTAGTAAAGTCCGGGGCCTCTAAAGGAACCAACCAGATTAGACAAATTATGGTTGCTAAAGGATTGATCTCTGATGCGCAGGGTAATATTCTTCCTCCAATTAGTAAATCTACAGCAGAGGGATTAAGTCCGGAAGAATATTTCGAAGCCTCTGCTGGAGCAAGAAAAGGTATTACAGATAGAGCTATCAATACTGCGGATGGCGGATATGCATATAGAAAAATTATTTATATTTTAAGTGATGTCGAGGCAAATATAAATAATGCGGATTGCGGTACAAAACGAACCATGGATATTATTTTAACAAAAGATTTATTTAGTCGCATGGAAGGCAGATACGTTATAACCGATGCTGGGAAAATTGCTCCTATTAATCCTAGTATGGTATCATCGAGAATAAAATTAAGAACTCCTATTTTTTGCAAAACAAAACAAATATGTAGAACATGCTATGGAGATCTTATCAAATCAATTAGAAGTAAAAACGTGGGGATGATTGCTGCTGCAGAAGTAGGAAGCCTCGGGGAAAAAATTATGAAATGCCAAGTTGGAGTTGTAGAAAAAGAAGACGGTAAGTTATACTCAATGGAAGACTTATGGAATATGGCAGATTAATTCTTCAATGACTATATATATGGATTTTTGAATAGTGAGAATTAACTCGCTATTTTAAACATTCATGGAGAATAAAACAATGGAAACAATTTCAAAAAAAATTACTGAAACCCTGGCATATATCAATCTGGTTTCAACTCGCATTGACAATGTACAAGAAAAAATGATGTTGATTCAACAGGCTATGCTCGAGTTTAAGAAAGAGTCCTGCGTCGAGTATATTAATGATTATAATCGAGAAGATATTGACAACTTCAAGTCCGAGTTCATAACTCTGACAAACAAGGGCACCTCGAATATGATTCAAATGTGCGAGATATGGAAAAAATTAGTTGCTGCTTGGAACCGCAAGCTCAATAATCTATCGAGTATGGTTCTTCCTCATGAACTCGAACAAGAACCAGAAGTCTACCTCGGCAATGTAACGGAGCAATTAAAAGAAAAATTTGATACGGAAATAGACGCATTAGATAGAAATTGTAGTCAATATATTGAGAGCTACAAGGAGATGATTGAGATCCTCTCTTCTATCTATCAGAATAAAATCAAGACAGAACCACCAATTGATTTCGATACACACATCCGAATGCTGTGTAGTAGTGATATTTCCCCGCTATTAAATTAGGGGATGATCGGTAAAGGCGTTGTATGTAGTTCGACGCCTTTACTTTTTAACTTTATCAGAAAGACATATTATGATTAATAGGCCTAGGATTAAATTTATATTTCATACAATAATCCATAAAGGATGGTTGATATTATTTATTATAAAATTTTCTTTTCAATTATTAAAACGATCCATTGTACACGATTTGAGTAAATTTAGTAAATATGAATCAGAAGGGTTTGGAGAATTAATTGATAAACTCGCGGGATCTACTTATGGAACCGACTCATATAATAACTTATTAAAACAACTCCAACCAATATTAGACCACCATTACAAACATAACTCCCACCATCCAGAACATTATGAAAATGGGATAGATGGAATGGACTTATTAGATTTGGTAGAAATGTATTTGGATTGGAAAGCCTCAATCAAAAAACACAAAGATGGAGATTTAAATAAGAGTATTGAATACAACAAAACTAGATTTAAAATATCTGATAACTTAGTGAATATATTTACTAATTCAAATAAAAATAAAATTTAATTATATATATTACTTTGCGACGTACTAACTTACAAGGGGTTTGTTAGTTTGTCTCAAAGGAGCTTTAAATGTATATATTAGAAAAGGTGTTGAATTGTAAACCGGAAGCAGTAAACCCGTCTATTTCTATGTATAGTATTACTAGAAATAGTTCAGAGATAAAGAAAGTATCTGAATATTTTTATAACCTGGCGGAGATGTATCTGAATATGTCGGAGTTATATAATATGGTCGAAACGGAGTTAGTTATCTATCGCCAGATCAGAGACTTTCTAAAATACGGGTTTCCAATGGAGAGCGCCGCCCGAGAATCCTTCATCGATCTTATGGTAATACATTTATCTACATGGAGGTTTGATGATTCTATTCAAAGATTCGAAATAATCCAAATCTTTGAATCCATTGCAAAGGATATCACCGAATAATAAAAGACAAAACAACTCAGGGAATCGAGTTGTTTTTTATTTAAATTTAATTGGGACATATGTACATGCATC
>Ga0224501_10004490_pt1 | contig 11004 bp, 5 predicted proteins | sample SF_Oct11_sed_USG_4_FD_169105 | JGI IMG/M metagenome (GOLD analysis project Ga0224501, IMG submission 169105) | Sediment microbial communities from San Francisco Bay, California, United States - SF_Oct11_sed_USGS_8_1 | ecosystem: Environmental > Aquatic > Marine > Sediment | place: USA...
TACTGGCAGGGTAATCACCTACCTGACACTGGGGGAGATACTGGCAGGGTAATCACCTACCTGACACTGGGGGATATACTGGCAGGGTAATCACCTACCTGGCACTGGGGGATATACTGGCAGGGTAATCACCTACCTGACACTGGCCGATGTATAAAAGCAAGAGAATCTATATAAATAAACTCAGGGGGGCTTACCGGTTAATCCATGCCTGTGTCTGTTGTTAATTAAATTAGCCCCCCTTGAGGTGTAACTCTCCCTTTATCCAGTTATGCCAACCTGGGATCAGACTAGCGTTATCACATCATACTGGGAGTGTGAAAGACAAGGTTAGTAATAATTACTAGAGTGAGTAGCTACTAGAGTTACTACTGTTGTGTGGAGTATTGACACTAACTCGGTCGCTCGTGATGTTAAACCATGGCTCCACTTTCTTTCAAATCCTGACCAGTGTCCGGGATTTGTAGAAATCGTCCTTCAACCTCCTTGACTGAGCATCTTCCACAGTGTGCTATTAGGAGGCATTTGACTTGCACCCGCAACCCCCATAGAGAAGGTAGCTCTACAGGTGGGCTTCCTTCATTGGACATTGTGATCGGAAACCAATGAGGGTGCTGAAAAAGATACACTTTTTCGCCTGAATTGAGAATAGAAGCATGGGGACCCCGGGTCTACGGCCCAATAAAGGCATTCACCAAGCTTGACACTGTGAACTGTGAAATGGTCAAATGAGGAAAAAATTTCATTCATAGTACGATACATAACGGATAGTAAGTGTAGATAGGTGCAGGTGAGCACATCTCAAAGTTTTTAAACTGTGGAAGCTGGCCACTCGGTCTTGAAAGTTTCACATCCCATCACGATATATTAAAACAGGGACGTAAAGCATTGAGTTATCCCCCTTTTAAATAGGCGGATAGGCCAGGAGAGTTTTGCCTATTTCCCAAAAAGGTCGCTCACCTTCGAATTAGGTTCATGAGGGAGTCTCTAAAGGAACTAGATTGCTAGCATAAATCTATGACTTCGACTAGTTATAAATTGGTTGACTAATCACAACTTGAGAGACAGGCGCTACTGCTGAATTTATACGTATAGATATTCGTCAATGAATCCTTTTTCGACAATCGACTTGAATTTTAAGAAAAGTCCTTATGGGGCCACTGCCAACGATTGCCGATCTGCAGTCGACATGGCTCAAATTTTCAGGGGAGCTCTTGAATATCCAAGAACAGAGAGGGGTCTCGAAACAATCAGCAGTTAACCTGGTTATTAGCTCACCGTGAGGTTTCCTGTCTGAGAACAAAATACTAATTTGAGATGATCCTTCAGAGAATATATTGTTTCCATCTATGTTGAGTGCCATATGAAACTACAAGATTTTCATTTGTCATCATTGGATGAATATCAGTTGAAGTGCTCTGTTGACAAATGCCCTAGTATGCACCCTGCATTATAACCAGTTGAGACGCAAGTGTTTCTGGTCTGACTAATCACACGACTTCCACTTGAATTCAAGCTCGCTGAGACGGCCACAGAGGAAATAAGTACGACCAATGACAACTCATTACACTCCCACAATGACACACTCATGATATCATGTCCTGGAAACAGAATGCCTGTTCAATTATGCCGCCAATATGTAAAGTATACATGAACATGTTTTTGCACAAGCGTCAGCATCAGTAACTCACCAGAGAGGATTTTGATTTGACGGCGACATGTGAAGAAAAATTTTCTATGGGAGTTGGCATCAGTTAACTCCTTGTCCCAACTCTCCCTCATTCATGCAGAAGACTAGTCAGATTTCCTGTAAGATATCTGACCTGATTCAAGCCCGAACAAAAACCACCATTGTTCACCCTACATTCTACCTTCCATGGGGGGGGGGATAAGTCTCTGTTACATATTGGGTTTGCACTGTGGTTAGAATGATTGGTTAGAACCCGGGTTCAAGCCTAGTCAAACCTGGTTCCATAGAGTTATCCTCCTACATCTCTAACTCCATGAGGATAACTCTATGTCTGGCTCCCACGGTAATACCCCAGGTACACTGTCACACCAATAGCAATGATTCGCCGCAAAACAAACACAAATTAGTCTGCTGTAAAAGGTGAGGGTGGCTCTCTGCGAGAACCAGCTGGTTTACATAACTGCTTCGGGAGTTGTGTTCTCTGTGCATGATCGCGCAAGCATCATACGTAAGATGGTAGATAAGTCTGACCTACTCCAAGGACCTATTGCTTCATCAGGAGATCTGCTGATGGGCAACTTCCTACGTAGAACACTAAAATAAAACGATACAAATTCTCTGAAATTGAACGTTACCTAAAATTTCATTCCTTTATCAATAACGAAACTGAAACTCGAAACCTCCCTGTGATGCAGACTTGCTTTATTTTGATTAAAGCGCATGTATTTGATTGAAATTCAGAATCAATTAATATTTAATGTGCCTCAGATTGGTGTTAATGGGTTAATTGATTCCTCAGAACCCACGCAAAGCTCCGGACTATAGACATACAACAGTACATTCCAAATTCTTGGTTTACATGCTGTCATTAGAAAGGTTAAGATACGAATGTTATGCCGAAACAATTCGCTCTGACTGCTATGACTTAGACAGCAAGTTCCAGCACAAAACGCTTCGAGAAATAATGATAATCCAGCAGCTACAAAGATGAAATGAGGTATCTTCCTCGTTTTCGCACAATTACTATAATCACTACAGTGTAGAGCCTAGAAGATTCCATGATATAACCCTTTGAAAAAGCCTCTACCGCAGCGCTATTACTCAAAGCATTCGTTAGGAAACTAGATATACAGACTTATTATTATCATAGTCTTTGGGCCACATCGGACGTCACTATCGTAATGAATAAAGCCAGTTATGTTGCTTGAGGCTTTAAATAAGATGCCCCAGTGGGTCCACGATGGGCAGAACAAGATAGCAGTGATGGGAGCTGTAACCATTTTGAGAATCTTACCAGTGAATCCTTTCGGTCACGTGACGTACATATTTCCTTCACGTATATGACGTGGAAATATAACAGTTACTAGTAACCGTTTGCATCTTAGCCTATCTACTTAATAGGTAACTATCAAATCACATGTTGAATATGCAACCAATAAAAAATGGCGTAGTTCCCCTAGTCAGATCTAACTATCTTCACTGTTTCGTGATCTCCTAAGTCCAATGATTTAATACCGCAACTATTGCTGTTCGCTAATCTCAATCTGAAGGACCCAGTTGAATATTGTTGAATATTTGTTGCGGTATTCATCGACCCTCAATGCGCTACATACATTTAAACAAGTATGTGTTTCATATCAAGGCCACTGGGGTTCGAACCCAGTTTGCCCAAAGCTCAGCCACTATTCTCACGAATTAGTTTAGCAAATCTCAATTATATAGTGCCAGGTGGTAATACCATGGCCAAGTTGGCTTGTTTGGGGGCCTGTAGTTCCCACTAATTATGCCTTCTCACCTCAGGAAAACACCTGTGATACAGTTCTGTTCCTTGTTCTCTCAGAAAACACGAATGTATTTGGCAATAAAAACATGATCAAAGTGACCTTTCGGTACCTGCAGCGAACAACGAATCATTCAAAGAGATGTACAACTGAAAAAAAGTTGTGATTTGAACCGCTTTCTTATTTTGGTTTTCAATCTGGACCTGAGGCTTGTTGAAGCTGTAGATGCTAGGAATTATGTGAGGATCTCATTCTCGCAGTGGGCGCCCAGCATGACTGAGATTTGAATTCAGGCCTGTTAATCTTGGGATAAACGCTCCGGTCATCCAGCTATCCAGTTATTACAGATTCCTACAGCTCACAGTATAACATTTCATTTATCCGGACACTTTTGCTTTGCCAGCTTTGAATTCGTTTGGGTTCTTCACAGATTGTGAATCAAATTGGAATCAACTCGATTCTTTGAATCAATATGTGCACATCTGATTGCCTGGAAAGAACAACTTGAAAACCAGTTACCAGGTATTCATTAACTAGCGGATGTGTTTCACTTACATTTTGCACTAGTCAAATGATTAATACATAGGTCATGTGCAATTGTTTACAAAAAACATCCTTTGGGGCTGACGGACAGTGCTGATTGATTATACACAGTAGAGAAGTGGGCGTTAATTTGCTCTTGAGAATAATTCAAAAGGGCAAAGGTCGTAAAAGGTCATCATGAAGGCCGTGCACTGTTATTGGCTCATAGTCATACAGCTGTTATATGTCAGTGGTCGGTCGTCTTGTCACATTCAGTATTTCACTCACTAGGTCGCAGTGAAGTGGTGCGGTCTTCCATCGACTTCTTGGAGACTCAACACTGTTACTGTGGGCTAGTCAAGACTACAAGCTAACCACCTCATCTCTGCCCAAAGTGATAAAAAAAAACCCACTAGACACAGAGGTAAGTCTATCTATGTGAACCTGTACCAGTAGAGGGCAAACTTCTTCCCTTTTCTGAGTGAAAGTGGAGTGTTTACCCACATCACATGATTATCCACCAGTGAGCCACTTCCAGGTGGTGTCAATCAGAAAGAGGAGGCCAAGAAAACCTTCGGTTTTAAATTTTACAGCTTTTTCGTCCACACACAAAGGGTAATGGTTCTCACTGAGAACCAATCACCCTATTTCCTAACTCTCTTTGACAAGTCGGTCGAATGCGGACACTGTAATGTCATTTTTCCAAAGAAAATATATCCATGTGTAATGTTTCTTAATTCGAATAGTTGGCACAAAATCAGTGGTATGTTAGCAATTGGGTAGGTTTCTGTTACTGGTGGATCGTAATTTTCGTTGAAGGTCATTAGATACGTGAATTGATCAATGTTGCACAATCCAGTAATGGTCAGAATAAGTTATTTTGCTGGGGTCGGAATACAGTGATATAAAGTGGAATAGCGGAGTCGCTCAGCAGTAGTATAGTACACCCAAGACCCTTAAATCCTGGTCATATTCACCTGACGTCTGGTGTGAGTGTAACCTCCTCACATATTTCCAAATTCGTACTGATAATGAAAATTTCTGCTGAGTAATATCGACCAGCCATATTGCTAGTCCGAAACAATTACTAAGGGCTGTTTAACAGACACAGTTATCCATGTTACTGTCAGGGTTTTAGTAGAATGGTCCTATATTTAGTATTTAGTAATATGAATATCAGCTAGAATAGTTCTATTCTGCTCATTGAGCCTTGGCAACTCAAAAGATAAAGCCCTTTTAAATACATGGGAGCACAACTCCGTACAGATTTATAACAATCCCATATGCTTTCGTTTGTCAACATCTTACAAAATTGAAATTACAATTATACCTTTTAGGGTCAATAAATGCGATCCAACATACATCACAAGAGAAAACTAATGTACCTAAATGTGTGCTTAAAGCTTACAATTTTCCGGGTTTTGTTGAATCAATTACTGAACAAAGACGTTTGGTTTTAGACTGCCTTATTGTGTGGTTTTTTGGATTATTTTGTGTTAAACCAATGGACAGAAGAGCAGTTCATGTGTGAGAAGAGCATTGTCACTCTTGCACTATTCTGATCTACATGTATCTTGACGGAAACAGTTCTCAATCCCGAGGGGTGGGCGGGGGGAATAAAGTTACCGAGTGTATTTAGGTAGCGGGACACCGGGTGAAGATGGCTCGGGCTATTGGAATGGCTCAATGGCTAGAGCCCATTGCAAAGGATGATAAGACCTGAATTCAAGCATCGGCCTCACTTTATACCATTCCTCGGTTTGTTCGCACATTCTCCAGCTAGAGTTTTGGGCTGATATGGTGTGCTAAATGAATTCACCGAGCTAATGTGATACTTATGTGAAATAAAAAATAAATTGAGATGGTGGGGTACCTCAATGGCTATAGTGCTTGCCTCGAGGTGAACAATCTTGGATAAGTCATAGTCATGCTGAGCGTCCATTGTGAGAATGAGATCCTCGCATTATTCTTAGCTTCTACTGCCCCAACGAGCCTCAGGCCTAGAGCTTCAGGTAAATAGGATGACCCAGTGGCCAGCGCACCAGCAGAAAAATAACAAAAAGTTTATACGATTTTGTGATTGATTACAGGTGTGAAGAGCATCATGAAGTATCTGTTACTTTTTCCTCTGATGGTGATTACTTTGGGAGCGAAGGTTGAGAAAGAATGTCCTAGAGAATGTAACCCAGAGTTCTGCCCTAATATAGGACCAATCAAGGTAAGGCTTCCCCACCAAGCAACCCGTGTTCTGAGCAGAGTCCCCTATATCAGCATGCCCCTGCACTAGTGGATCTCAAAAACTAATGACAATGGTTGAATGACATCAGAATCTGCGCAGGATCAGTAAGGTGGTGGACAACGAAGGAACTGAGTCGGGGTGCATGGCTTACCAGAGAGCTGCGGGGTGTACTAGCTAAACAGAGGCATCGTTCACTTCCACTACATTAACTCAAGGTTGGGGATCTGTCAGCCTGAATTAGTTTACACATCACCTGCCGAACCTCGGTTACTCTTCTCGAGAAGGGAAAGGTAGATCTTTAACAACCGTGGAATGATTTTGACCCTCGTCCACAGGGTGGGACCTCCATTCCGAACCCATGATTTGACTTGATTTGATTTGATAGGTTTATTTTACATGGATAGCTTAAATAAGGTCAGAAGTCTTTTTTTACTTTAAGGTCCATGAAACGAAGAAAGCATTAATCAAAGACATTGGTCCGGTAAACAGAGTCCATTTGGCAGTCCTGGTCAGCGTTGAAAACATCTATATCTTGTGTATCGCGTAATTACGTAGCCGAGTCTTGAAATTATGTAGAGTTGTTGCATTTAAAAGGTCTTGATCCAAAGTGTTTCAAAGTCTAGGTGCTGCAACACTAAAAGCTAAATCTCCAGTCCGATTGAGTGTCCTGGGTACGTCAAGAGAGTTTCTCATATTTGATCTCATTCTGTAAGCCAATATTGAGGCGGGTACAATCATTTTCGTCAAATACGATGGCGCGTCTCCAGTAATAGTCTCATAAGTCAGTATACACATATGAGATCGTTTCCCGAGTTGCCAGATCAGCCCATCCAGTCTGGTGAAGTAAATCTGCAATATGATGAGATTTGGCACGAGAGCAATTCAGAGTGAGGGGCTTGCTGAAGGCCCACACCAGAAAAAAACACCCTGCCAGCAGGGGGGCTCAAACCTGTGTGCGATCTATAAATCGGAAATTCTGGTTTTTACCAATTGTGCTATCCTGGCCCCCGAATAATATGAGTGTAAAATCTAGAAAGATTCTTAAGATTCAAGGAACTTTTCGGCTTGGCGCCAGATGCTTCAATGAAACAACAATATGCTCATAACCTTTCGCTTCCTTATACACGATCGGATCCCGAATCGGATCAGAGGCAACTTCATTATCGAGCAACCTTGTCTTTCTTTTCCGAGTTCAACCACTCGTTTGACAAGTACAACTAAGCACATGCAGAGTGGCTATCTTCAACAGCATGTACTGATCACTGAGCCCGTGAGAAAATGGCTTGTTTTCAGGGTGAATGATTTACGGTTTGCCCCTGGCTCATTTATTACTATCCTCCAAACCCAATGGTCTTGAGAGAGCAAACTGGCGCCCAAACCATGAATCGAACAAAAAACCTTTGGCTAAACCCGATTTTCTACCCAACAGGCCCAGTGTGTTATCCACTAAGCCCAGGATAGTATCCGCTAAGCCTGAGCTGGTAGGTGCTAGCTTGATGCAAAGCATCATCAAACTGCCAAGTCCTTGCAAAGGTCCTACATGGTGATAGCCTGCATAAGATAATAATTATATTAAGATAAAAAGGTTTCTCAGAATACCTACATGCATGTATGTGTTATGACATTGATGTTTAGGTTATTGCCAGAGAAAATGTTTGCATTACATGAATCTTCGCGCACCTTCAAACGCAAATATGCAGGCCTGATAGAGTTATCCGCTGATGTTTGGGAGGATGCCATTTTGGCAGGTAGACTCAGATAAAAAAATATGAGAGGCAGAAAGCTCCAAATTACAGTGTCTCAGCAACCTCTGCACCTGTTGGAAGTCGGTTTGTGATCTAGAGAGTGCATGTTGTTAGTTTAGACATGCATGGCTGCTATCTCTCTCACTTGACGACGAACCATTGGGATCCGCAATGTGTATAAAAAGACTCCCAGATGGGAGCGTAACTAACAAACCGGCTCGGTGTACATCCTTAGAGGGGTTTAGTTATGGAAGTCACGGAAAAAACTAAACAATTTTCAAGGGGTCTCTAATTTGATCAAGACTCAATGTCGTACGGAGTCAGACACATTGCATTGGTCGCCTGGATGTCATGGAATTCAGTCGAATGCCCATATATGATGGAGCAGTTAGTTATCACAGAGAATTTTAGGAGTTGTCCACTCCTTATTGCCTGACCCAAGTTTTCTCTATATTACAGTTGGAAAACTGTCCCGAGACGTATTTGGTAAAGGACAAATGCGGTTGCTGTCAGACATGTGCTATCGCTGCTATCACGACTACGGTGTCACCCAGCAAACGCAGTGAGTAATTACTAGGTACCTCTAGCCTTTAACTTTCCAGATGATGAATTTTCTTGGTTTATTAATAGTATTACAAACATTCGCAGTCATTTCGGACTTATTTTGGAAACATACAGGAATAATCTGCAGAACGGTGAACAAGTATTCCGTGGAAAATTTACATTTGATTGGTAGAAGACAACTCCGACCGGCGACCGGATCGCACCATGGAAACTGATCTCATTTTAGTTCGAACCAGTGCGAACTTCCCTGGTTCGGACTGGTGCGAACCGTGGAAGGCCAGTGAATGAATGACAATTGAGACCATTGGTATGAATATGTTGATTGGTAATCTTGTTTCCAGTACAACGTTCACCCGCAGAGAGTCCCCGTGAGCTGTGACATCATTACAAAGGAAAAGTTTACGGAATTGTCTACCTCTTTTACAAAACTGACAACAACCCCAATATAGCTATTTCTGTGTGGTTAGCCTTGCCACTGCAAACTGATGGTCAAACAAAATATCAATGGAAGCAATTGGTGGCATAACTCCTTGCCCCCTCTCTCGGTTTGCTTTGCTTCTGTATATATTCCACATTATTTATCCCTGTAGGGGGCCATGGAGTTTGCTCCCGTGGTAACAGGGAGACGTGGTCGGTACACTGAAGCGAATCAACGCCGGATGCCCTTCCTGTCACCTCCATTAACTTTTCTGAAATTCGATCCTACAACTAGCTGCGTGCAAATCATATATACTAACCACTAAGCTATGACTGCTCTTTAGAACTTGGTTTCCCTCACTAGGTGAGGTGTGTCAAAACGTCAGCTGCCCTAAGAAGGAGATCTGCGTACTGAATATGCAGGGATTACCAGTCTGCCGATGTCCCAACGAGGATCTCTGCCGAAAGTTCAGCGCATCAACTTTAGCAGGGAAGAAGCACGCTGTCTGCGGCAGCAATGGAGTCACATATCCTTCGAGGTGAGATAATGGAATTATCCTCCCCTGAAAATAAGTGCTACTGTGCACTGCCAACTTAAGAAGCGGTCAATCATCTCAAGTTATGTGTACACGAAGGGATAATCTGTGGTGTATTATACCCTCAGTTGCTCCGAAACTGTTCCAGTAAATACTGATGGAATTGAACCATTTCTCCTCATGAATGAATTTAGAGTGGCCTTCCCATTGTTTTGTTTCTTGGATTCGCGTAGATGTTTGGCTATCCTAATTAGTGGATCTGCTAGGCTGTTGAAGCTAAGAATTATGTGAAGGCTCGCCATGACCAGGAGCCAGGCATCCAGCATATAGTAATCATAAGATACCCCAGATGCCCCACTATCCACTCTCTTCTGTTATATGCTCGAGACTGCTCTCATCAAAAAGTCGATGAAATAATTGAGATTTTCATAGTTGTAAGCAGGAATAATTAATGTGGAGTTGTTTTCTCCTTTCAGGTGTCACCTTAAGGTAGCTTCCTGCAAGCTCGATAAGAAAATTCGAGCCGTCTCATTCGACAGCTGTGTGCAGCCGGAGCAGCCCCCAGCGGAAGAACAAAACGCTATTAACATCGCGATATCGTCAGCCACGCCGAAACGCGGACGTAACGGACAAAAACAGCGACAAGGACGTAAACACACCCAGACGAGAATAGAACAACTGGCCGCGAAGAAGGAACGAAGAGAGTCCAGGAAACAGAGAGCGCAAGGTGACAAAAACGATCGTAGAGGTCGACGACATAGCAGAGGTAGCCGGCAAAACTATCCCGGTATATAAGTCAATTGACCATATGTAGGTTAAAGAGTTATCCTCTCATGACTTGTAATTCGATGTTAGTACCAACTTCCTACAAGGATTATCGAGAACTCTTTAGGCGGACTTCTTTTCAGCTGACTTAAATAATGACTGTACACAGTGATTCCCGAGTTCTCTGATAAACTAAACTAGATTCTCCTGTCAACGATCATATAACTAAAGAGATCTGCCACTCCGAAATACAGCGCCACCGAGAATCAATGTGTATAAATTGTCAATTTTACACAACAGTAGCAGCCCGTAACCACAAGATGGTGACAACGTGGAAAGTCTATGTTAACTGATAAGTATGATTTTACTGGTGTAAAGGATTCTCGACAGTAAAATCCGTTTTTACCTGTTCTTGTTACCGGTGTGGTCAGACTACCCACTTCCCGTATCTGCTTTGTAACAGTAATTGTCTCTGAGAGCATGCTATATAATTATCTTTATATTTACTGTATCATATACAAAGATTTCCAGTCAACAGACATTTTTTTAGTTCCTTTAAAGCAAAATATTTTTTAATTAGACAAAAAATAAACCATCGGCTTCAGAGTTCATTTTGCCTGAAATGTGTCTAATCAAAGACTCTGAGTTTTTGCCACGAATGACTCACTTCATAGTGCGTATATTGTTTGTACAGTTAGTTCTGTCATTGCATTCGTATTCCAATGATTTTGCCTTTTTCCTGCCC
>Ga0224501_10004491_pt1 | contig 11002 bp, 8 predicted proteins | sample SF_Oct11_sed_USG_4_FD_169105 | JGI IMG/M metagenome (GOLD analysis project Ga0224501, IMG submission 169105) | Sediment microbial communities from San Francisco Bay, California, United States - SF_Oct11_sed_USGS_8_1 | ecosystem: Environmental > Aquatic > Marine > Sediment | place: USA...
CTTGAGCGCTTTGCTTTTTGTTTTAATGGGCTTAGTTGTCGCACCTTTCTGGATGGTCAGGTATTACCGAGAGGTGCTGGGGATTTTCTCCCTTAGAGGTATCTTAGCCAGCTTTCATCGAAAATTATTGATAATATTCATAGTAATCTCTATTGTTCCCATGGTTTTCCTCTCTATCTCCATCAGAAATTATCTCTCCGAGAGGCTGAGAGACCAGATCAGGTCTCAGGGGATAGCCTCAGGGGAGGTAGCTAAGAGGGTGGTTGAAGATTACCTCTACCGCCAGGAAGCAGAGGGCACACCCCCGAGGGCTTCCCTGGATGATGAGTTGGCGCTGAGGGTGAGCGGCTGGATAAATCGGGATATCAATATATTTCTGAACGGCACTCTGGTAGCCACTAACCGCAGAGAGCTGTTTTCTTCGGGTTTATTGCCCCTTCGGGTAGAGGGGAGCACTTATCATCGGGTCCAGCTGCACCAGATGCCTTATTTTGCCACGCAGGAGTCTCTGGGGGATTTCCGCTATACCGTGGTAAGTGTTCCGGTGGATGTAGAGGGGGAGGGGACAAGCGGCATTCTTTCTATACCCCTTATGCTGGAGCAGAGACAGATTGAGCTTGAGATTGCCGATATAAACAATGTGATACTGATTTCCACTATCGTCCTCATCATCCTCTCATCACTGTTCAGCTACTCGGTTGCCAGGAAGATTTCCGAGCCTATTAAGAGGTTGACCAAGGGAACTGCCCAGGTCTCCCGGGGGGATTTCGAACTCACCATTACTACTACCTCGAAGGACGAGATCAGAGAGCTGGTGGAATCCTTCAATAAGATGACCAGAGACCTCAAAAGGCAGCGCCTGGAGCTCCAGCAGGGAAAGGATTACATAGAGAAGATTCTTCTCAACGCAACTACCGGGGTTATCTCTCTGGATAAAGAAGGGATTATCACTACCATTAATCCTGCTGCTATTGCCATCTTAGGCATAAAAAGTGGGGACCTCATCGGACAGCCTTTCTCCCAGGTTGTTTCCGGCGAACCCGGTCTTTCCCCCCTGATGGAGTCCTATCAATTATATACAAAGCACCCTCGAGGGGAGCTGACGAGGGAGGTGAAGTTCCTTCGTAAAGTAGAGGAGCTTAACGCCCGCCTGAAGTTCATACCTTTAAGGTCACCTGCAGGTGAGATAGGGGGAGCTATTATTCTGGTGGAGGATATCACCGAGGTCATAAAGTCCAATCGATTGGCAGCCTGGGCTGAGATGGCCAGGATGGTCGCCCACGAAATCAAGAACCCACTGACCCCCATTCAACTCTCAATCGAGCATCTCCAGCGCATAGTGGAAGACCAGCCTTCAAACTACAAGGAGATATTCCACAGCTGTATTGAAACCATAATGAAGCAGATACAAACCCTCCGCCTGCTTTCTACCGAGTTCTCCATCTACGGGAGGATTCCCAAGCTGAGGCTGACTGCCGTAAACCTGAGGGAGCTAATAAATGAGATAATAAGCTCTTATAAGTCAGCCATATCCACTGCTATAGATATAGCCATAGATGTTCCCCCAGACCTCCCACCCATCAAGGCGGATAAGGAACTCTTTAAGCGAGCCCTGATAAATATAATAGAGAACTCCCTTCAGGCAATGCCCCGGGGGGGTACGCTCTCCATCAGTGCCGGTCTCAGTATGCCTCGGAGGGGGAAGAAGATGATGAGAATTGAGGTGAGAGACACAGGACTGGGGATTGACAGGGAAGCAATGGGTCGCTTATTCGAGCCTTACTTCTCAACCAAGGATTCCGGGGTCGGTCTGGGATTGGCCATCACCAAAAAAGCCATCGACGACCACAAGGGAGAAATTAAAATCCGCAGCCGCAAGGGGAAGGGAACCACGGTAACCATTCTTATACCGCTGGCAGAAGACTGAGGGAGTGGCTTTTTTAAGAGAGGTATATTCAGGTGCTCCTCTCCTTTGAAGAGGAGACGAGGAGTTCCGCTATTCTCACCGCATTGAGCGCACACCCCCGCCGAAGGTTATCGGTAACCATCCAAAGCCAGTAGCCCCGGTCTATCTGCTTATCACGGCGCACTCTTCCGAGGTTTATGATGTCGGAGCCGGCACTCTCCACCGGAGTGGGAGAGAGCGGGTCCTGGCAGAGAGCAGCGGAGGTTTTCAGCTGGCTCTCCACCTCCTCGGCAGTCGGTTCGGAATTGAGGGCAACAAACATGGATATAGCGTGGGAATGGAAGACAGGAGCTTGTATCATAGAAAGGGTCAGCGGCGGGAACTCCTTGCCCATCACCGCCTTTATCTCGTTGATAAGCTCGGATTCATAATCAATGTACCGCTTGGCATAAGGCTTTTTGACCCTCGGGATGAGGTTGAAGGCGACCTGCTTGGTGAAGATTTTTCCCTCTGCCCTTTTGAAATTCAAGACACTGATGGTCTGATGGAAGAGCTCGTCCAAACCTTCCTCACCGTATTCGGAGACGGGCTGATATATGGTGCACACCGAATACTGAATGCCAAAAGCTCGTTTTAACAAATGGAGGATAGTACATAGAGAGATGGTTATTGGATGGGGATTTCTTATTATCCCCCGGTTTCTGATAATCTTGCCTTCATTAACCCCCATGACCACAATGGGGACATTCTTTCCGGCGAGATGAGCCTGGCTTAGGTCGATAGCGGTAAATCCCTTTTTCTCCGCCCAGGGGAGGAATTTGGCAGTCTCTGCCGGGTCTCCGCAGAAGAAGGCAATGTCCACCCCATCAAAGGAGTCCTCTTCGATTTTCTGCACCAACTTTGGCTCCCCATCAAATTCGGTCAGCTTTCCCCCCTCCCCGACATCCAGCAGCCTCATATTTTTTACCGGGAATCTCTTCTCCACCAGCACCTCTCTCAGCTCTTTCCCTTTGAGGGTGGTGGAGCTTACTATAGCCATGGAATAGCCTGATGAGTTTGCTTTCATGACTGGTGATGCTCCTCAATAATCTTCTCTGTTTGGGGAGAAGTTGCCGGTAATTTTCGCCTTCTCCAAAGGGAGAGCATCTTGGAGAGTAAGCCCGACAAGACAAAAGAGGAGCTCAACGCCAGCAGGACGACCTGGGGGTGAATGAGTACTAACCAGAAGAACAGGGCTATAATTATTATGATAAAGTAGGATTTCCTACTGCGGAAGTCTATATCCTTGAAGCTCCGATAGCGGAGCTTGCTTATCATCAGAAAAGAGACCAGATAGACCAATCCCATTATAAAGATGGAGGCGATTTTATTTTCAATTCGATGGGGATAGTAAAAGACCAGAGTAGCGAGAAATAAGGCAGTGGCAGGGATGGGCAGTCCGACAAAATAGCGGGTATCAACAGGCGATTTCTGAATATTAAACCTCGCCAATCTCATCGCTCCGCAGATGATGAAGATAAGAGAGGTCAGCCAGCCTACTCTTCCTAAATTAGTGAATGCCCAGGAGAAGACCAGCACGCTGGGGGCTACGCCGAAAGATATGATGTCTGCCAGGGAGTCAAATTCCAGACCGAAGGGACTGCAGGAGTGGGTCAACCGGGCAATCCTTCCATCCAGACTGTCCAGAACAAAGGCGATGCCAATGAGCAGAGCGGCTGTGTAGAAATCCCCTTTAAAGGAGGAAATAATGGCGTAGAAACCACAGAAGATGTTCCCAATGGTGAAGGTGCTTGGCAGAATGTATATGCCGCGCCTGAACTTCTTGTCCTTTATCTCTCTTCCTTTTCTTTTCACCTTAGCCTTCCTATTATGGAGCTCCCTGCTTTGACCTTCTGCCTGGGGTGCACTGAAATGGTGACCTCCGGGGGTAGCCACAGGTCGACCCTGGAGCCGAACTTTATCATTCCTATCCTTTCCCCTTTGAGGAGGGAGTCCCCTTCCTTCTTCCATAGAACCGCCCTCCTTGCTAAAATGCCGGCAATTTGATGGAGGGTGATAGAGGTCTCCCGGTTGGAGATGATGATTATATTTCGCTCGTTTGCCCTGGAAGCCTTTTCTTTAAAGGCGGGGTGAAACCTGCCTGGCTGATGATGAACCTTAACTATCTTTCCCCTTATGGGGGCACGATTAATATGAGCATCAAACAGGGAGAGAAATATGCTGACCAGGACCCTCTTTTGTCCTTCCGGGGTGGTTAAGGGGGCTATCTTCATTACCCTTCCGTCCGCTGGGGAAACAACAGCTTTTGCCTCCCCGGGGATGGTCCGTGGGGGGTCGCAAAAAAAGAAGCCCATGCTCCCGGATACGAGCACAAGGATTGCGGCGGGAATGGGAGACCAAAAGATAAATAGAAAAAGGGCCACTATAAGAGGTATCAGGATATAGGGGTAGCCTTCTCTGGCGATTCCTATGGAGATATATTTTCTCCGCTGCATATCCCTAATGGTTTCTCCTTTCGGCTCCATATTTTCTGCCCTAAAAAAGGCTAAAAAAGCATCCCCGCGTCGGGGGTTCCTTGCGCGGCTGAGAAAGCTCAGGACTATGTCGAGGAAGCGAGCTTCTCCTGGTATTCCTTGAGCATCTTCTCCATCTCATCTTTTAATAGTAATTTCTGTTTCTTAAGATTTTTTTCTTTTAAGCGCTCTTTTTCGTTAAGATAAAGTCTGCGGCTGAGCTTTTCTAACCGCTGTTCATAATCCTGATGTTTATGGTAAAGTCTTTTGAATTGCTTATTTTCTTTCATTAATTGCTCCCTGACAGCGTCTAACTTCTTAGCCATAAATAGGCTCTCCTCCTCAGTATTTTTAAATAGGTTTTTTGAAATTTTAACATATTGAACTTTTTCGGGCAAGGGGTAATTAAATGATCCAGGAAGACATGGACCACTGTAAGCCATAGCATGGCTACTTCTCTCCCTTGCCAGTGGTAAACCCTCTGGCCAACTTTTTCAGTTCGGCGTCGGAAGGTCTGATATAGTATGGGGTTAGTTGCCCAGGGGTGACTGTATTTCCTGACGCCAGCTTGCGCTCGGCTATGAGAGCTATAGCTTCCGCCAGAAACAGGTTATCCGGAGCGATAAAAGCTCTGCTTCGTGAAAATTTATTGATGAGCTCCCGGTACGAGATAGCCCCATCGCCATAGAATACGGCATCCCAGCTATCAATCTCCGCCAGAAATCTTTCGGGGGATATAACCAGGTCAGGGCGAAGTCTCTTTATGGTATCGCCTGCTAACTGATATTTTCCGGTATATACCTCTCCTCGTCCGGCATCGATCATAGGATAAACACTTTTATTATAATGCCTGACTTTAAAGGACATCGCTTCCAGCGTGATTACTGGGCAGATTTTCATGCCCCGGGCGGAGGCTAATCCCTTGACGGTGCTTATCCCAATCCGCAATCCGGTAAAAGAACCCGGACCCACGGCTACCCCTATGGTGTCTATCTGGTCCAGGGTTATCCCCAGGTTTGTAAGGAGGAAGTCGATGGATGGCAGGAGCCTCTTGGAGTGGGTGAGGTGGCAGTGTATATTAACCTCACCCTTCAAAGTGTTCTTCTCCACCAGGGCTATACTGCCAGCCATAGTGGAGGTGTCTATAGCGAGAATTTTCATCAGGCTATCCTCTCAGGCGATTACTGGAGGAGCTTGGCGCATACTGTCTCCATTATATCCAGAGCCTTTAAAATCTCTTCACGGTTGACATCTTTATGGGTGACCATCCTTATGGTGATGTGGTCGAAAGGATGACACAGCAACCCCCCTAATCTCAGCTGGTGGGCGAATTCCTGGGCATCGGCTTTCAGCCCTTCAAGCTGAAATATTACGATGTTGGTCTCCACAGTAGTAGGGTCAATGCGCAGCCCCTTAATCCTGGCAATTCCCTCTGCCAGAAGGGCGGCATTTTGATGGTCGATCTTGAGCCGGTCTACCATGGTTTCCAGAGCCACCAGACCGGCAGCCGCTAAAACCCCCACCTGTCTCATCCCACCACCGAGCATCTTTCGAGCTATGCGGGCTCTTTCTATCAGCTCCCTGCTTCCTACCAGCATAGAGCCTACTGGCGCCGACAGCCCCTTGGAGAGACAAAACATAATGGTATCAAAGCCTTTGGTAAGATCGCTCACCTCTCTATTCAGGGCGACTGCCGCGTTGAAGATGCGGGCGCCGTCCAGATGGATGGGAATTCCCTCGGAGCGAGCCAGAGAGGTGATGGCTTCCATTAATTCCAGGGGGTAGATTGTGCCCCCTCCATGATTGTGGGTGTTTTCCAGACATATTAATCCGGTAGGGGAGATATAATAGGCTTTGGGGCGAACAGCTCGCTTGATCTCTTCCGGGTCCATAATTCCACGATGACCTCTGATGGGGCGTGCCAGCACGCCGGAGAAGATGGCCATGCTTGAGAGCTCAAAATTGAAGATGTGTGAGCCCTCCTCTAAGATGACCTCCTGCCCCGGCTGGGTGAGGATGTTGATGGCGACCTCATTTCCCATGGTGCCGGAAGGGATAAAAAGGGCTGCTTCTCGCTTGAAGAGAGCAGCGGCGGTCTCCTGCAATTTGTTGACAGTTGGGTCTTCAAGATAGACATCATCTCCTACCTCCGCATTCATCATCGCTTCTCTCATGGCGGGAGTAGGTCGGGTGACCGTGTCGCTGCGAAGGTCAATGGGCTTCTCTTCCATTTTCATTTTATCAACCTCTTGCAAAATGACATTACGAAGATATAAACTGCTGAAAGACCTCGTTAGAGAGGAGAATTCCTTTTCTGGTCAGACGAAGGAAATCGTCAGAGGTCTCTACCAGAGAGCTCTCTCCTAGGGATTTCAGCTCCTGGTTGTAGCGGTCGAGGATGTTGACACCGTAGCGCTTATAGAATCTGCCGAGCTCTATTCCTGGGAGGTATCGCAGCCCTAAGATAAGGGCGTCCTCAACCCTTCGATGGGGTGTAACTTCTTCCTGGTCTGCTATTGGCCTATTTTGCTGTTCGATTAATTTGATGTATTCTTCCACATCGGATACATTCCAGAACCTGCTGTTTATGGTATATGAGTGAGCAGAAGGACCGAAACCGAGGTAGGGCTTATCCTGCCAGTAGCGGAGATTATGTCGAGCGACCTTGCCAGGGCTGGCGAAATTAGATATCTCGTAGTGCTGATAGCCGAGGTCGGTCAAAAAATCTGCCGCAGTCCAGTAGAGCCTGTCTATAGCTTTCTCATCTGGCAGGTGCTCTGCAAGGGCTGGTAGAGCAGGGTCTTTCAGCTCCAGTAGATAAAAGGATATATGGTCAGGGGATAACTGTGTCAGGGTGTGGAGGCTTTTTAGTAAACTTTTCCTGGTCTGATGCGGGATGCCGCCCATGAGGTCGATGTTCACATTGGTGAAACCGACTTCACGAGCTGAGCGATAACATTGTATCGCCTGCTCGGCAGTGTGGAGTCTTCCCAATAGCTGTAATTCATGGTTATTAAATGATTGCACACCCAAACTCAATCGGTTGCATCCACTTTTTTGGTATGCTATGAGCTTCTGGCGGCTCAAGGACTCAGGATTAGCCTCCAATGTGATTTCGGCTTCCGAAGCGATATGGAAGGCGGAGGAGCATTTATTGAGTATCTGGTCCATCTCTCGAGGTAACAGGAGAGAGGGAGTGCCGCCTCCCAGATAAATGGTCTCAATTTCCATGCTGGTGAGTTGGCTCCGGGAGTAATAATCTATCTCTCGGCAGAGGGCCTCTAAGTAGACCCTCGGAAGCTCTTCCCTCAGAGGGACAGAGTAGAAGTTGCAATACCAGCATTTTTTCCGACAGAAAGGTATGTGGATGTATAAGGATAACTTTTCTTCTCTCTCCTTTGTAGTCATAGGTTTATTGCTGACAGCGAGGGCAAAGGTAGGTGCTCCTTTGCTGCTGTTTTAATCGGCAGATTGGCTCTCCACAGCGATAACAGGGCTCCCCTTCACGCTGATAGACATTCCTCAGCTCCTGGAAAGCACCACTTTCCCCTGCCAGGTCGACATAGTTGGCAATGGAACAGCCCCTGCTTTCTATGGCTAAGTGTAAGATTTTCAATATAGAGCGGTGAAGTCTTCCCACTTCTTCTGGTGAGAGGGTGTGAGCTTTTCTCTGCGGGTGAATCCCGCAGTCAAAGAGCGCCTCGGCGGCGTAGATATTACCCAGCCCTGCTATCTTATGCTGGTCTAAGAGAAGCTCTTTGATCTGGCGGCGGCTTTCCTGCAGTATGCTATATAAGAGCTGAGGGGAAAAATCAGGTGCGAGAGGGTCGGGACCAAGGCTTTTAAGCTCGTGAAAATTGTCCACTAACTCCCCTTTTATAAGCTCTATTTTCCCCAGCTTTCTCATATCATTATAACAGAGAAGCTTATCATTATCCAGCCAAAAGCTTATACGGGTATGGGCTTTGATGAGGGCTGAAGGAGTGCCATAGAGGAGACTTCCGGTCATCCGAAAATGAATGAGCATTGCCAGCTCTCTCCTGTTCATGTGGCAAAGAAGGAATTTTCCGTGCCGGGAGAAGCTGGTAAAAACCGCACCCTTCAACCTGTTCTTGAAGTCTGCCGGGGATATGTGGGGGAGAATTCGGGGGGCAGCAACCTCTACTTTTTTTATCTTTCTTCCCTTGATAAATCGCTCGAGCTGACGGCGGATGGTCTCTACCTCGGGCAATTCAGGCAATTTTCACCTCAATGATGAAGCTTTTTTTCTTGTTTCGACTTGATATATAGCACAAAGCCGGCATCTGGTCAAGAGTAAGGATATAGAGGCTATTGCAGGATGCAGTATTTATTGAGGTTCACCCAATGAAAAAAGGCATTTAGGCGAGCAAGCTCACTCTTATTTTTGCAATTAACTACATAAACCAGCGGTAAGAGATTTTTATCAGGAAGATATTATCTCCCGGAGCAGCGAATACATCGTGGATGTCGCGGCTGAAATTGAAATCCCCTGGGTTCGCATAGCCAGCTCTATCTTGGGTCCAGACGAAATAAAGAGTAGAGCCGGGCAGATACTCCCACCGCAGAACCGCGGTGCCCCGGAGCGATTTTAAGTTAAAATCTGGATTGCGGAAAGAAAAGGCTGCAGCCGGTCCCCATCCATCGGGGTCAACGGTATACATTTCATCGGCGTAGCTGATGGTTGATTGCTCCTGACCAAATATGTCGAAGTCGTAGCTCCTTGACCTGGCCAGTTCTTTGAATCGCTCATAGTCCCCCACACCCAGCAGAATCTGGGTATAAAGCTGAAAGCTCAGCCTGGGGGTGAAGGTCCAGTTTAATCTGATGTCGGTGGAAAAGGTTCTCCGGTCGATGTCAGCAAAGATGTAACGGGTGCCATAGGTATCCACCATCAGAGGGTCTTTGACCCGGGTTACCCATTGGAAAACAGAATGGTCAAAACTATAGCTCGGACCAACTGAAAGACTGATATTACTCCTCGGCTTCCAGCGGAGAGAGACGCTGTTACTCCAGCCGAAGCTTCCGGCAGCGTTTTCAAAATAATTGCTGTTCATTGAGAGCACAACCGGCTTTCGGCTGTCGCTGTAAATGCTCATATTGCCCATTCTGAAAACCGGTATTTTCATTAAAGGACCTCCCCTGGTTAAATCGTTAATCCAGATCGGAGGCGAATACCCGGTCACCAGACTGACTCCCCAGTAGTTCAAGAATTGAGAATCGGCAATGAGAAGATATCCATCCTCACATTTATTGCCGCCAAAATCATGGCTGCGATAGGGGGCTAATATAATCCGCCAGTTCCGAAACACCTTGCCCGGATGAAGCGACCGGTAGCCGAACATGAGATGGCTATTGATTATATCTCCTCGGGAGTGGAAGCCTGCATCATTAGTGTCAAACCCCGGAGATATAGCCCCCACAGCCGCATTGAAATAAAAATTGCCCTTTTCTTTATTGAGATAGATTCGCCCTGCCCAGCCACTCAAAGAGGTAGCTTCTTCATCCAGCTCAACATGGGCTGCATCGGGGCGCTGATAGTAGTGCTGGGGAGCCTTCTGAAGCCTGAGAATGTCAGCTTTACTTCCGGCCACACGGGTGCCACCCATCCAGCCGGTAATAACCCAGGTTTTGTCTTTATCCAGAAAAGTCCAGCCGTCAAAAGCCAGGCTGAAGGCATTTTGGTTCAGGATGTCTGTGAGATTATCAGACTTTAAATCTCTGAGGACCGAAGTGGTGATAAATCCGAAACCCTGATTGCTTTCGTTGAATTCCTTTTGCACCCGGAACACTCCGTAGTAAGAGAAAGGCTCCACCTCTTCCCTGAAGCGTTCTCCCCCGGAGTCAATCTCAGCGTATTCCCGGGCAGTCAGGGCATTGATGAACCCTATGTTCCAACCATTAAGGATTTTACCAGAAATCTTGGCGGCGCCTAAAATGGTGCTGCGGGCAGGGAAATTCACAAATCCATCCCTGGAGACATACCCCTGTGGTGTTCGCCCAATGCGGCGGCTGTAGAAAAAATCGGGCTCCCACCAATTGATTGCGGAGAAGCTGGTAGCGCCTCCCCGACCGAAATTGAAAATACTGGAGCCCTCAATAAAAAACGGTCTTTTTTCCTCATAGAAGGTTTCGTAGGCAGTGAGGTTAATCACCGCCGGGTCAACCTCCACCTGACCAAAGTCGGGGTTTATGGCAGCATCCAGAGTGAGATTGCTCTTCAGCCCGACTTTCAGGTCGACTCCGGTATTGCCGAAGTAGTTCTTACCTGTTTGGAAAGGATTGCCCGGCTCAGCCGGGGTATATTCCGCCTGAGCAATTGCATAGGGGAGAAACTCAATATGACGACCGGGATTTATGCCCTTGATTCCTTCCAGCCTGGCAAAGTGGGACACATAGCCTCGGTCCTCTTTGGGAATCCAGATAAAGCCGTCTTTCTCGTTCTTGCGCTGAATGGTTCTTCGGAAATTTACCCCCCATACATACTCCTCTTTTTTGGCAAACCGTAATTGATTGTATGGGATTCTGAGCTCAACTGTCCAGCCTTGCTCATCTACGCGGGCGG
>Ga0224501_10004492_pt1 | contig 10999 bp, 14 predicted proteins | sample SF_Oct11_sed_USG_4_FD_169105 | JGI IMG/M metagenome (GOLD analysis project Ga0224501, IMG submission 169105) | Sediment microbial communities from San Francisco Bay, California, United States - SF_Oct11_sed_USGS_8_1 | ecosystem: Environmental > Aquatic > Marine > Sediment | place: USA...
ACCAGTTCCATAATGGCAGGTGATACCAGTCGATCATAAACCACGACGTCAGCCTGTTGCATTAACCGTAATGCACGGAAAGTTAAAAGATCGGGATCACCAGGGCCAGCTCCGACAAGGAAAACCTCTCCGGGCAATTCAGGCTGCGCCGACTTTTCATCGATAGTTTTGTCGAGTAGCGCTCTTGCTTCATCTTCATGACCTGAAAAAACCAGCTCGGCAATACGGCCCTCTAATACGCTCTCCCAGAAACTGCGACGTGATTCAACATTGGGAAACGAGGCTTTGACTTTATCCCTAAAACTTTCAGCCAGTGCACCCAGTCTGCCATAAGCAGCTGGAATCATACCTTCGAGTTTGGTACGAATTAGACGTGCCAGCACCGGTGAAACTCCACCAGTTGAAATAGCAATTTGTACGGGGGAGCGATCAACCATTGAGGGCATAATAAAACTGCACAGCTCTGGATTATCGACCACATTTACGGGTAATTTTTTCTCATGAGCCAGCGCAGACACCTGTTCATTGACATCGTGTTGGTCTGTAGCGGCAATAACAATAACGCAATCATCCATATCTTCAGCAGAAAATACTTTAGCTTTATGCTGAATTTTTCCTTGGACATGCAAGGTTTCTAATTCATCGCACAGTTCAGGAGATACCACAGTGACATCGCCCTGCGCCTTCCTGAGCAGGGCCACTTTACGCGCAGCGATAGAACCACCACCCACTACCAGACAGGGTTGCTGTTTGATCTGTAAAAACAGGGGCAGGTAATTCATTCGATTTCTCCGCGTAGATCAAATACGTACTTTACATTTATGCCGATTCGAGTAATTTTGTAAGCTCTCCCGACTGGTTAGCCGCAGAAAGATCATCAAAGCCACCCACATGATGATCACCGATAAAGATTTGTGGCACGGTACGACGACCAGTAATCTTTACCATGTGTTCATATTGATTCGGGTCTTCATCAACCTTAATCAATTTATATTCCAGCCCTTTATTCTTAAGCAGCCTTTCTGCTGCCACACAAAAACCGCAAAATTTGCTTGAGTAAACCGTAATCTCAGGTTGTGTCATATTTTGTTACCAATACCACTATTTTTTAGATTAATGCATGCTTGATCTAATTACAGACGATCAATCACTGTTTTGAGTTTTTCACGAACCTCGGTAGCAATACCGCCCAGAGTTTCATTTTTAATCGCCATCATCGAGGCCATTGGATCAATTGCAGCCACTTCTACTTTGCCATCAGCCATTTCCTGTACGATGACATTACAGGGCAGCATAGTGCCGATCTTGTCCTCAGCAGTGAGCGCCTTGTGTGCATAGCCGGGGTTGCAGGCACCAAGAATGGTATAACGCTGAAAATCCACATCCAGTTTTTTCTTCAGCGTACCGCTGACATCAATCGTGGTGAGTACACCAAAACCTTCTTCACCCAGCAGTCCAGTGACACGCTCGATAGCGTCTTCAAAAGAATCATCAACAATTTTTGAAAAATAATAAGACATAAATACCCCCGTATATTCTGGAGAGGCATTATAACCTTTTGCTAATAAAGAAGTAATCTGGATTTTTTTGTGTATATAGTCCTGATCGCCAGTTAGCTGTCCAGTGGTGGAGGTGAAACCCGCATGACCTCCTCGATGGTGGTGATACCCTGGGCAACCTTATTGGCACCACTGAGGCGCATTGGCATCAGGCCCTCTTTTATCACCTGCTGCCTGAGTGCGCCAACATCGCAGTTCTCAGTGATGAGCTTTCTGGTATTTTTGGTAAAGGTAAACATCTCGTAAATACCCATACGTCCCTGATAACCGGTATTACGGCACTCCAGGCAACCGACGGGTTTCTGAGCGGTATCTGGCTTCTTTGATTTCCACGGTTTAACCAGAGCATTCCATGCATCATCATCAACCTCTGTAGGCTGTTTACAGTGCGGACACAGGGTGCGCACCAACCGTTGTGCCATAACACCAATCACCGATGACTGAATCAGGTATGGTGGTACACCAATATCCATCAATCGGGTTATCGCCGAGGGCGCATCGTTAGTGTGCAAGGTCGACAGTACCAGATGGCCGGTAAGTGCGGCCTGAATCGCCATTTCAGCGGTTTCCATATCACGAATCTCACCGATCATGATGATATCTGGATCCTGTCGCAACAGGGTCCTTACCCCACTGGAGAAATCAAGGTCGATATTTTTCTGTACCTGCATCTGGTTGAACGATGGCTCAACCAGTTCGATTGGGTCCTCGATGGTACAGACGTTCACATTTGGCTTCGCCAGCTGCTTCAGCGAGGAATATAGCGTTGTAGTTTTACCGGAACCAGTCGGCCCTGTGACCAGTATGATGCCATTGGGTTGATGAATCATGGATTGCCACATTTCATCATCCTTGGCACTGAATCCCAGTTCCTGAAAATTGCGCACCAGTACTTCTGGATCAAATATACGCATCACCAGTTTTTCACCAAACGCGGTGGGCATGGTCGATAAACGCAGCTCAATTTCCTGGCCATCGGGCGAGCGCGTTTTCATGCGACCATCCTGGGGGCGGCGTTTTTCTGCCACATCCATACGCCCCAGAATTTTAATACGACTGGAAACGGCAGCCATGACATTGGTTGGAATCTGATAGACCTCGTGCATCATGCCATCGATACGAAAACGTACATTACTCATATCTCGACGCGGTTCCAGATGAATATCACTGGCACGCTGGTCGTAAGCGTACTGCAATAACCAGTCAACGATGTTGACCACATGCTGATCATTTGCATCAAGCTTACCGCTACGCCCCAACTCCATGAGTGATTCCAGATTCTGCAAATCACCCATGCCGTGCTTTGAATCATTTTTTGCACCAAAAACAGATTTCGAAACAGTATAGAACTCGAGCAGGTAACGATTAATTTCTTCTGGATTGGCAACAACAAGCTGAAATTCCCTGTTGTGCATACGACTCAGCTCGTTTTCCCATTCACGGTCAAAAGGCTGAGTGGTTGCAACGGTAATTTTATGCGGTTCAACTTTGACCGCCAGTACATTAAAACGCTGCGCATAGGCGTAGGACATCACTTCCGTTACTTTAGTCACATCGACTTTAAGCGGGTCAATTTTGAAATAAGGCAGACCTACACGTTGCGCCAGCCACTCGGTCAACCCTTCCAGGGTTAATGGTCGTAACGTTTTCTCATCGGTCCAGTGACGATCTGCAATGATCTCTAGCGGGTGCCTGTCCTTGAATGCGTTGCCCACGACTAGCATACGAAGCATGTGCGCGTTATCCGCATTGACCATGCCATCCTCTTCCATCCAGGTGAGAATTTCATGCATATCCAACTTGCGGTTCGTATTATTTTTTACAACTGCATTCATATTTTTGCTCTGTGATATTCACAGCGAAGACGTGGCTCTTATCTCAAAATTTTCGGAAAGCACTTCTGCATTCTCGGTTATTATCTCTATATTAGACACTTTTGCGTATTCCGGGCCAATTTTCAGCCATTTTTCCAGCTCATTGAGAGCAGCGCTATCACCGCAGGCCAACAATTCCACACGACCATCGGTCAGGTTACGTACCCAACCACACAAACCAAGAGCAATGGCCTGACGCTGTGCACTGGCACGGTAAAACACACCCTGTACACGTCCGGAAATTAAATAGCGTAAACAAATCATCGTTCATAAAAAAAGGCTCGCGAGCGAGCCTTTTTTAAAATCACAACCAGCGTTGATTAACGAGCCAGATAGTCCAGGTCAGACTGCTCTACATCACCAACTGACCACGCACCACGAGTTTTGGCATGGTTGATGGCGGCATCGATATCAGATGCTGAGGCATTCTGGTCAATATCAAAAACCTGTCCTGGATAAATCAGATCAGCATCTTTAATTTTGCTGCGGTTGGTTTTGTAAATCAGTGGCCACTGGTAGGAATTGCCATAGACATTTTCCTTACCAGAGATATCCCATAGATTATCACCACGCACTACAGAGTAACTGGTTACACCCGCACCCATACCAGACTGCTTGCCTGCTGACATATCAGACTCAGCGCCCGCTAATGCTGCACGGTCAGCATCACTCATGCTATTCATGTATTTTTCATTTTCTGCTTTCTGTTGGGCAATCGCATTCTCAGCCTGTGCCTTAGCCTTGTTAGCTAGCGCTTTGGCTTCAGCCTCATTACCAGCAGCCAGCTCTTTTTCAGCTGACTCAATCATTTCTGCAGTATCGCGCCATTCATAACCAACAGCCTTGGCTGCGGCATTGGCTTCTTTTGCTGCCGCTATCGCTTCTGCAGCAGTTTGTTCTGAATCACCTGTTGTGGCACATCCTGTCACGAGACCAAGACCAAGAAGTGCAACTAAAATTAGTCGGGCTGTTGTACGCATAATGTAAAATCTCCAAGTAATGCTAATCGTTATTATTCAGCTATCTGACGAATGATTATAGCGGTAATAATTCAGGAATGTAACCGTTCTACAGAAACAACCAATAACCGCCACGTGTCCATCATACACTGCTTTTACCTGCTTGTAACTTCCAGTAAGCTTGCGTTAGATAAAAATGAGGTATTGCCATGAGTTCAACACGAATTTACCTGAACCCGAATTGTTCAAAATGTCGTCTAAGCATGCAACTGCTTGATGATAAAGGTATTACGCCTGAAGTAACTGAATATTTAAATGACCCACCCAGCGTTGATGAACTGAAAGAAATTCTGGATTTGCTGTCACTGGAGCCACACGAGCTGATGCGTAAGCACGAGCCCCCTTACAAGGAGCTTAATCTGGACGATCAGAACCTGAGCCGTGATGCCCTGATCCAGGCCATGGTCGACAACCCAATTCTGATCGAACGACCCATCATTATTCACAACGGCAAGGCCACGATCGGTCGTCCACCAGAAAAAATACTGGATATCCTCTAACCATGCATGAAATCCTGATTTTATATTACAGCCCGGGCGGCACCACGGCTGAAATGGCCAATCTCATCGCCCGAGGCATAGAAGAGGTCGATGGCATGCAGGCGCGTATCCGTACCGTTCCTGCCGTTTCGGCCACCACTGAACAAAGTGAAGCGAGTATCCCCGAAGATGGCCCGCTCTATGCCACACTGCAGGATCTGGAAGAGTGTGACGGCCTGGCACTGGGTTGCCCTACCCACTTTGGCAATATGCCTGCAGCCATGAAATATTTCATCGACAATACCAGCCCTCTGTGGATGTCAGGCAAGCTGGCAGGCAAGCCTGCTGCCGTTTTCTCGGCCAGTATGAGCATGCATGGTGGCCAGGAGAGCACACTGCTAACCATGATGCTGCCACTGCTGCATCACGGTATGCTCATCACCGGCATCCCCTACACAGAAACCCAGTTACTCAGCACCCGTACGGGAGGCACCCCTTACGGTGCCAGCCGTGTTACCAGCGATAATAGGCCCAATATGCTCAGTGATGAAGAACGCGCCCTTTGCCTGGCCCTGGGTCGCCGCCTGGCCAATATCGCGAAAAAACTTAACGATTAGCCTTATGAACATATCACCACTTTTACTCTCCCGATGGATCACACTCACCGGCTATTTTGGCCTGATGATCGGGCTTTACGCCTGGCATTTGCTGATCCACAAGGCAGAACCGCATTTAATTTCAATTATCATCCTGACCCAGCTCGGCCCACTGATGTTTCCACTGCGCGGCCTGCTCAATGGTAAAACCTATACACATGCCTGGTCTATTTATCTGGCTATTTTCTATTTCATTATTGGTATCTGGTATGCAGGTAAGGATGAAACGCTGATGTTAGGTTTATATGTAACTGCATTTAGCCTGACATTTTTTACCGGCACAGTGCTCTACACACGCCTTAGCGCCAGGTCTCTGAAAGAAAACAAAGCCGATCAGGGTAACTAAGGCTGTCGACTACTCTGATTCAAGTACTGATTTCACAAATGGCACGGTCAGGCGACGTTGCATCGCCATAGCGGCAGTATCAAGCATATTGAGCCGCTCAAACAGGCCAAATAAATCACGTGGATAATGACGAATTAAATATTCTGCAACATTATCAGGCATCTCCAGCCCCCGTTGCCCGGCTCGAATACACAGTGCCTCACGCTTGGCTTCATCATTTAGTGCCTGCAACTGAAATACCGGCCCCCAGGCCAGCCGGGATCGTAAATCTGGCAGCTTTATCGCCAGTGCCTCGGGTGATTTTGAAGCGCTCAATAACAGGTTATTACCCGATTCGCGCATACGATTGATTAAATCAAACAGCGCCTCCTCCCACTCGGGTGATTGCGCCATCAGTTCAACATTGTCCAGACAAACCAGATTGAGCTGCTCCAGCCCTTCTAATACCTGTGTAGGTTGCTGAATAATTTCTTCAGCAGGTAAATAGCAGACAGTACGCTGTTCATCGGCCGCCAGATGACAGGCCGCCTGCAATAAATGGCTTTTGCCTTTACCATAAGCTGACCAGATATAAACCTGTTTCTCTCCCTCGCCCAGCGCACATTGCTTCACAATGCCAATCGCAATTTCATTATCACCCGCTACCAATGTATCAAAGCTAAAGACTTCGCGAACATCAAAGTACAGTGGCAGTTGCTTAAAAGATTGATTGAGCTTGCTTGACGACGACATAACTAGCGCAGAATAAAGCGATAAGACCGATTGGCAGTCACAGTCGGGGGAATAGCGTTATCAGTTACAGTCGCTGTTTCCGTGGCGACTTTTTCCTGAAGTGCATTTATTACCTGCTCTGCATTACTTTTTTCTTCGACTATTTCCATGGTTGAACCAGATTGGATCAGTTTCAGTAGATCATCCACTTTGGTACGTATACTCAGATCAAATGTCACTCGATCAGCTTCGACCTGGGCCAGCTGTACTGCCTGCACCGCCGATAAACTCGACAGGTATTTTTCAGCACGACGGAAAGACTCCACATTACTCACCTGACTAATTTCCACGGTGATCTGCTGGTACTGTGACCCGTCAACAGCCTGCAGTGTTGCGTATTTCTGTCCCAGCACATCGGCGCTCAAATCCATCGCCCTGGCAATCAGGCTAACATAATCAGCGCCACTCAGACGCCACCTTTTAATTTCATCACCGGCTATCAGCGACCACTGCCCTGTCCAGAGCTGGCCATCCCAACTGATACTGACTGATATCGCAGGCCCTGATGAATAGCGCTGTGACGCCTTTTTGACTGGCTCAGCAAAACCCGCCCAGACATCGGCAAAACGGACAATATCCTGGTCGGCTGCGTCATTTTCTGGCCATATAACTGGAATACCGCGCCGTTTGAAGGCCTCCTCAGCCTGCGCCTTAATGGGTGAGGTATCATTGGCCCTCAGGATATAGCGCTGACCACCATCACGTACCGCCAGCCAGATCACCACCTGGCTACGATGCTCACCCCAGATGGGCACCGCCTGCTGACGCAGAAAATCCAGTACTTTGGTTGCGTTATACCGTGCCCAGAGGCGCTTTGAGACAGCTGCCTGGTTCTGCGCATCCGTCTGCGTGCTGTACTCAAACTGCTGCACATAACTGCTGGCAGAGGGCGCCTTGATTTTTTTCAGAATCTCGCTATCCCCGGAAATGCGTATCAGTACCTCGACCAGGCCATCATCCAGGGCTGCATCACGAATTGCCCTGTTTTCGTCAAGAACCGGCATATCGACTTCAAACAGATTCTCAACCACGATCGCAGAGACCGGTATCGGTGCCAGGCCCAGCATTGAGAAAGCGAGCAGAAGCAGTTTCAGCCTTTTTGTCGGGGCAGAACCGGAATGGTTGCCTGTTTTTTGATACGCCATATACAGATTAGCTAGAGGATTAATTTGCACAGATTATACAATCACACGGTCAGGAGCGTGTACAATACCACACCTTTAAACCTATCTATTAATATTGCGAAGCGGTAATCGCCAACAACACCGGTTTCAGGAAATGTCGGACAATACTCAAACACCAAACAACCCTTCTCTCAGCTACCGTGATGCAGGTGTCGATATCGATGCCGGTAACCTTCTGGTGGAAAAAATTCGTGGTAGCGTCGTCAGCACAAAACGCCCCGGGGTTATGGGCAGCATCGGTGGCTTTGGTGGCCTGTTTGAGATTCCGGAAGGTTATAAACAGCCGGTACTGGTTTCCGGTACCGATGGCGTAGGCACCAAGCTAAAACTGGCCATTGAGCTGGGCAAGCACGACACTATCGGCATTGATCTGGTCGCCATGTGTGTCAATGATATTCTAGTAATGGGTGCCGAACCGCTATTCTTCCTCGACTACTACGCCACCGGTAAACTGGATACCGAAATTGCCGCCAATGTGATCGAAGGAATCGCAGAAGGTTGCCGTCAATCCAATGCCGCCCTTATTGGTGGTGAAACCGCAGAAATGCCCGGTATGTATAGTACAGGTGATTATGACCTGGCCGGTTTCTGCGTCGGGGTCGTTGAAAAAGAAAATATTATCGACGGCTCAAGAGTAAAAGCAGGTGATGCCATTATTGCACTGGCCTCTTCTGGGCCTCACTCCAATGGCTACTCACTGATTCGAAAAATTATCGAAGTGAGTGGTGCATCACTGGAACAGGACTGTGGCGGTGTTGCCCTGGGCGATGCGCTGCTGGCACCTACTCGTATTTATGTTTCATCAATTCACCAGGTATTAAAGACAATTCCGCTGCATGCGCTGGCGCACATTACTGGTGGTGGACTGCTTGAAAATATCCCACGCGTATTACCCGAGAATACCCAGGCAGTGCTTGATAAACAGAGCTGTAAGCTACCACCTGTTTTTGAGTGGTTACAGAAAAATGGCAATGTTGAAATGAATGAAATGTACCGCACTTTCAACTGCGGTATCGGTATGGCCGTCATCGTCGCTGCCGAAGAGGCAGAAAATACCATCAAAGCCTTCAATAAGGCTGGTGAAAAGGCATGGCGCTTGGGTGAAATTACTCAGTATTCCGGCAAAGCCAACGTCATTATCAAATAATCGGCTACAACCGTGAGCACGCCATCAATTGTTATATTGATCTCAGGCTCGGGTAGCAACCTTCAGGCGATTATCGATGCCGTTGCTGAAGGGAAAATTCATGCCAGCATCAGTGCCGTAATTAGCAATCACCCTGATGCCTTAGGCTTAAAACGTGCGCAAGCAGCAAATATTGACACCATTGTCATCGATCACACCGAATTTGCCGAACGCTCACAGTTTGATCAAACACTGACGAACCAGGTAGCCAAACTCAAACCAGATCTGGTTGTTCTGGCCGGTTTTATGCGAATTCTGTCTGAAGAATTTATAACGCAATTTGAGGAGCGTTTGCTCAATATCCATCCCTCACTATTACCCGAATTCAAAGGCATACAGACCCATCGCCGTGCACTGGAAGCCAACAAGAAGCAGCACGGTGCCAGCGTCCATTTTGTTAGCAATGAACTTGATAGTGGCCCGGTGGTCATACAGGCTAGAATACCTGTACTGAGTGATGATAATGAGAAAACACTGGCTGAGCGCGTGTTACAGCAGGAGCACGTGATTTATCCCATCGCCATAGAGTGGTTTGTTAGCGGTCGGGTAAAGCTGCTGAATAATCAGGTATACTTTGACGATAAGCCCATTGCAGAAGCTGCCACATGGATATCCAACACACTGTCCCTACCAAAATAAAAATCTCTATAAAAGCAGTAGTATTTATTCTGGCGCTATTGCCTGCCATATGCTTTGCCTTGCCTCCCGAGTTTACTGCCAGCTATGATCTTGAAAAATTCGGCATATTAGCAGCAAAAAGTAACTACTCACTTAAATATGAAAACAATGGTATTCGCATGCTTCAACATACCGAAGCCGCTGGTTTTGCTGCACTATTTCGTAATGACGAGCTAGATGAAAACAGTTTTCTTTCAGTACAGGGCGACCTGCTATTATTAACAGAGTTCAGCTACAAACAAAAATCACCCGACAATAAAAATCGTGATATCCAGCTAAAAATTGACTGGGTCCAGTCGGAAAACAAACTACTGGGTAACGTTGAAGGTATAGCTAGTGGAAAGAAATTCAATCTAAAAACAAATAAGCCTGTGTGGGATACCTGCACTTACCAGATTCCCTTAATGCTCAATACCAAAGAAGGCTCTTCCCCTCAGAAAATAACCATGATGGTAAAGGGAAAATTAAGAAAACATACATTTATTACACACAACACCGAAAAAATCGAGATAAACGGTAACATAATTCAAACCATCAAGGTTGAGCGCGATCCTGGCAAAAATAAAAACCCCATTTATTTCTGGCTGGCTCCAGAACTAAATAATTTACCGGTAAAAATTGAAAAGTGGCGAAATGGAAAAATAGAACTCACAATGACACTCAATCAAGCCATTTTCCCGGCAGACGAAGATAAAAATTTTCAACCGGCAACCACTAACACCGAGGAGCTCGAAGACCTGTGAAGTTCGAAGAAGAATTTGACGATGAATTGCTGCCCAGTAAATCGCAAATCAAGCGTGACTGCGATGCCATGCAAAAAATGGGAGAAGAGCTCATCGGGCTCAAACAGGCCGAACTTGATAGCATGGATCTTCCCGAGGACCTTGATGAGGCTGTACGTACCGCACAAAAAATAAAATCCAGAACCGGGTTAAAACGCCAGCGTCAATACATTGGTAAAATCATGCGCCAGCTCGACAGTGATTCAATCAAAAAGCAACTCGAAAAAATCCAGCATCGACACGACACCAATACTGCCGAATTCAGGAAACTGGAACGATGGCGAGATCGCTTACTCGATGATGACAAAGCGGCACTGGATGAAATTATCGAGGCACATCCAGATGTAGATCGCCAGCATATCAATCAGCTAGCACGTCAGGCCAGACGTGAGCAACAGACAGAAAAACCACCCGTGTCTGCGCGCAAATTATTCAAATATCTGCGTGAACTACAGGAATAGCCAT
>Ga0224501_10004493_pt1 | contig 10999 bp, 4 predicted proteins | sample SF_Oct11_sed_USG_4_FD_169105 | JGI IMG/M metagenome (GOLD analysis project Ga0224501, IMG submission 169105) | Sediment microbial communities from San Francisco Bay, California, United States - SF_Oct11_sed_USGS_8_1 | ecosystem: Environmental > Aquatic > Marine > Sediment | place: USA...
GTAGGCGTGAGATGTCCCATTGCGACTGGCGGCAATGTTGTCCACTCCTGGAATCTCGAAGACTCTTTTCAAATAGTTTTGGGTACTGCCACGGGCCCTATTTAACTGCTTGTGACTTGGTTTTTTTAATATTAATATAACAACAGTCTCATATAAAAACTTTTGCAACATGGTACTGTGTTGTTATGTTGTTACAAGCCACCATGTCTTTGTCAGAGTGTGTTGAGTGTGGAACTAGATAATGTTTTTCACGTTGGGCCGGATGTGCGCTGTTGCAGTTTTTTAGTCTCACTCGGTATATTTCCAAACTCCATTCCATTCCAATAGTTTCATGAATCTGCCTTAGATCTTGTTTTGTTATTTATCAAAGTGGAGGAGACTTCTAGAAGCATTTAAATCGCCATAACAAACACCTTATCACTCTGTACACCCATCTGATCTGACATGGTAAATGGTGGTTAGGTTTTTGTGGGCATTAGTCTGAAAGTTAACTCTCTGACGTCATACTTGTTCCATGACTAGAAACTCATCAAATATCAATCGCATCATACCACAGTGCCATTCATAGCGGCAATATCAAGAATTTCCTTACTGGGATAATTATAGGTCAGCCAACATTCATTTATCTGCATACTTCTTTATTGTCGATCACTGACTAGGTGTTCATGGTAAACTCTGACATGCAGTGGGAGACAATGCAACTCATCTTATCCCATGACCCGTACCATATTTTCCTTCCATTGCAGTATTTATCGTCCCAAGATGTCAAACTCAACTCATGCCAGTTTCAATTTTGTACGTTTTTGTTCGTGTTTGGGGAACAATCCTTAATGGGTGCTTGTCAATAATTGCCTTCGATCTCAATCAGTAATACTTTGTTTTATTGAGAGACCCGCAGTGCATAGATCCTGCATTCATCTAGTATAAAAGCCCGGTCCTGGGCAGTGTTTGAGTATTCACATGATTACAATAAGCGAGTTCCCACCAGTAGCCGTGGGAACATTGTTTAGAATTAGCCAATCATTGATCGGCTCAGAAATGTTCCCACACTAAGCTCCGCCTTATTGAATGGAATGTCAAGCGCTATATTGAACGGACCGTGGGATTGTCACGCTTGAGCTGGCCGCCTACAGCTTCAGTGCAAATACCCGTGCAGTCTTACTGAGTAACTAGCTGTATCGACCCAAGCCATCAGAAAAGTTTGTAACCTAAGCTCGGCGAATTCTGCTCTCCAACTCTAGATGATAACAAATGCCTTAATGTGCTTTATTGAATAAGTAATCAGTTAGTGTCCCTTATCACTGAATGTAACAGTTGTGTCGAGCTAGAAAGTTCCCACGGCCCAGTATTGACTAGCCAGTAGCAATTACACTCTCATACAGAATGAACGACAATACTGGAAACACTTACTCTCAGGTAGGCTTACTATTCAATACAGCTGATGACTTCACTTAGGCTCGAGATCTACTTATTTTTTCCCTGCACTATGGTTATGTAGGATATGTACTTTCTAACTTGTGACTGCAAGTATGCATTACACATCTAGGATCCGCCGAGAGCTAACCATAAGCGTGAATCAGATGGAATTAAGTTTCGAAAACAGAGGTGAGAAAGCGGCATATAAAAAAATGTAAGGTTATCAAAGATACCTAAAATTTGTGGAATGCCCAAATTTATTTAGTGGTTATTCCTGTCTGTTTTTTTTAATTCTCAGCAACAACCAGCTGATGATGATCGAACAAGTAGATTTTCGAGCCTGCTTCAGGATGCATTACAACTGTACAAACTACTGGGTATAGAAATCTGAACCCAGGTTTTGGCCAGTATTGGTAGCAAGGCTAATCTTACCTGTGAAACTTAAGCGAAAGTAAATTTAGATAGGTGTGGGTCAGCTTTGGTCAGTTTTTGTTGACTTTTGACTCATTTATCATTCCACTGTTGGCACCAAATCAATCTCCTTAAAGACAAATAACCTCTGGCACCTAGGTCACCTAGGTCACCTAGACAGTATGCATAGGGGAATGTCTCCAGATGTATATAATGCCAATGAGATGGCAATTTCCTATACGAGTTCAACGTCTGACAATATCCAGGGTCTCTCTCTCTAGCTCTATTTACTCAACTAGTAGCCTGTAGGAATGTGTGGGGCTGCCAAGGCTTGATAATGGTGTTCAACCATGTCAGAAAGAGTCCCACTGTATAGCCGTGGGAATAGTTAGTTGCCATGCTGTAAGGGCTGATAATAAGCTACAGTGAAGAACCTCATATTTTGCAATCTAATGCTGGTTGCTAATTTCGGAGCAACTGCGCTGCGAACAATTGGGAATTATTCTTTTGAATACATTGCACATTCAAGGAGTAGTAGGCGGTGCATCAAATGTTTTTTTTCAGATACACGTTTCATGCTTTTACACTTTGTTGTAATCGCGATGAGTTTTGAAACTTATCTAAACTATGAAACCCGGATCCAGATCAATTGTCTGCTTTTTAAGCAGTAACCAATTCCTACTGTTGCTAATGTTGTGTAATCTGTAGAGCTAGATATTTGAGTTAGAATGTAATGTGTACATAAACTGGTGAGCCAGATCGTACACCCACTCCCACCAGGCTGTGACTGTAATTTACCCGTTCCCACGATGACTAGGCTACACTGCCTACCCTGAGATTAAATAGTCTCAGTGATATACTTACAGCGCATGTACTACAAAATCTTATCATGGTTCATCTCACTATGTTAGTGTCATTTCAATCAGGTAGGCTTTTCATGATATTTTTAAATTAGTCTCTGTTATGCAAGAAGCCAGTCGCCTAGATTTGTGTGACTCTGGCAATCAATAGCAATGTCTGTTGTAGTTGCTGCCAGTTAGCTCAGCGTATGAGGATTATATTACAGACTCCTCTATAACTCAGTCTGCCATCACTTTCTTGGAACCATCAGCACCTAGCATCGCTCTCCTCGAGTCTCTAAGCGAGTTTTTTGACACTTCATCGCAGCTCAACGATATTATTGGTAGGAAATGAGCAACGTACAAGTTGACTAAACCAGGACTGTCTGGGTTCTCGATATTACGAGACAATGGGATTGACGAGCACTTGATAGACTAGACTCTAGGTTGTTTGTTACACTTACCCATATATCGACCTCATTTTGATGCCAATTGACCTAGCCAGTCTCACTTACAGATACGGAATCTGGGCACCTCACGCCCCCATCTCGTCCCTCCACTCTACCCCTGCTACAAACCAATGAAAACCATGACATTTTAAGCGAAGCTACGAAAACACTTATGGATCCCGTAGAGGACTATTACACTCCGGCCAGCAAGCGGCGCAAACAGGATGAACACGGTATGAAGGTTACCTACCCGATAGGTTTTTTTTGTAAACAGCGCAACTATGGGATTTTCGAGCTCAAGTTTTGATGAGGAAAGCTTGCCGGGATTACTCAGATTAGAAAGGTTAAAATGAGTAAAAGAAATCATGAATTGAAATGGTTCCGCACTGTCAATGTTTGATCATTGTACACAGCTTCGTTCCCAATATCTGATATCAAATTGATACCACACATTTCAAAAGGGTTGTGGTGACCCATCAAATTTATATCCGGGTTTGTCACGATGCGTTTTATACGCCCAGCAAAAGTCGAGCAGTCACCTTAGAACCAAGAAATGGAATGCCTTTCACTTGCCACCAAATGTCCTCGAGTCAAGATGCCATTCTTTGGGTTAATAATAGTCTCAACCTCGCCGGGTTGGTAGGTGTACATCATCAATATGTCCTCCCCCGCTAACCACTCTCAACCCACTCAATCCGGACCTTTAAAATGCATCGTTGAGAGCTTGGCTCATTGAAAGTTGTATCACGTCATTGCGTTGTAGTTGATCCGAACTTATTACTCGACCTCAGCGCGATAGTCTCGAATTCTCGTGTGCCATACCCATCGGATAAGCATCTTCACGAGACAACGCCCCCAACACCCACCCCGTCACCTGATGTACTGCGGAGCGTGCCCCCTTCAGGCTCTCCCTTGATGTAAGTTACGGGCTCATACTCCTCTCACATGTCTGTGCATTTTTGTATGAACGGTGAGAAACCGACCAGCATCCGCCTCATCCTGGTATTGTCCCACCCTGCAAACTGTTTGTCACTTGTTTGATTCTCTGATAGTGGTATGGTTCTCTAACTTTGTATTTTGGGCCACTGTGATGATGATACATTTGGGCCCTTAAGCTGTGTTTAGGGTGACACTGGCAAGCCATCAGCTCGATCCCATCTGCCCCGATCTGGTTGATGATGTCATCCTGAACCCAACTGCGCTTCCTCACCGCGACCATGCATTCGTGTGCCCGGGACTGAAATTCTTGAAAAAATTTCGGTCGTGAGCACGCGAGAGCACATAATGAATGGCTTACCAAAAAGCATATCCGGATCCCATATCAATACGATCGAGACTGATGGGTTCGGGCTAAAAGTTGTCCCATGGCACCCTAAACGATCGAATTTGCGCTGATATGTCATTGTTCATAATCTAAACTACGGTTGGTCGTCATGCCATCTCATACTGCAGTATTTACTCTAATCTATCTCGACTATAACCATTTGATTAGTGCCTGTCTGATCTACATGCTTTCATGACATTCCTCCTCATTTACAATGTTACATTCAAACCTTAAAAGAGGTCAGGGCTGGTCTGACTGGCACATCTACTTACAACATGCGCCTAGCTTCTAACAGCTTACGCATGATGTGCTTTAGCTCCGAGTACCTAATAAGAATTTCCGTGTTCATTAGCCCTTCTCTCTTCACATCAGTCACGTATCATATGTCGAACTCCGGCGTATATGACCAAGTAAAAATAACTTTACCTTTCAATTTAGTCTAGAAGACAGAAAGCTGACTAGGGAAGCGATGAAGAAATACTTGGAAGAAAGGGACGATCAAGTTGTGATGGTGCAGCACGCTAAAGTCGCACAAAAGTCTTACGGCAGTGAAAAAAGGTATGGGTGATTGATGACAGTAAACATTTGTATCCTTACTTCACACCACTAGCCATTTTGTCTTCATATCAGTCGGAGGGGTGAACTAGGTAAGGTGATATTTTAGTCTTTTAATGTTAAGAGAAGTTATGATAATGTCAGAAAGACAGCATCCTGTCTGCGAGATGATAGCTGTCTGTAAAACCTAATCACTTCTAGTAGTTTCGCTCGAGATAAGAACTGTATTATACTACTCCGGAATGCGTATAGTGGCCAGGTCACTGGTGGGGTTTTGTCCCGACACCGCAAATCTTTTCCTCTCGGACAGTAATCCTGGTTAGGTCCGTCCGTTATCTTTGAAAGAGATAGCAGAATTTAATGCCTACAACACGCAGTCATTGAACTTACAGAAGTGTTTAGCCTTTTGACCCGTCTGAATGACTGGATTAAATGGCAGATCTCATAAAACAAGGAATGTAACGTCTAGCATGGTTGGTGAATGGTCAGCATATGTGGATGGTACAGTGGTCTTCTTTCGATTATGATTCTATAAAATGACTGCCTGCTTTACTCGAGATTAGGGAACAATTGCAGTTGAGCAGAATAGCAGCATAACATTCATCGGACTATCTTTTAGATTCTTCTGTCCACCTCCTTGCGTGTATCTGTTCTCGAATGGTTGGAGAACGGTTCGGCAGCAGATGCTAGAATCGGGCGCCACCGAGTCTCAAGCTCAGGTCTGTGCCTTTATGGGTATAGGCAGCAATGAACAAGAGATGGTGCCTCTCAATCTAGAGGGAAAGGTAGGTCATAGCGGGCTCAACATCCCCGACTTGGAGGCTGGCTTGGAGATAGGATAATATTTATTTTACATGGATGGTCTACGGTGTGCCCGAGATGAAAGGCACTCGATAGGTGCGTTCCCATGCTTGCGAGCACGCGAACACACGATCGCGGTGAGGAAGCGTAGTTAGGTTCAGGATCAGAGTTGTCCTCTCTCAACTTTAACATCGGTTAGAGCCGAACAATCGTTATCGATTCGTTATCCCAACGTAGTTATCAAGTCTCTCTGCGGAACCCTGACATTTGCCTAAACTACTATGCTAATGCCTACTTTCGGTCGCAGAATTCTGTTCGCGTGCTTTCGGACGTAGACCGCGACCGAATGTGAAAGATGATTTTTCAAATTGCATTTTTCGGTCGCGCGCTTGAACAGTTTTTTAGATTTTGCGACTGAAATCCATTTCGGTCGCGAAAATTCCGAGCACGCGAATGCACCAATTAGAGGGACCTCCGGCAAGAGAGAAGCATAAAATGGCACCAAACTGGGCTGAGAACAAACTGGAATCGCTGATCCACAGTTAACTCTTTACTGTCATCGTTTCATCCCCGCAGAGAACCTACTCTGAGTTTCACTGTTTGAGCGAATCATCAGAATGTACTTATGGGAACAATCTAAAATTCGGATCATAGTCACTTTCAGGTCGTAATTGGAACCCTCTGCCAAGGGGTTCTATCAATCTCCGTAGGATTGGATGTCAAGGTTGGGCAACTTCTTACAAGTTTCGGGGACGGCAAAAATCTTATGTCAATGTGGCACACTGCTGAAGGGGTCAAAAGGGTCCGCAGTCTAAAAAGGCCCACAACAATAGTATAGCAAGTGCAATTATGACTCAATGTTTTTGCCCCAAGTAGCGACCACAGGAATCAGGGAATTTTGTAATCCGAGAAGCATGTTTAAATTCCTGTCAATATGTCTTTCTTTTGGAAACCGAGGAACTACTCGCAATAGCCAGTGTTGACATAATTAATTCAGAAAGATGGAAGCCATGTTTTGGGATATTTCACACCTAGTATAGGATCTCTGAGCTAATCAATACCATCCCAAGTTGTTCGGCACACCATAAAGTACATCAAAAGCGTCAAATGGCACATTTCTTTTAAGTCATTAGGCCAAACTTGATTCCCAGTCCTAGCCCCAGTTGGTCATGCATCCAGCACACTATTGCACCAGCTAGTAGAGAGTCCATCAAGCCTGCTATGGCAAACAGCCAGGAATAAATGAATATATATTTTGTCCTGGTTCTCTACATAGAAAAATTCACTATTTATGCGAGTTTCTTTGCCCACCCAAGCATTGTCTTCTTTCTTTGCAGGATTATTGTGCTGCTAAAACACTATACATTTCTGATTCGGACAAAAGAAAGCACTTCCATCTCACGGTCAAAATGTTCTATGGAAACGGCAGAGACTTGGGAGAATTTCACAGCAAACGCATCAAAGTCATATCGAAGCCTTCCAAGAAAAAACAATCACTTAAAAACACCGACTGTGAGTTTTTGTTGCTGGTAGCTGGTTATACTATGCCATTGTGTTTGAGTTATTGCAAGTTATTTCACATTAATTGGCCTGTAAAACTATGATTGTTGCAGTAGGTAGGCAATGGCGTCACACACTCTGGTCACACACTGTGGTGACTACTTCCAGGCACGCTGCTGTGATAAGATAAATTTGGTATAGTGTTTAGCAGTTGCACCCTTGGTGTGATAATCATAATGATAAGCTGATACTGGTACAAGATAAACCCGAGACAGCCTCAAAATACCCAGCAGCAGTGCAAGCGTGACAGTAAACTATTGGTGAGACTATAGGGCTCCATACACCAATTCACCAACTGGAATATGAGCGTTTCTAAATTCTTAAAGCGTGGTTAGAAATCTGAGTATAGATGTTGCGTACCTAACTTATTGCTGTTCATGGAATGAATCCTAAGGGTCCAGTTTTAATATCCATTTGAGTTACTCCTCTGAATGGCGTGTTTACTGTGGGACTACCATCTGCCTAGTCTAGCCTGTGTATGCATTTCACATCAGCCATTAATACGATAGAGTTAGGATAACTGTGATTATACCAAACTTTGCGATTTTGATGTAGAGTTGTCTGTTCCTACCAATATTTGTGTAGGGAAAGACAATTATCATTTTCCGGAGTCGTTTCCGTTTTAATCATCAGCACATTGAGGGGATGATTAAATTTATTGCCTTTGATACTAACTAGTTATTCTCTTACGTTTTTAGTGTGTGTGGCATCCGGAACCAAAGTTGCTCTATTTAATCGATTACGGTCACAGACGGTCAGCACACGATACCTACATGTGGAAAATGGAAACTTCCACGCGAGTTCACTACAATGGGGGGCCTTCACAATACACAAGTGTGAGTATTAAGGAGTCTATACTCTGTGTGTGTATGTCTAATACTTTTATCATTACCAATATTGGTAGTAACTGTAGTATGTACCCATTGTTGGGGATTATCCAACCACTGTTGTGAAAGAAGTTTCTGAATTTCAGCTACTCTATATGGTAGCTGTAGAGTAGCTCGTTGTGACTTCACAATTGTCACTACTCACTGGTTGTTGTTTTGATGGCGAGAGATCGAGTGATTGCCATCTGTTTCCTTTTATACAGTGGATGACAACGAGAGTGAATCCGAGGAGTTCACCGTGCAGGATGGATACATTCATTATGGCTCCACAGTAAAACTCGTCTGCTCAGTCACTGGCATGGCACTTCCCAGGCTTGTGAGTTAATAATTGGCATCATCATGTTATCTACAATGACCTTCAGTGTAAAGACATACTGAGAAGTAAAAGCCATATTTTTTTTTGTACACTCATCCCGAGCTAATAAACAATGCTTCTATTGTTTTATGGAGGCACTTGGCCATTCTACCGAGCTAGCCTTCAGTTTCTGAGGTTTGTTCTGGAGCGGTAGAGCCTAAGAATTTTACGAGTTCATATTAAGAGTGGAAGTCCGGCATGACCAGTTACCCCACTATCGCAATATTTCATTCAACATGCGTCAGTCGTATGGTAGAGGGGGTCTCCTGACTACAATGGAGTCCCCTTTCCCTATAACTGAGTCCGCCTTGCATAGTGTATCTCTTTGTGGTGATGCAACTCAGTCCGCAGAAAAGAAAATTTTCAAGATTAGCTAAAATCTCTATACGCTCGATCCATTGAGTGATCACTGTAGATTAATGTTCCTTCATGTTATGACTTCTTGACTTGTTTCAGTGACAGTTCAATTTATACGGATTTATAAATCGACATTCGGTCTTGCAGATAATCCGAAAGGTGGACAAACAGGCAGCCATATTAGATGCTGATGATCCTGTTTCTCAGCTACATAAATGCGCCTTCTATCTTAAAGACACGGAGAGAATGTATCTCTGCCTCTCCCAGGAGAAGATTATCCAGTTTCAGGTGAGCAAACCAGCACTAGTGCTGAACAGAACTGCGCTATTGCACTACAAAACTTCAACCTTTCGCTCATAATTATGTTGTTGAGGTTGTATGTGTATTCGACCAAACTAAATGCAAAAAAACGGCAATAAACTGGCCCACACTTGATCTATGAAAAGAGACTTGAAGCAGAGTTGAAAAATCTTGCTCTTCGATGAATAACTTCATAAGTTCGGCCCTCATATCATCACCCTGACCTAAGTATGACATTGGCCCAAGGATTCTGAAAGGGACCAACCGAGTTTTGCGTTCATGCAAAGTGTGATACCGGGCATCTCATATCAGCCCGCAATTGGTTATTGTTCTCTGTTTCCTGTCTTCCCTCATCCAATGTGCTGTCTATTCCTTCCAGGCATCAGTGTCACCATCTGATCCCAAGAAAGAGAATATTAACGACGGCGCATCATGGACGATTATCAGCACGGATAAGGCAGAGTATACCTTCTATGAGGGAATGGGAGCCGTAAAATGTCCTGTAACACCGGTGCCAGTCGTGCACAGCCTACATGTAAGATACAATGATTTTGTTTTTACATAAATAGCATCCCTAAGCTCGGGGCTTAGTGCCGGGATAATGTATCATTTGCCCTATGGCGAAGTTGACTCTGTAACTATTTAGTCTCATTATCCATCTGATAAGTGGTAATCGTACCACGGACATCAAAATCGAAATCTAGCGCACTATCCACCAAGCTATCGCTTCATATTGAGAGCCCGCAGAGTTTTCTTCTCTTACCAAGTTGACTGGTTTTGTAATTGGGCATTTAGCTAGGTCAAGCGCCTATAGAGACCTGAAAAGATTTGAATTGTGCCGGTTGCTCACAGTTGGCTCTTGCGATGTTGTACCCAGTCGGTTGCCATGGTTATAAAGAGACTGCCTGAAGAATAATTACCTCAAGACCTAAAGATAGGCTCGGCTGTCAGCTTTCAGCTTGTGGTAATTGATATAACCTCACAGAGGATTACCGAGTACAATCGGTGGTGTAATGAAGAAAGTTTCCTGGTTCGAATGTGTTAGAACCCACGCCCTGTTTGTGGTATTAGCTGGGCGAGGGTTAGTGTGAGCCTCCCTCATGCACTCCGAGTACAATACGGACCATATGTTCTGGCATCTTCTGCTACCGCATGATACCGCATGCATACACAACGTTTATGAAATATTACCAGATTTTCTCAAGACATCATTCTTGTATGGGTATAGCCCCCAACCATTAGGGATAGTTGCATTGCCTAGTAGCCATAGGTTAAGCACAACAGATTCTGGGTGTGAACTTAGCATGCCATTAAAAAAGATGGCCTGGTGCTCAAGTGGAACAGTAAATATAAGAAATTTATATAGCTCTTCTTTTACTTTACAGTTAAATGGCGGTGGTGATGTGGCGATGCTGGAATTAGCTGGGGAGAATATGACGCCTAAACTTAAAGTCTGGTTCGGAGAAGTGGAAGCCGAGACCATGTTCAGATGCGAAGACTCTTTATTTTGTGTAGTGCCAGACATTTCACTGTTTAGGTCTGGTTGGAGATACGTGCGCCAAACATTAGAGGTTAGTAGCTCATTGTAGAAACTTTAAAGCTCCAGATATTATTCACAAATGGTTGACCCACAGATAACATAGAGTTATCGTGTATAAGTATAACACTGTGTGAACAGACAGTGTGCTAATACATGACTCCTATGGAACGTCCTTAGAGTATTGAGCTAGGGGGGAGACTTCTTT
>Ga0224501_10004494_pt1 | contig 10998 bp, 8 predicted proteins | sample SF_Oct11_sed_USG_4_FD_169105 | JGI IMG/M metagenome (GOLD analysis project Ga0224501, IMG submission 169105) | Sediment microbial communities from San Francisco Bay, California, United States - SF_Oct11_sed_USGS_8_1 | ecosystem: Environmental > Aquatic > Marine > Sediment | place: USA...
AGGCTGCTGTGCTTGTGCAGACGCTTCGACGTCTCGCCCGGAGCAGTGCTCCCCCACCGGCCGCAACACCTGTACGGACCATGATAGAGCGCCGTGTAGACGGTGCCGATCGCCAAGATCTGTGGGATATCCCGATTCGATTTGCGAAAGGAGTCGGGCCGAAACGCACCGGATTTCTGCAACGATGGAATATTAACACGGTCGAGGATGCACTCTGGACCGTACCCTGGCGCTATGAAGACCGATCGGTTATGACGCCGATCGGCGATCTTGTTCCGGGTATGATTGCGTCGATCTGTGGGACGATTGCGAAATGCGACGCCAAGCGAACGCGGAATCGGCGCATGAACGTACTTGACGTCGGGGTGGAAGATCGAACCGGTCGTCTGCAGGCCGTGTTTTTTAATCAGCCGTATTTGGAAAAGATGTTTGCCCTCGGGAAGCACGTGATGATGAGCGGGCGTATTGTCTCCGATCGTCAAGGCGGGATGGTCCCACGGATGGATGTGTCGCAATATGAGATCATCGGGGAGGAGGGAGAATCGACGCTGCATGTGGGACGGATCGTGCCGGTCTATCATGAGACGAAGGGATGGACGTCTCGCCAAATGCGAGTGTTGCAGAAAAGCTTGTTGGAGGAGTATGGGCGTGAGGTGCATGACCCTCTTCCAGTGTCGATCCGGGCCAGGCGCCGCCTTGTGCCGATCCATGATGCGTTACGGACGGTCCACTTCCCTGCGGCCGGAACCGATCTCCAGTTGTTGGGACAGGGGAGGACGCCGGCGCATCGGCGACTGGTGTTTGAGGAACTGTTTCTCCTCCAGCTTGCGTTGGCGGCCAGGCAACGGGTGGTGCATGATGAGCCGAAAGGGCTGCAGTTCAATCGATGCACGCCGTTATTGGAACGGTTAGCCGGGCTTCTGCCCTTTCGACTCACGGCTGCACAGGATAGAGTTGTTCAGGAGATTTTTCGCGATATGCTGGGTGAACAGCCGATGAATCGTCTGGTGCAAGGTGATGTCGGGTCCGGTAAAACCGCCGTGGCGCTCCATGCCATTGTCTTGGCCTGTGGGTCCGGCTATCAGGCGGCCTTGATGGCTCCGACGGAGATCCTCGCGAAACAGCATTATCGAAATCTGTCAGGGATATTTGAGACATTGGGGATCACCGTGATGCTCCTGCGAGGAGGAGACAAAGCAGCGGTCAAGAAAGCGCAGGCCGAGGCCCTGGCATCGGGGGCGACGCAAGTGGCGATCGGGACCCATGCGTTGATTCAGAAAGGTGTGACGTTTCACAATTTAGGATTAGCCGTCGTGGATGAACAGCACAAGTTCGGTGTGTTACAGCGGAAAACGTTGATCGATAAGGGGTATCGGCCGGATATGTTGGTGATGACGGCGACCCCGATCCCGAGAACGCTTGCGATGACGGTGTACGGCGACCTGGATGTTTCGAGTATCGACATGTTGCCGCCCGGACGAAAGCCGGTGAGGACGCTCTTGTTCAATCACACGCAGCGGCGACGGGCCATTCAGCTTCTTCGGGACGAGTTGCGCGCCGATCGGCAGGCCTATGTGGTTTACCCCCTTGTCGAGGAATCGGAAAAAATCGACCTGCAAGCGGCGATTCAAGGAGCCGAGCAACTGCAGAACGGGGACTTGGCTGAGTTCCGTGTCGGTCTGCTGCATGGGCGAATGAAAGCGGCGGAAAAGGAGGCGGTGATGGCCGACTTCAAGGCCGGGGCCGTTCAGGTGCTTGTCGCGACGACAGTGGTAGAGGTCGGCGTCGATGTGCCCAATGCGACGATCATGATGATCGAACATGCCGAGCGGTTTGGTTTGGCGCAGTTACATCAGTTGCGAGGCCGGGTAGGGCGAGGCGACCATCAATCCTCGTGTTTGCTCATGGCGAGTGGAGTCGGTCGAACCAGGGCGTTGTTGAAAACCCCGTCTCCGGAGCGTGCTCAAACCGTATCCATGGCCCGAGAACGGTTGGAGGCGCTGGTACGATCACATGACGGGTTTGTGATCGCCGAAGAGGATTTGCGTATTCGGGGGCCGGGAGAATTCTTCGGCGTGCGTCAATGGGGGATGCCGGAGTTTCGAGTCGCCAATCTGGTGCGGGACGGCGATGTACTTTCGGAGGCCAGGGAGGACGCGAGGGCGTTATTGAAGACGGACCCTGGTTTGAAGGCGCCGGCACATCGAAGGCTTCGGGAGGCCATGTTGAGGAAATGGCAAGAGAAGCTCGATCTGGGGTCGATCAGTTGATAAAGTGATGAGTGACAAGTGATAGGTGATGAGGGGGGGATGGTTCACGGCTTGGACAAATCTAGACTCTGAACTCATCAGCGATCACGGATCACTCATCACGAGGAGTCTCATGGGTTTATTGCAACGCCTAAAAGACGATTTACGGTCCGGGTTGGCCACGCTTCGTTTGGGCACGGCGCATGCCGCCGGTCGAGCGCTCGAAGAGACGGAATTGCTCAGGATGCGATTGGAAATGCGGAAACTCGACCAGCGGTTGTCCGATCTGTACAAAGACGTCGGCGAACGGTCTCTTGATATGAAGGAGCGCGGCGAGACAGCCGAACGAATTTTGTTCGATGCAGAGATCAACCGGCTTGTTGAGGAGATGCAGACGCTCAAAGAGTCACGCAAGAATCTTGAAACCGAAATGGACGAGATTCGGAGTGAACAGTGACCTCTCAGTATTCCGAGATGCGCCGATTGGTCGGAATTGACATCGGAACGTTGACGTGCCGGCTCCTTATCGCTGACCTCACCGCAGATGGCTCCCTCAACGCAGTCTGTTCTCAACGGCGTATTCTTCGGTTGGGCGAAGGAGTCGATCGCACGAAACTGTTACAAGATGCTGCGGTGGACCGCGTGATCGTCTGTCTGAACGAGTGGCGGGGGGTTATGGAGCATCACCAGGCCAGTGCTTGTGCCGTTGTGGCGACGAGCGCAGTCCGTGATGCCGGCAATCAGCATGAATTTCTGCATCGAGTGAAGCGTGAAACAGGGTTTGAGGTTGAGGTCATTACGGGTGAAGAAGAGGCGCGGCGGACGCTTCTCGGTATTCGCTCCGGCTTGCCGCACGATGTGACTGACATGCTGGCATTGGATATCGGGGGGGGCAGCACTGAATTTATTCTGGATAGACTCGGTCGGACCCCCATCGTTCGCTCGATCGACATCGGTGTGGTGCGGTTGTGCGAGCGAGTGCTGAAACAGGACCCGCCGGCCGCAATGGAAATAGAGCACGCACGGGAATGGGTGCGGCGTGAGACGAGCCTTACCATGAAAGAAATGGACGATTATCGGTCAGCCGCATTCGTAGGTACGGCCGGAACGATCACTGCGTTGGCTGCCATGGCGCAAAAGCTCCCTGCCTATGATCCGGCCCGCATCCATAACTACACGTTGACTCTTTCGACGGTGCAGGAACTTGAACACATATTGTTGAGCCGAAAGAAGGCTGATCGCATCGGGCTTCCGGGGCTCGAGCAAAACCGCGAAGAGGTCATTGCCGCCGGCGCGATCATCGTCAGGACTGTCATGGAGACCCTTGGCCTGTCGCACTTGCTCGTGAGCGAGCTGGGCTTGCGCGAAGGCGTGCTGATCGATTTGGCTGCGCGAATATAGCCCCCATATCACTGAGCACAGGATATTGTGAGGAGGGCACGATGAAACTTCCCCAAAACCCATTTCACCCAGGCGAGATGCTGCTTGAAGAATTTCTTATGCCCAGCAAAATGACGCAAACCGCCCTGGCGAAAAAGCTGGGGTGGACGCGGGCGCGTCTAAATGAGCTGATTAAGGGCAAACGTGACATTACAGCGGATTCCGCCCTGGATCTGGCGCGGGTGCTTGGCACATCCGCGAAGCTCTGGATGAATCTTCAGGCGACGTTCGATCTCGATAAGGTTATGCGAAAAAGAAAGATTGCCTGACTGGCAGGTCTCCCCGGAAATCGCCAGAATATGTCATTGCTACCGAGGTGATTATTATCACGGGCCGTGATTGGGAGTGTTGAGATGGCGACCACAGTGGTGAGTGATTTGGGACAGAGGGATGGCGTGGTGATGAATCTGAGAAGTCAGGATCGTATCTGAAGGAAGGATTTTATTTGGGTTTGTTCCACTTGCGTTGAGCGGAAATAGTTCACCTATGGATATATCCACGCTCAAGAGCACTATTGAGGGTCTTGCAAGCCATTCCGATTCTCTTGAATTGTGGCTCACCTTGTGGATTGTCTGAGGTTGAACCACTTGTTACAGGCACAGCACCCGCAGCATGCGCTCGATCCCCACCGGCGGACGACCGGGGCCATCGGCCTTGGGATAGACAGGCTCGATCACGGCGACCAATTCGGCCCAGGGCACCGCACGGTTCATCTCATCAAGGAACCGCTTACGGTGGGTGGATTTGCGATATTGCTTGAAGCTCGCTTCCGCAAAGGTCTGTTGCATGGGGCGTGTCTCCATTTGAGTGCTGCATTTCTCATAGCACATCAGGAGAGGGGAATAAATCAGGCTTTCCTGAAGTAAGTCGACACATGGATGGCGCGTCTGAAGCTCTTCGCGCGGACTTTGCCGAGGTGAATCGGCATGCGGGCATTCTCATCGAGGGACTTCGGCAGGAGTTCAATCTGGTGACCGAAGGTTTCCAGATACATATCGACCGATGTCATGTGGACGATCGCAAGTATTTGGATAATCAATTCAGGGAAACGCGATTACCGATCCATCTCTCATACGGGCAGTTGCAAGAACGAGTCGATCGGCTTGAACAGCGGGTCCGGTTCATCGAGCAGCGTCTTGGGTTCCCCGCGTAGCTGGTGTAAGAATTCTGCGTTCACAAACGTGGCGCTGTTTGTGTCTCCTCTCTCGTTGAGCCGAAGTACCAGCTAGGGCGTCGAGTAGTTCCTTCTTCACCCGTCTACCCACGAAGCCTCGGCTGTCAAGCCGTGGGACTCCACTGTTCGAGGCTCGCGTAATCCTGTGTTTGGCTTCCTCCTCCCGTGAATACCACCGACAATCTTCGTTATCAACAAGCGATGTCTGCAGCTCATCATTGGGGTGACTCTCAGTCAAAATTGCCGCGGGCGTAGGTGTTCTCGGGGGTGACGTCATTAGAGCTTCAGACTATTCCGTCTCTCCCATGAGTGTGATGCCGTGCCTTTATCTCATCATCGTTGGACGGGGAGTTCTACCAATTGACAAAAACTTCAAGGACCGGTATTGTCCCGGTCCCAGTGACTGCGCTGGTTCTGTCACTCGGCGTTAGAAGTCGTAGCAGACAGCCGACGCAGGCAGCACGTTTTCCCGTCAAATTGTCTCTTCCAGGCCGGTTGACGCAGGTATGTCAGGTGTTGGTCGGGTAGAGCACATCGAGTACACCGTTTTTCGACAACATTGGACTAGGACTCTCCATGTCATCTGTGCCTGAACGTGACATGCCCTTGCTCCGTTGGTATGCTCGCCTTCATCTGTTGGTTGCTGTCGTCATCGTTCTCTCCATCGGTTTGATCGGGGCCAGTCTCTATCTCGTCGAACGTCAATTCCTCACCAAAACCGGTGAGCAATTGACGGTATTGGCGTCGGAAATCGCCGAACAACTCGATCATGTGTTGTTTGAGCGGTACGGTGACATTCAAATTGCAGCCAAGGTACTCGCGCCGATCATGCGTGATCAGGCTGGACTGGACCGATATCTGCGTCTTTTGGAAGAGCAGTACGTCCAATATCGTTGGCTGGCCGTGACCGATGAGAATGGGCGGATTGTAGCGGCGACCAATCCGACCGATGTCGGGAGCAACCGTAGCGAGGAGGTCTGGTTTCGGCTGGTCAAGGACACACGGGCGACACATCTCAAGTCAGTGGCCGACTCAGAACTGGCCCTGGGCGGATTGACCGTCGGCTTCTCCGCACCGATTGTCGGGGCCAAGGGTGAATGGCTGGGAGTCGTCACGGCGCGGATTGGGTTGGATCAATTGGAGGACGTGTTTGTCCGTCCCCTCGTGGCACTTCAATCACAGATGGCCGGCACGGCCGGGTCCGTCGAATGGCAATTGCTCAATCGGGATGGTGCGTTGCTGGCCGATTCCATGTTGCGCGAAGGTGGTGAGACGAATTTGAGGACGCTCGGGTTGCCGTCGTCGCGATTAAGCGTCGAAGGAGAGCCCGGTTTTGTGGAAGAGACACATGTCCGGCGCGGAGTTCCGGTCGTGACCGGCTATGCGCGGATGAACGGCTACGCTGATTTCCCGGGCTTCGGCTGGTCTGTGTTGGTACGTGTCGATCGGGACGAGGTTGTTGTGCCGATCCGTCGCACGCTCGGCTGGTTCGGGTTGATGGGACTCGCTATTGTTGGACCGACGATTGTGTTTGTGTTGTGGATCACCAGGCGTCTCCGGGTGGAGTGGATGACGTCGCACCGGCGGGGAGAATGGCTCAAGACGGTGCTGACCGGTATGGGCGATGGCGTGGTGGCCACCGATCCCCAGAGGCGCGTGGCGTTTATGAATTCGGTGGCTGAGGAGTTAACCGGATGGTCGATGGATCGAGCTGTTGGGCAAGATGTGGACGATATCATCGTGGTGCGGCACGAGGAGACGAAGGAGACTCTGCAAAGTTCCGTTGGATACGTGGTGCAGGAAGGAAAACCTCTGACGCGGTCAGTGCCGCTTGTGATGGCCTCGAAGGGAGGGACCGAATGTCCGGTTGAGGAGCGTGCCGCGCCGGTGTATGCCACGGACGGAACCGTATCGGGCGCCGTGCTTGTTTATCGCAATCTGACGCCGGCTAAAGAGCAGAAGCGGTTCGAACAGGCGTTGAAAGAGTCGGAGTTGCGGTTCCAATCGCTGGTTAGGTCGGCGCCGGACGCGATTATCGTCGCGGACCGGCAGGGCCTGATCCGGTCATGGAATGATGCCGCGTCGCGCTTGTTTGGCTATGATGAACGAGAGGTGTTGGGGCAATCGGTGATGATGTTGATGCCGGTGCGGTATCGGGAAACGCATCACGTCAGGTACCAACAGGCCGTTGAGCGGGGCATGGCTTGGCCGAGTAGACGGCTCACGGACATTTACGGACTTCGCCAAGACGGCACGGAGTTTCCGTCAGAATGTTCGCTGGCAATGATATGGGAGAGCGGGGAGGAGCGGTTTGTCTGCAGCGTGATCCACGACATGACGGACCGCAAGCGGGTGGAGCAGCGGATGCGCGCGGAACATGCCATCGCCAAGGTGTTGGCGGAGGTGTCCTCGGTTAATACGGCGGTCGCAGGTGTATTGAAGGTGGTCTGCGAGACATTGGGGTGGGATCTCGGCATGCTCTGGCGGGTGGATCGGCGGGCCCAGGTACTGCGATTCGGAGAAAGCTGGTCGATGCCTGATGTGACTGCGGAGCAGTTTGAAACGGCGAGCCGGACCAGGATCTTTGCTTTCGGAGTGGGATTGCCGGGGCGTGTGTGGAAGGACAGCAGGGCTGTCTGGGTCTCCAATGTTCAAATAGACGAGAACTTTCCCCGTTTGCCGGTTGCCGAACGGGATGGAATCAGCGGGGCGATCGGATTCCCCATTGTTGCGGGGAAGTCGGTGATCGGTGTCATGGAATTTTTTAGCCGCCAGGTTCGTCAGCCCGATGAGGAGTTGTTGGCCATGATGGCGGCGATCGGCCGGCAGATCGGCCTATTCCTTGATCGGGCCCAGATTGAAGAACAGTTTTATCAGGCACAAAAAATGGATGCGGTCGGCAAGTTGGCCGGGGGCATCGCCCACGATTTCAACAATCTCTTGACCGTGATTAGCGGCAACGCCGAATTGCTGGTCACGCATCATCCGCTCGACAAGTCTGCTGTTGAGCATGTGGAAGAAATTAAGAGTGGGGCGAAACGCGCGGCCGCGCTCACACGCCAGTTGCTCGCGTTCAGCCGGCGTCAGATGCTGGACGTCAAGACTGTCCGGCTCAACGATATTGTGACCAATATGGAGGCCATGCTTCGCCGGTTGATCGGCGCGCATATTCAGTTTATGACGGTCTTGGGTCCCGACGCCGGCTGGGTGCGGGTGGATACAGGGCAAGTGGAGCAGGTCATCCTCAATTTGGTCGTCAATGCCCGGGATGCGATGGAACGAGGCGGCATCTTGACGATTGAAACGGCGAATGTTGAATTGGATGAGGAGTATACGCGCCAGCACGGAGGGATCGCCCCGGGATCCTATGTCATGCTTGCCGTGAGTGATACGGGGCACGGTATGACTCCGGACGTGCAAGCCCATATCTTTGAGCCGTTTTTTACGACGAAACCGGTCGGCAAGGGCACTGGACTCGGACTTGCAAGTGTCTACGGGATCATTGAGCAAAGCAAGGGTAGTATCGGGCTGTTCAGTGAGCAGGGGCGTGGCACGACCTTCAAAATCTATTTGCCAAGAGTCGTTGAGCGAGAAGTTCAGAAAGTGGTCCAGCCGGCTGTGCTTCCCGTACTTGGATGGGAAACGATTCTTCTGGTGGAAGATGAGGAGGGTGTAGGGCGTTTCGCCACGAGGATTTTATCTCTGGAGGGCTATTCCGTTTTGAATGCGGAAGACGGCGAGGCTGCCTTGGAATTGTGCGCACGATATGCCGGCCCCATCCATTTGTTGCTGACAGATGTGGTGATGTCGCGTATGAGCGGACTGCAGTTGGCGGAGCGGTTAAAGGTTCTTCATCCTGAGACAACGGTCCTCTACATGTCCGGCTACGCCGACGATGCCATCGTCCATCATGGCGAGGTGGATCCTGATACGCCGTTTTTGCAGAAACCCTTCACGCCTGAGGCCTTGCGAAGCAAGGTGCGTGAAACGCTCGGTCGGACGGATAGTGGTGGACCGTCTCAGGGATGAGGGGATTAGTGAAGAGAGGAAGCTACTTCTGCGAATACCACCGATAGCCGTTATTCTCGGTAAATTGGGCTCGCGGTCGGCCTCCTGGCTTTTCCAGAAGCAGGACCTTGAAGTCAAAGAGATTAAACCATGCGGGGTCTGCGACGTCGTGGTAATGGCAGCCATGGAGTTTAGGGAGGATGTCACCCAGAGCTTGCTGTAACTCTTGTTCCGTATAGGCCCGGACGACAAAGGGTAGGTTGATCATGCGGCAGAACCGTTGAATGGTATAGGCGGCGCCGGTGCACAGGACTTTCGTGTCCGGTTTGATGCCCAGAAATTGTGGAAGCGACAGGTACCGCTCTTGAAACCCCAACCAGCGGGCGACCTGGCGCAAGTGGCTGTATTGCACTTCATATTCGGTGTGCCCAGGCAATTTGACCGGTTCCGGCCAGCCGTTATCGATCCCGAATTCGGTCAGAAAGGCATGTCCGCCCGGCTTCAGCACCCGCCAAAGTTCTGCGACGAAGCGGATGGGGCCGAGGTTGAAAATGACATCATCTTGAAGCTCGCCCTCGATAGGAAGGCGCACACGTCTGATCCAGTCCAGAGCCTCCTGATGCTGTGCCGTTGTGCCTGTTCCTGACAACAGCTCCTGCTTGGACAGTTTGACGGGGGTCATATCCGCCATGTTTTCGTTGTCGATGACCAGGTCGACTGATTGATCCGCAAACGGCAGGGCTTCAGCGTCGGCTTGGGTGCCGAGGCCGCCCCAGCCGCCCTCCTTCGCCCGTGTGGTTTGGAGCTTCAAAAATGGTGCGGTAATGTCGAGCGAGATATAGGTCATGGATTGCCGCTCAAACGGTAGCAGCTCTTTTCCCATCTCGCGTGCCACATACCCGAGTCCCCCGCCGATTTCGAGGATAATTTTCGGTTTAGGAGAGAACCACCCCAGCCGGCGAAGTTGCCGCATAAGGAGTCGACCGTAGGTCAGACCCCCGAGAGCTGCAGAGGGTTCTCGGAACAGGTGGGAGACGGTCGTCTCCACCATATCGAAATGGCTGTCGTCTTCGTGGGGTTCGGTCAAGGTGTGGCGGTGAAAGTCTTCAAGATGATCTTCGCCCTCAAATCCATCCTGCCCGGACCACCCTTCTCGGATTTGTTGGAGCAGGGTATCCCATTTGGCCTGATGCCGATGGCCGCCCGGCGGTTCGGCCCCGTAGTAGCAGAGGGAGTAATTCGGTGTGGCCCATCGTGCCAGGTGCCACTGGCCTGGTTGGCCGTCCGGTCCGCAGATCTTCTCCCCATATTGTTCGAGTAGGGCGCCGACGGTCGTATGGCCGTTCATTGCACGGAGCATCTCGACGCCGGTCTGATTGAGACGTACTAACGGCAGATCATCATCGAGAGGAGCAAACCAATATTCGTCATCACGGTGTTGATAGGCGACAAGATCGGGGATGCGCCACGCGAAGAGGGTGAGCGTCTCTCCGGTCAGGTGCAGAGGTTCATGAACAACAACGACGGGTTTCATGGCTACCGGCCAGCAGACTACAGGAGGACATAGCGCTTTCGCAAGGCGCAGGCATAGCTTCAGCCGGGGTATCTCTTACAATTGTGACGGCGTGGACGGAGCATCGGTGACGGTCAAGACTCCCCGCATAATAGGGTGGATACGGCAGTGATAGCCGTATTGTCCGGCCGGGAGACCGGGGACGGTAAACTCTGCTCCGGGAGGTACGGGGCCTGAGTCGAATAGGCATGGCTGTCTATCTTCCAGGCAGCCGTTGTGTGTCACCGTGTGATGGGTGGGAGTAGGGTTGTTCCAGTGGATGGGAATTCCGCTGATCGCAGTTGCCCTGACGGGAATATAATACGGGGCTCCGTCTTCCATGAGGATTTCTGTATGTAAGGACGTATGGACCGGGGACCACGATGATCCGATCCCCACCGCAATGGTCAGTCCAGCCGCTGTAAGCCACGTCACCGAGTTATTCCTCCTCGCCTGTCCAATTCAGTGTGCATTGAGAAATTTTGGAAATGATTTGCGGACATGCTTTGTATGAGTAGTATCTTATCATAGCCGTGTCTGCGAATTACCCGTCTTCCCGTAGGTCGGGGGCTCTT
>Ga0224501_10004495_pt1 | contig 10996 bp, 7 predicted proteins | sample SF_Oct11_sed_USG_4_FD_169105 | JGI IMG/M metagenome (GOLD analysis project Ga0224501, IMG submission 169105) | Sediment microbial communities from San Francisco Bay, California, United States - SF_Oct11_sed_USGS_8_1 | ecosystem: Environmental > Aquatic > Marine > Sediment | place: USA...
GGTGTGCAGGTTCATCTTCAGCCACAAGAACAGTTTTTGTTGGTTTAGATTCTTCAATCATTGCTTTATTCCTTTAATTCATTCTCTAATGCATATTTTGTTTTATTCCAAATTAAACCTAACTGTTCCTTTAAAAGTATGGCCTTTTCAATTTGGTTGTTTTTACCTTGCTTTTCTAACGTTTTACAGAGTTCAGAGAGCTCAGTTGCTCCAAGGTTTGCGGAACTTGATTTAAGTGTATGAGCCGCATCTTCCAGAGCCTTGTTATCACCATCCTCTATTGAGCGTATAATTTCATCAAGTAAAGGCGGTGATGACTCAAAGTATAGTCGAATAAACTCGTTAACAATATTTGGCATTCCAGGCATTTGTGCAGAAGCAATATTTTCAAGTGAAGATTTATTCAGGATAATCTGTGCGGAATTGTTTTGTATATCCGGGTTATTCTGCCCGTTTGGCAAGCCATCTTCTTCAGCAGTTATTTCTGAATCAAGATGTAATTGATCGTTTGAATTTTCTTTTGATTTTGATGCTTTAAGCCAGGCTGATAGTTTCTTTTCTAACTGTTTTGCATTAAAAGGTTTACTTAAATAATCATCCATTCCAACTTCTTTACATTGTTGTTCAACACCTTCCTCTACATTTGCCGTTAATGCAATTATTGGTAAATGTCTGGTATTTTCCTTTAAGTTTTGGCGAATTTGAGAAGTTGCTTGAAATCCATCCATTATAGGCATTTTACAATCCATAAAAACCAGATCAAATGTTTCTTTCAAGACAGCGTCAAGAGCCTCTTTACCATTATTAGCAAGAGTTACATTGCAATTTAATAGTCTTAGTTGCATGGCAGCCACTTCCTGATTAACAACGTTATCTTCAGCCACTAGAATTCTTGCTTGATTGAAGTCCAGATTATTGGCTGGAGTATGACGCATTAGTGAATCAGTATCTTTTGGTTTACCATTTAGAACACGCAGAAGCGCTTTATGTAAAGCCTTTTGTCTTACTGGTTTGTGTAGATAGGCGCCAACCCCGGCGCTTGTTGCAGAACGCATTTCCTGATCAAATGCCGCTGAACTAAGCATCACTATTTTAGGTAATTGAATTTCATCTGTTTGTTTTATTTGGTTAACCAATGCAATTCCATCCATGCCGGGCATTTTCCAGTCAATAATTGCAATATCAAAAGCTTTTTTATCTTTTGTGGCTGTAAGCAATATATCTAAAGCCTGAAAGCCATTTGCAGCATATTTACAGTCTGCTTTCCAATCGCTGAGTTGTCCAAGTAAAATTTCTCTATTGGTGACATTATCTTCCACAACAAGGATACGCTTATTTTCCAATTGATTAATTTCAAAATTGTCAACGGTCATATTTTGTGCCCGTTCAAATTCAAGAGTAAAACTAAAGGTAGAACCTTCATTGAGTTTACTTTCAACTGACAATTCACCACCAAGCATAGAAATTAATTTACTTGAAATAGTCAATCCGAGACCTGTTCCTCCAAAATTACGAGTGGTTGAGCTGTCCGCCTGAGAAAAGGCCTCAAAAACCTTACTCTTATGTTCGTCAGTCATACCAATACCAGTATCTGAAATTGAAAACTCCAGCTTGATGATGTTGTTTTTTTCTGCGAGACATTCAACGCGAATAGTGACTTCTCCGGTTTCAGTAAATTTAATCGCATTACCAACCAGATTGAGCATTATTTGCCTTAGACGAGTCTCGTCACTATTGACTAACAGAGGAGGTGTTAATGGCAATACCTGAAGCAAATCAAGACCTTTTTGGTGAGCTGATTCAGAAAGTAATTCCGTAACATCTTCAATGACATCTCTTAAATTAAATTCATGTGAATCAAGTTCAAGTTTTCCTGATTCAATTTTAGAAAAATCGAGAATGTCATTAATAATCCCTAATAATGCATTAGCTGAATTTTGTATTGAATTCGTGTAGTGCCATTGCTGTTCTCTTAGTTCTGTTTTTAATAGTAAATCAGCCATACCAATAACACCGTTCATAGGAGTCCGAATTTCGTGGCTCATGGTGGCTAAAAACTCACTTTTAGCGCGACTGCCAGCTTCAGCTTTATCTTTTGCGATGTTTAAATCGTGAGTACGCTCTTTAATACGTTGTTCCAGATTTTGCTGATGATCTTCTACTTCCCGATTCTTTTTCCTTAGTTGAGAGACCATTGAGTTGAAACTTCTGGCCAGTAACATTAATTCTTTGTTGTTGGGAGCAATAACCTTTTCAATTTGTTTTCCGCTAGCAACAGCCTTTGTTGCCAAAATTAAATCATGTATAGGACGGCTAATCCTTCTGGTTAAAAGCAGGGTGCTGGAAATGCCGATTAATAATATTATTAAAGAAGAGCCTATTGATTTATAAACACTTTGTTTTATTTTTGCTCGTAGATTAGTATCATTTAATACCAAATGAACATAGCCGAGCAATTCTGGCCTAAAGTCTGTGTTTGTTGCTCCAACCAATTGGTGTGCTTCATTAAAAATTGGTGACACAAAGTGCATATAGTGACCAATTTGTGAATATCCTATTTCACCTGGAAATGAAGGAGTAAAATGTTTCTCATAACTGGTTTCTGAAACCAGAGTTTTATCTGCCCTTCGAAGTCCAATGTAACTTGTGTTTTCAGTAAACTGTGCTTTGAAAATTGAATCTATTGATTCAAGATCTTCTGTGTACATCGCGTACTCTGAAAACTTTGCAATTAAATGAGCTTCTCTAACGCCTTTATCAATTACTGTTTGCATAAGAGTTTGCTGACTACTGCTTACATTGGTAAACACAAGACCAGTGGTGGTAAGTATGACCAGTCCAATGGCCAGAGAGCCAAACTTCTGAGCCAGACTCAAAGGTTTATTCATAATCTTTTTTATCTTTTTAATAAACATTAGCAGCTCCTTTTATCAGAGCTTTAGCCAGAGTTAAGTTCATGGCTTCTGCTGTTCTATTATTTATGTGATAAATATCGCCATTTGCAGTATGATTTTTGACAGAACCACCTTGTTTACTCATGAGCAGTTTTGAGGCTTCACTTGCACATTCTTTACCTAAGTGTTGATAGTCCCAATCAAGCGAATAAAGTGCACCAGCTTTTACCCAGAATTTTGAAAGTCCAACTAACGGAATTTTGTTTCTAAACGAAAATAATAAAACCCCTTTAGCTGTTTTGCCTGAATATACAACAGGATCAGGGATTGCGAGGATACTTTCTGAATTACGCTTGATAGCTTTTAAAGCTGCTGGCAAATCTTGTGCTGAATTTACAGGTATTTTTGCAATGTTCAAGTTAATACGGGAAGCCGCCTTTTCAAAAGCGGAGATCAGTTCATTGTTATGTTCAGGTGAATACAGTATGCCTATATTTCGAACTGCAGGTAGTATTTTTTTGTGCCACAGTAGCTGTGATTCAATGCTGTGTTGTAAAAATAAACCATTGATATTCGAATTTACTTTAAAGCTTTCACTATTAAGCAAAAGACATCCCACAGTTAATTTACCAGGAAATTTGTCTTTTGCAATTTCCAGTGCGCTGTTGCCTATAGATATAACCAGTTCAGGTTGTACATCATCAGTCATCTTGTCCATTGCTATCAAACTGGCATCAGGGATGAGCTCTTTTATGCTTTTACGAATGCTATCTGTAGTAAGTTCAATTTCAGCATTATTACTGTTTGTCACAAGTACAACAGTCTTTGCGCTAGCTACAGAGCTAACGCCTGATATCAACAATAGAATTAAAATACCTGATATTACAAATATTTTCATAAACGATTAAAACTGTAAAATATATTTCAATCTAAAAGTTCGCCCTTTTTGTGCTAACTCATTTTGAATATGTTCCTGAAAGCCAGGGTGACTGTATTCTTCGTCAAACAGGTTATAAATACCCAATGACAAACTATATCCATCATCAACGAGATTATTTGAAATGGTCAGGTTTGAAAGTATTACAGAATCAGTATAAGTACCTGCAAAGGTTTTTCTGCCATCTTCATATTTCAATTCCATTCCCAATACAAAGCTATCGGCTATCAGAGGTGAGATAGCATTTAACTTAAACATATTTGAGGCATGATTTACCAACTCAACATCATTTATGTCTTTTGAAGACTGATAAGAATAATTTAAAGCGCCTGACCATCCATTTTCCAGATTAACTATTAATTCTAATTCAGCACCTTCAGATTTTATTTCTTCTCTGTTGGCAAAAAGTTCAAATCCATCCAGAGGATCAGTTACCAAAACCAGCATGTCATCTACATGAATGTGGTAAATAGAGCCTATGAGCCGATAAGAAGCATTTAATTGCTGCTCCCAAATAAACTCGGCAGATTCAATTGTCTCGGGTTTTAATGTGCCAGCTGCTTTTTGTAGAAAACCATCGTCATAATAAAGTTCGTATGCATTTGGCGCTCTAAATGCCTGACCGTAAAGCATTTTTAAAATTGTTTTATCTTCTTGCCAAATCGCCGCTATGCGGGGATTAACACTTGATTCACTTTCTGAGTAGTCATCGTAGCGAACTCCAAGATTGAAAGTCCAATTTTCGTTATATTTCCATTCGTCCTGAATAAACATTCCATAAATAGTTTGTTGGGTATGTTCATCAATATAGGGCCCCCATATGTCATAGGCGTACTGCCGGGCTTTGGTAGTATCTCGATATTCAAATCCAGCTGTTATGCGATGAGAATCCAGCACGACTTTAGAAAATTGAGTTTCCAATCCCCACCAATGACCAATCGCTTCATCATAATAGACGGTGACAGGAGGATAATCATACATATATTCACCATAATACCAATACCTGTCGTAATAGACTGCTGTACTAAAATCTGCGCCTCCATCAAGTAAGGTGTTATAGCGTAAATCAAAATAGGAGTTGCCTTCAGTTGTGAAGGTACCGTTGTCATTAAAAATGGTTTCATAGGCTGCAGTGGGAATTTTTTTTGTATATTCTGCATAGGAAGAGGAAAAAGTGAAATCACCGTAACTTATTTTTACAAGAGCTTTATCGCTGCTGGAGTCATCTGCATTTTCTGCTACACCATTATTGGTTGCCGGATCGTCAAATTCTGCAAAGTAATGATCAGTACCGTCACTCTCAAAGTTAGTTACTGATATTAACACTTCCATACCATTGTTATACTGCTTACCATAACTTAGTCTGGCTTTATTGGAAGATTCGCTACCTGTTTCAATCGAGATTTGTGCGCCATTCAAATCTCTTCCATCTTTGGTTATAATATTGACGACACCTAAAAATGCACTACTTCCGTAGAGCGATGAAGCAGGGCCACGCAACATTTCAATCTGTTTGATCATGTCAATATTAACCTGATTTCCTTGATCTATCAGAGCGCCATCATAAATGTTGTCATTAAGGCGGTGGCCATCTATCAGAATCAAAACCCTTGAATTAAAATCACCAGGTATATTCACACCTCGAATGCCAAGATAAGTATAGGTGTGATCATAGGTTGCCTGAATACCGGGCATAGATTGTAGAGCTTCAGTAAGGTGGCGATAACCATATTTTCTGATTTCATCAGCGGTGATCACGCTCACTCTGGCAGGGGCATCAGAAATTTTCTGCTCATATTTTGACGCTGTAAATACAGAAGGCATTTCACCAAACAGTAAATCATCCAATTCTAATTCAGCACTAACTGATTGATGTATACCGGTGATTGCAATAATAAAAAACAGGGCAACTATTGACTTTATATAAGTAACCATTTAGTCCTCCTTCATAAAGAAATTAAGAGAAAAAACACTTTCTAATATTAGTCTATTTTTTGAACTTTACTAAAAATAAGTGCTTGATATATGTGATGATAGTGGAGACCGCTTCATCGCGTACCAAAAATGGAATTAGTCTTCTGGTTGGCTGACTCAAGCTAATGGAGCCCAGGTTTTTTTATTGTTTTACCTTGAATAGAATTTATCGAATTTTATCAACTGTTGCATCGGCTTCACCATCTTTGACTTTAATGGTGATTTGCTGATTTTTTTCGAAATGTTTAATGCTGGATATTACATGTCCGGTTTCGGCATCTTTGGTGATGGAATAACCACGATTAAGGGTAGATAACGGGCTGATGTTATCCAGTTTTTGAGCTTTAAGATGGAGTTGATGAGTTGCCCGATTGAAATAATCAGACCAGGCGGTTTTCAATCTGTTCTGAAATTGAATCAGGTTTTTTGCATTTTGCTGTAACTGGTCTTTCGGGTTTTTTAGTATGAGTTTCTTTTGTAATTGATCCAGCTTGTTCTTTTTTATTTGTAGTAACTTTAAACTACTCATATGCAGTTTGTGTTGCAGAATTTCCAGTTGATGCTGGCTATGGGAAATGGCGGTTGCCGGATCAGCCAGTTTTAATCTGGCGATATTTAAACGGGTTTGCATTTGCAGCAACTTTTGCTCTACGATAGACTGAATCATCGCCATATTGCCATCAACTCTCTGCCTTAAACTGCTGGCATCCATCGAGGCTAATTCAGCTGCAGCAGAAGGTGTGGCAGCTCGTAAATCGGCAACCAGTTCGGTAATGGTCACATCCACTTCATGGCCAATGGCTGCAATAATCGGAATGGGGCAGGCGACAATTTTATAGGCTAATGTCTCGTCATTAAAACACCACAAATCTTCCAGCGAACCACCACCGCGGGTCATAATCAACACATCACATTCATTTCTCTCAATGGCTTTTTCCAGTGCAGTAGTAACTTCCTGACTGGCCGAGGCACCTTGTACCTGAGTTGGATAAACGATGACTTCGGTTATTGGACTACGACGTTGCAAAACGGTCAGTACATCATGAATCGCTGCTCCAGTGGGAGAAGTAATCACACCTATTCTTTTGGGAAAGGCGGGGATCGATTGTTTTCTTTCCTTTGCAAACAAACCTTCGGCATCGAGCTTTTCAATCAGGGCATTGAGTTTTTGTTGCAGATCGCCCAAACCGGCTGGCTCCATATAATCGGCAATGAGCTGATAGTCACCTCTGGCTTCATACAAACTGACTTTACCTTTAACCACAACATGGTCACCTTCCTTAGGCGTAAAGTTAATGGTCTGAACCTTGAATTTAAACATGGCGCAACGGATTTGCGATTGGCTATCCTTTAAGGAAAAGTACCAATGACCAGATGTTGCTCGGGTTAAATTGGAGATTTCACCAGATAACCAAATCGTTCCCACCATAGATTCCAAAACCGCTTTTGACTGAGCATTCAGTTCAGAAACGGTCAGAATATTTCTTTTTGGTGGTAGGTGTGGTTGTAGTACTGGTTGCATGGTGAATTTGTTTCTTGATTAGTCGAGATAAACATTCTAATCAAAAATGAGGGAAAGGACAGCTATTTTGTTTCTTTAAACCGAAAGCGCTATAAATTGATTGAGTGATAGGTGGTGATTGGGTAGGATGGTTTTGATAGTCATTTTAGTGATAATGGATGGATAAGTTATGAGCATAATTTCAATGTTTATTGCAAAGTTGATGGATCCGATTGGCTTTTTTGTTATTTTGATAACTTCTTTTTTCACAAGTAAAAAATGGATAATTCCAATTTCTGCTGTCACCGGGGCAATAATCGTTGAAACAATATTAACCGCCAACCAGTATAATAGGGATTGGGGTTCAGGGTTATTAATTGGGTTGTTTGCAAGTAGTGTTCACGCTTATACTTGTTATTTGTTTATCTGGAAGTACATAAAAAACAATGAAAAAACCACCCCAGTTTTGGACGATGAGCAAAATAAGAGCTTTGTAGTCTTAGTAGACAAGCATCTTAAAGTTATGGGATACAAGTTAACTTCATATGGTGCTGGAGTGGCTTTGCTTGGAATGAACAGTGGATACAATGAAGTAGAAACTGCATCGCAAATTGCTTTAACAACTATGGCTCTTGACATAAATAATGCTGGTTCAGACATAGTACAATTGGCTTCTTTTGTTCCTCATGCTCATGCATTGTTAGAAATCCTAAGAAATTACAAAGACAGTGGAATGATGCATCCAACGCAATGGAAAAATGATACTAATGCAATATTTAGAATTTGTACGGTAGATAAGTATCAAAAAGAATGGGTAGAAAAGATATTAAGTGACCCAATTGCAGGAAGGAATAGGCTAGCATTCAGCTTAATTGCTGAAGAATAATATCTTTTAAGTTTATAATCAGGAGGTAACTACCATGGAAAAACTCACTTTATTTCTCGGTTGGTGTACGCTAATCAATCTTATCTTTTTATCTCTAGTCGCTTTAATTCTGATGGTTGCAAAGGAAAAAATCGTTTATCTACACAAAAAATGGTTTGATTTGTCACCGGGTGAATTAGATAAATTATATTTTCAATATATGGCGAATTACAAAGTGCTAATCATCGTATTTAATCTGGTACCTTATCTGGTTCTTCGTCTGGTTATGATTTGATTTTTCATCGTTAAGGCTAAAAATTGACTACAATTAGTCCAATAGATTTTATTTAATAAAACAAAGAATTGGACGAAAAAAATAATGAAAAAATTTTCATTGGCTGCTATTTGTCTGTATAATCCCGCTTTGGCTGCAAAGCCCTTCTATTAATGGTGATTTTTAATGCGTATCATTCAAGAAGCTCTTACTTTTGACGATGTTCTTCTAGTTCCCGCACATTCTCAAGTGCTGCCCGGTCAGGTTGACCTGAAAACAATGATAACTCGAGATATCGAGCTTAATATTCCTTTGGTTTCTGCTGCAATGGACACAGTAACTGAAGCCAATCTGGCGATTGCTTTGGCTCAGGAAGGTGGTGTTGGTTTTATCCATAAAAACATGGATATTGAATCTCAAGCCGCAGAAGTAACCAAGGTTAAGAAATTTGAAAGTGGTGTCGTTTCCGACCCGATTACCGTAACACCTGACACCAGTATTGCTGAATTGAAGGCAATAACATCCAAACATGGTATTTCAGGTTTGCCCGTTGTAGAAAACGGTGAGTTGCTGGGGATTGTAACCAGTCGTGATATTCGATTCGAGAATCATCTTGAGAAACCTGTTTCTTCTGTGATGACAAGAAAAGACCGTTTGGTAACGGTAACAGAAAAGGCAACTCAGGAAGAAATCTTGATGCTGATGCATCAACATCGTATCGAAAAAATATTGATGGTTGATGATGATTTCCATTTGACAGGGTTGTACACAGTAAAAGATATTCAAAAAGCCGAAGACAAACCCAACGCCTGTAAAGACCATCTGGGGCATTTGCGAGTGGGCGCTGCAGTTGGTACAGGTGCAGAAACCAATGACCGTGTTGAAGCTTTGGTGGCGGCTGGCGTCGATATTATTCTGGTGGATACCTCACACGGTCATTCACAAGGTGTATTGGACAAGGTGAAATGGGTTAAGAAGACATTCCCTGGCATTCAGGTGATTGGTGGCAATATTGCTACAGGTCAAGGTGCAAAAGATCTGGTTGCTGCTGGTGCCGATGGTGTAAAAGTTGGTATTGGTCCTGGTTCTATTTGTACTACAAGAATTGTAACCGGTGTTGGTGTGCCACAAATCACAGCCGTTAATAATGTGGCTCTTGCTCTGGAAGGAACAGGTGTCCCCCTTATTGCAGATGGCGGTATTCGTTATTCAGGTGATATGTGTAAGGCGTTGGCTGCAGGTGCATTTTCAGTCATGGTTGGCTCGATGTTGGCTGGTACTGAAGAAGCGCCAGGTGAAGTGGAGCTGTATCAGGGACGTTCCTATAAATCATACCGTGGTATGGGATCATTGGGCGCCATGCAACAAAAATATGGTTCAGGTGACCGTTATTTCCAAACATCCAACGCTGAAGACAAACTGGTGCCAGAAGGCATAGAAGGCCGTGTTCCATACAAAGGTAGCCTGACAGCAATTGTTCATCAGATGTTAGGTGGTTTGCGCTCATCTATGGGATTGACCGGATGCGCTGACATGGAAACTTACCGAAACAAGGCTGAGTTTGTCAAAGTGACGGCAGCAGGTATGAAAGAAAGTCATGTACATGATGTTCAGATAACCAAAGAAGCGCCGAATTATCAGGTTTCCAAATAGTTTATTGAAAGTTATGTTTTTATTCTGGAGCCGTAATTATTGTGATTACGGCTTTTGGTTTTTTAATTAATAGTAAGTCATGCTATTTAAGATAGACCGAGAACTGTAGGTAAAGAAATGTCGATTGATATTCATCAGCAAAAAATATTAATTCTGGATTTTGGTTCGCAATATACCCAGTTGATTGCGAGAAGAGTAAGAGAATTAGGCGTTTATTGTGAGCTTTATCCCTTTGATCTGGATGAACAGCGTATTCGTGAGTTTGAACCCAATGGCATCATTCTGTCCGGTGGACCTGAAAGCGTTACCGGAGAAAACACCCCAAGAGCAACTTCTGTGGTTTTTGAATTAAATGTACCTGTTCTTGGTGTTTGTTATGGTATGCAAACGATGGCACACCAATTGGGTGGACAGGTCAGCACTTCCGACAAAAGAGAGTTTGGTTACGCCCAGGTCACTCATGATGGTACTTCAAGACTGTTGAAAAACATTGAAGATCATTCTGCAAAAGGTCAGGGAGTTCTGGATGTGTGGATGAGTCATGGTGATAAGGTGACCGCTTTACCTCCAGGGTTTGAAGTCATAGGTGAATCCGGCAATTCACCTTTTGCAGCCATGGCCAATGAAGACAAGCAATTTTATGGCGTACAATTCCATCCTGAGGTGACTCATACTCGTCAGGGCGGTCGAATTCTGGAACGATTTGTCAGAGACATTTGCGGTTGCGATAAATTATGGACTTCGGAAAGTATCATCGAAAACGCGATTGAGGAAATTCGTCAATCTGTCGGTGACGAAGAAGTTATTCTGGGGCTTTCCGGAGGCGTAGATTCTTCGGTAACAGCCATGTTGTTGCATCGCGCGATAGGCAGTCAGTTAACCTGTGTATTTGTTGATA
>Ga0224501_10004496_pt1 | contig 10996 bp, 8 predicted proteins | sample SF_Oct11_sed_USG_4_FD_169105 | JGI IMG/M metagenome (GOLD analysis project Ga0224501, IMG submission 169105) | Sediment microbial communities from San Francisco Bay, California, United States - SF_Oct11_sed_USGS_8_1 | ecosystem: Environmental > Aquatic > Marine > Sediment | place: USA...
CCAGTTCGGACAAGAACTTCGTCTTTCGCGACATCCTCGTCGGTTTCGGATCCCTACGTTAAATAAACGAAACCTTCCCATAGAGTGACCTTCTCTATGGGACACGCGGGTGCAAGCAGTCTCCTAATGACGCACCCTGGGAAACGCTGAGTCTAAGACTCAGTAGACCAATTTCTGCACCACTCCTGACAGTTGGTCGGTCATGGAGATATGAAGAAGAAGACTGTACACGCTTGTGATATTACTGTACATGCCTGTGATATTACTGTACACGCTTGTGATATTACTGTACACGCTTGTGATATTATTGTACTTGTAGAAACTCTACGGGCTCTGTACATGGCTGACAATGATTTCGAGACTCTTCCCGCCGAACTGGGTCAACTAAAAAACTTGCAGATTGTAAGTTGAATTATTAGCAACGGAAACACACTGCCCATTGTCTAGTCATTGTGATTCACTACCTAATAATTCTGTTTTTGAATAGTTGTATAGCTCAGTGGCTTGAACCACTTGGCTTTGTACCGTTACTTTCTGGTCTGAATCCTGGTAAGGCCGGGTTCCTGATGTGAACATGAGATTTAGCTCCTGCCTCTAAACAAGCCTCGAGCTTAGGATGTCCATTGAATAGGATGGTCAAGTGCCTGTGTAGAACAATAGATGCTTCCTATTTAATCCCTTTCGTCGTAGTTGGTGCTTCGCGACAATGATTTGATATCTCTTCCTAAAGAGATTGGAGATTTGGTACGGCTTCGTGAGCTTCACATTCAAGGAAACCGGTTGACAGTTCTGCCACCTGAATTTGGTAAATATGGTAATCTGGAGTCAAATAAAATGTTTTGAATTTTGAATTATTATTTCGTACTAGAGGATCTTACCTAATATTTATTGCTGCCATGAAAGTGTACAAGTGTAACTCTAATGGTTATACTGTATTGCATTACTGTTTTAGTAACTGGAGAATTAGATGCAATAGGTCTTCATAGGAATTGTTTACACTAGGTCATTAGGACAGGAAATTCTAGGCATTTACTCTGGTTGACCATTGTCCGTAGATGACCTCAATTGATTTGAGGAGGGACAACTCTATGTACATAGAGTAGGTTTCATGCATGTGTGATCGACAAAGCGGTATTTTTTACATAAGATATCCTAATTTAGGGACCCATATTTCCCTCAGCTTTTGGACCAGCAAAAATCATGTATATAGGATGTTTGTATGTTTTTGTAGCTAATCTGGATCTCATTGGTAGCAAACATGTGTTCAAGTATCATAATAACCCATGGGCACCACCGATAATGGAACAGTTCAATGTGGGAGTATCCCATGTGTTTGACTATATTAAGTCGGACACATATAAATAGTGAGTATATGCTACCAATGGTCTGTCTCCCTCTATTGTAACGATAGAAATGGTATGTGCGATATTGAATGATGGCGTAAATTTTGAGTTGCCCAACCTTATCTATAATAGTGTAGGAAATGATAACTCCGAACTACTCTTGTTTCCCATTTTCAATTAAATTTTTAGTTTGTATGGAAGAAGAATTGCAGCTGATGCCCCTCCTCCACCGAAAACTTCTGACAAATCAAAGAAGTTAAGCAGAAAAACAAAGTGAGCTTAATGGGAAGATGGGAAGCCTGTACGATCCCAAGACGCATGTGTTTGTTGATCCTCAATCAATGCTGCGACATTTTAAAATAGGAATCGCAACACAGAGATCAGGCAGATATGCACCACATCAACGACATTTATGGGAAGTTCAAAAATGAACTATGATATAGTTTTAGGCGTTGATTGTTGCTAGGTATTTGTAGTAAACTAGTGGCTTAAAAATAATTCTTACTGAAGTAAATTGAGAGCAGCTAATATATTTATTTCATCTTTGTATTTGTTATCGTTGGTTTGTACTATATGAATACTCCCAAAATTTCTACCACATTGTACTGTAGCCGTTGTACCGTAGTCTTCAGATAATACATTCATTCACTCTGACATCTACTTGAACAGATAGATGATGCGGCAGTTCCGATTGTCAAACAACGCTTAAGAAGTTAAAATCCGCCTAGTGTCTTTAGCTTGCATAGCGAGCAAAGAGTAGTGGATATCTACGCAAGTAGATTTAAATTATATTTAATAACATTAGACTGGTGTGCCCAACAATCCGGAGTCAGGTGCGCTCTCCCATATGATTTTCTGTACTTGTTTGAATTTTGGGTGAGCGGAGTCCTCAACCAGCCCAAGGATCATTGACTCACTGGTAGTCAGCTGTGCCCCAGCCTCACTCATAGCTTTCAGGGCATACATCCTGTAATGAAAGAACATATGATGATGAGGTATTCTGCAGAAGGTAGAATTCCCATGACCTGTCATTCTCAAAGCGGTGGTACTGAGGGGGGTTTCTCTGTTGCTTTCCACAGGTTCCTGGTTGAGGGTCAACTAACCTAAGCCATTTGTTCACACATCGCCTGCCAAAACTTGACTTCTTTTTACGAGAAGGGAGAAGCAGATATTTAACAACCGTGGAATGATTGTGACCATTATTTACTAATTGGAACTTCCTTACCTATACCAGTGATCCATAAACATGCTAGGAGGTTAGTTGAGAGGTTTACTAAAGGCCCCGCCCGCCACAGTTAGGATAGGACTCTATGTCGGCAGCACTGGGAAGCAAGCCCGCAACCCTTATAATTATATTGTAATTCCTTGCATTTACCAGTGACTGCTTCTCCGGACGGACCTACCCTGGCTCCCTATATGAGAGAACAGAGAGTTCATCAAAAAACATTAAATCCCCATGATTAAACCATAAAAGCAGCCTGCAACTGACATGCCTTTATCATGGTTTTAAAAAGAACCAAACACACAATCTTTAAACAAACAACATTTATCGGTATCTGGTTGGTGTTTATGCCATGTTTCGGTTTCTTACCTGTCTACCATACTGCGGGAAGAAACAGCATCTACTACCACATGAGTGTTTATACCTCTCTTCAGGCACTCATACACTGTGGCCTTGACACAGACGTGGCCTTCTATTCCGCAAATTATAACATTTTCTATACCTAGAGTACAGAAGTAACACAATGAAACAACGCGCTTTTACAGAGAGTAATACGAACGAATAAGACATACATTGGGAGATGCATTAGTATTATAATCCTATTCAACCATTTAAATGGGTTCTCAAAATATCCTGTATTAACATCAATGGGAATACAGACAAAATCGTACATAACTATTAATAATGTGTCCTCACCTGGGAACTGCTTCATATATTCATCAACATCAGGCTGAAGCATGCAAAAGTTTGTTTTGGAGAACACTGGCAAGTCTCCAATCTCCAATTCATTGACTGTTTTGCCCAATCCTGAAAACACGCATCCAAGTATAGCGAGGGCAAAGCAATATACATGTCAAAAAGGTAGCCCACGAATTTTGATCATAGGGCACCGGGAGGATAACTCGGTGATCCCCCAAAGTTCAGAGATCAACCATTTGTTTCCCTGCAATACTCTTGGGACACAGGAGAATAAACATCATAGACATAGATCATACATGGGATGACAATGTGCTAACGTAACTGTAAGTCTAACTGTGCAACTGCAATGGTCCTCACAAGTCACAATCATCATTCATCGGGGATGGAATTAGATCAGGCAGTTTTAGCCGACGCATGATTTCACCCAATGGCAGTTGACCAGAGCAAATGGTTATACCTGCGAAGCTGCACTAAAGTCTTTACTTGTACTTACCTTCTGGGTATTGTTCTGTTACCACCACAGGCATTTCTAACATCTTAGCTGCTTGGAGTAATCTTGCAGAGGTTTGTATGATCTGTGGGTAATACGAGATCATGGGTCGAAATTTTTCTTGCATGTCACAAAGTAGCAAGGCAGAATTTTTTGGTAATGCTTTGGCAAGCTTTCCAGCAGCCACAGCCATACTAGACGGGTGACTTGTTAGTTGTTACACAAACTTATACAACGTCTTGCCCGAGTTGGTCTGTCGCACGGTCCTGCAACAGAAATGAGGGCGGGTATGTGAGAAGCGGATTCACAAAGAGATTATAGCTGGGTTTTCGCACCATACACGGAAACACCGTGGCACCATACAATTCACGTTGATCAAGTAAAACGAATTATCGAATTTAGTTGAGGAGCAGAAAACACCCGCCACATTCCCATGGTGCAAATAAAAATTCTGCGTTTGAGTGTCTGAAAACGGACTCTCCGTGTCAGCTTCTCGCGGAATTACAAAGAGCAGTGCGACTAAATTCCTGTCTCAAGAGTGGCACTTTTTTCAGTTTTGTGAGTCTGGACCCTCAGTCATTCAGTTTCTTCTCAAACTCAAAGCTAATCAGGTACTGGTTAGGGAATCTAAATGAATCGATATTTGGCTCAATGGTTTTACTGCGACCACTGTGAAAATTGCCGTTTACAGGTAGACCCTGTTGAGTGTTGAACTCAGTGAGATAAATCATAAACTGAGTGATAGTGATAGTGATAACTCATAAACTGATAAAGACTGATACTGATAGTGATAATCATAAAGTCATATAAACTATAAAGTAATAAACGGAATGAAATTCAAAATGCGAGCCAGTCACTCTGACTCTGAGTCAGTCACAGTCAGTGAGTGACGAATGGGCCATTGAATCATCAGTCATTTGGGTCAGTGAGTCATGTGACTGGTGAGTTTGACTGTGGCAGTTTATTTTACTCAGTCAGTGACTGAGCCAGTGACTGGGTGACTGATTAAGACTGAGACTGAGAGTCAACACTCAAGAGTCAAGAGTGACTCGCCTAGGCTAGTCTAGTGACTGTGAGTAGTGACAGCCTGTGTGTGTGCGCATGCGGGCGTGCGTGCGTGTGTGAGTAACTGAGTTTCTCAAAAACGAAGAAGCCTGCAACTGCAAGTATAATATTTAATTAATAAATTATAAACTTTATTATAAACTTTATAATAAAAGTAATAAAGGACTAATGATTCGATGACTCACTGACTGGGCGATTGATTGAATTATCGTTGATTGATTGATTGAATGATTGATCGGTGATTTGATAAATTCAAATCTTGTTGACAGCTGAGCAGTGAGTGATTGAATTTGTATACTAGTCTATGATAGTTTGGTATAGCTATTATGTAGTAGGACTATATTATTAGTCGATCAATCAATTGGTTTTGTTATTTAATCACCACTGTGACTGACAATCAACATCCATCAGGCAGCAGCCAATCACTATGACTACGGCTGGCAAGAGTACTGACTGGTCAATAACTAATAGTAACTAGTAACTGCTGTTTCACTGCTAGACATCCACAACTAAATTTATCACTATGCGCGTGTGCATTGGTCATTTTAATCCGTCCATCCTATGAAGGCTTGAGATCATTGGATCTATCGATTGATCCTTTAGTATTTAAAGTTTAAGTTATTTTGCCTAAACCTGAACAGCTCGTTGAAATGGAGGCGGTCACCAAGTTAGTATAGAACACAACTGTAAATACCTGGAGTAATTGAATACTCAATAGGTCTAGGACTTCAGAGTTCACTGCACAAATCAACTCTTTTTTCAACTTTCAGTTTTGCTAATGACAATGTTTGGAAGTTCAGCATTCTCCTCATCCACAAACACCTACTCATGGTCTACTGGTGTGATAAATCCCATGAAAGATATTGAGGTTCAGGCTCCACCTGATGATACTATCAGCTCTCTCGCCTGGAGCCCAACAGGCTTGTTTCTAGTTGCTGGAAGTTGGAACAACAGTGTGAGTTGTAACTCTACGCCCAGGTCCAACTACATTGGTGTTAGGTTGCTGTCAACCCTGAAAAAAACATACTTGATTATGCGTGTGTGTCCAACCTATGAATCTGCTTTAGTGTGTTCAATGAACTGAAACTCACGCTTAATAATTAAATTGTTTTGGCTGGAGTTTAAAGGTAACATCTTAAATATTTAAATTTGGGTAAGGCGACCCATTGAAAGCTCTTTCCCCTTCCTATTCCCTTTCCCTTCTTCTCCACAACCTGGACCAGACCTCGTAAGGATACATAAATGTATTCTCGTACTGACATACCAAATAGATGCAGATTGTATTTACAGGTGAGATGCTGGGAAATTCAACCACAGACCGCTCAGACTGTGCCTAAAGCAGAACAATCTCATAGCCAGCCTATTCTAGATGTAGCTTGGAATGATGTAAGGCTAATCATTATAAGTATGGAATCTTTCTGTGTAAAACCTCACTTAAACTGCTTTCTCAGTTTGTGCAATTTATACATTGATCTTCATGAGCCATCCTTATGAACCTAATAAGCATGAGACTTGTTGGAGTGTTAGGAGTTATGAATTATATAAGAAGCTCATGCTCACACTGGGTGCTCAGCATTACTCTCCAATCTTCAATTTTGCTGTTTAGCTATTCTGCTATGCCATTGAACAGTGGACTTCTGTTATGCCTTTTAGTATTTGACGGACACTGATATCATAAAGTGTATGCCTCTTGCAGGATGGGACCAAAGTGTTCACTGCTTCTTGCGATAAAACGGCGAAAATGTGGGATCTCAATACAAACCAGGCCACACAGATAGCCGCTCACGATGCTCCCATAAAAACTATACATCACATCAAGGCTCCTAACTACACATGTGTCATGACTGGCAGTTGGGACAAGACACTCAAGGTAAGCTTGTTTTGATTTGATTTAAGAATTCGATTTTGTATGGAATGGGTACCCCGAATAAAGCCATAGGTCTTTTTTACATTAAAGGGGTTATGGCATGGTCGATGGTAGACGCACTTTCGGAGTTGTGTTCCTCATTCTTAAAGGGAGGCAACTCTGTATTCATTGCAGCGATAGCGAGTGACCTTTTCCACAAAATGAATATCAGTCACTGAAATAACTGCGGCCCAAATGGAAAGAAAATGGGAACTAAGTACTAAAACTTACTAACCTAATGATTTTCACCCCCTCATAACATTGAGTAGAACTCAAAATTGAACGTAAGATTGGAAAAAACTTATGTTATAAAAAGTGCTTTGCCGGTTTTCCCTAGCCCTAAATAGAGGCCGTTGCATTCGGGCCTCTATCATTTCACAATAATGGCTTCAATACTCGCTGACAGTGGTGAAAAACTGCACTCTGAAACCCTATTTCCATATTTTTGTTCAACAGTTTCTCTGTATAGACTTGTGTAACTACAGGTTTAGTGTGCACCTGCAAGAGGATTTTCCAAACATCAGCGCGTAAGCCGAGAAATCAATGCAAACACCAACAGCGCTGTGTTAATTTTCTATCTCAAGGCCATTTTTGTGCGTCGACGATTTGAAAAGTGCGTCGCTGAGGGCTCTAAGTATGCGCATTGGATGTGGCTATATCTAGGCTTCTATTTGAGCTGGGTATTGGGCCGATTTAATGGTAGGCTTCAGAATCTGCAAACAAGTGATGACACTTTTGGCCATGACATAACCCCTTTAAAGGAGTTAGGCCACGGTTGAGGAGGCACTTTCGGAGTTGTGTTCCCCATTCTTAAAGGGAGGCAACTCTGCCTCCATTGCAGCGATATGGGTCTTTTTCCAGAAAGCAAATATCGGTCAGTCGAATAACTACGGCCCGAATGGACCAAATCCCTTATAATATTGAGTGGAACTCGTAAATTGAATGTGATCTCGGAGAAAACTGAAGATATAAGAAGTGTTTTGCCGGGTTTTCCCTTACCCTAAATTGGGGCCGTTGAATTCGGGCCTCTATCATTGTGCTATAATGGCACTAACGCTTGCTGACAGAGGTGAAAAACTGCACTCTGAAACTCTATTTCTATATTTTTGTTGCACATTTTCTCTATGTAGACTTGTGTAACTGCAAGTTTAATATACACCTGTAGAAGACAACATCAACGCGTAAGCTGAGAAATCAATGCAAACACCAACAACTCTGTGTTAATTTCCTATGCTGAAGCCAATTTTGTTGCGTCGACAGTCTGAAAACTGCGTCACCGAGGGGTCTAAGTATGCGTAATGGATTGGACTATGTCTAAGCTTCCATTTGAACTGGGTACTGGGCTCATTTGTTCATGGTAGGCTTCAGAATCTGAAAACAACTGAAGACACTTTTGGTCATGTCCTACCCTCTTTAAAGGGATACTTAAGTTTCGTGCGGTTCTCCATTGAACAATCAGTGATGGTATCTGGTATTGTTTATGGCTTTATGGGGTTTGGGTATTTTCAAGTTAAGAAGTAGGTACCCCATTTCAAAGCCTGTTTCATTATTGTGCACCTGTTCGCCCAGCCTTCCTAGTGAACTGAAGCGTCGATCTTAAGAAATTATCTTGAATTATTGAAATGTTTTAATGCTATGGAGATAAATAGTAGTTCTATACAATCTGTCTGTTGCTCATTACCTGATGATATATTTTTAGTTCTGGGACACCCGCACCCCAAACCCGATGGCGACATTATCTCTTCCAGAGAGATGTTACTGTGCAGATGTGGTAGGTCACTGTCATCTTTCACACAGTCTATGTTTTCTGAAATATCTCTAAAATATCCTTTAAAGTGACTTCTGATTTTAGAGATTCCTTAATTAGAGAACTATTTTCCATCAACTGATGACCAACTCTAGTCTTTCAGTCACTTGTATGTCGAGATCAGGCCATAGCATTGTCAATTTTATTCAGAGGGCAGTTACTGGTCTTCTGCTTTAGATTTCATTAATCTTGTCATTTTCCTATTATGAGGTAAGCGCGCGAGAAATGATTGACCATATCATTACGTATGTTGTACTTGATGCACTCCCTTTTCTGCAGCAATATCCAATGGCAGTCGTTGGCACAGCTCAGCGACAAGTGATTGTTTATCAACTCGATGGAACGCCAAGGGAGTTTAGAACCATGGAATCTCCTTTAAAATTTCAGGTAAACCAGTATCTCACTCCTAGCTAGCATTCTATAAACATTGGTGGCTTGCTTATCTATCAGGTCAACTTGTGAAATAGTCTATATGTAAACATATGGATGCAGTCAGTTGATTCATTTAGAGTTTAAAGGGGTTATGACATGGGCAAAAGTGACTTCACTTGTTTGTAGATTCTGAAGCCTATCATGAACAAATGGTCTCAATACCCAGTTCAAATGAAAGCTTAGATATAGCCCTACCCAATGCGCATACTCAGAGCCCTCAACGACGTACTTTCCAGACCGTCGACGCACCAGAATTGGCCTCAAGATAGGAAATTAACACAGCTGTTGGTGTTTGCATAGATTTCTCGGCTTACACGCCGATGTTTGACAAATGCGATTGCATGTGTATACTAGACCTGTAGTTACACAAGTCTGAATAGAGAAACCGTGCAACAAAAATATAGAAATAGGGTTTCAGAACGCAGTTTTTTACCTCTGTCAACGAGCGTTAGTGCCATTATTGCGCAATTGTAGAGGCCCGAATGCAATGGCCTCTATTTAGGGCTAGGGAAAACTGGCAAAGCACTTTTTATAACTTAAGCTTTCTCCAATCTTACGTTCAATTGTTAGTCCTACTCGATGTTATGAGGGGGTGAAGATCACTAGGTCACTAAGTTTTACTAATTAGATCCCATTTTATTTTTATTTGGGCCGAAGTTATTTGAGTGACCGATATTCGATTTGTGGAAAAAGACCACTCGCTATCGATGCAATGAATGCGGAGTTGCCTCCCTTTAAGAATGGGGAACACACCTCCAAAAGTGCGTCGACAAGTGACCGTGTCATAACCCCTTTAACTAGTCCAGGCTCCTAGAATTCTCCAGTAGATTCGCTATAAAGAGTTGTGTTCTCATGCTGTAATTTTACTAAGGTGGTGCAACTCCAAACATTTGCGACGCGATTGTTTGCAATGCCATCAAGAGTTTTGTGAAGAGTTTATCTGAATTGTGTGCATATTTGTACGTAAATTTCAGTTTTCTTTTTTTTGTGGTTTTGTCTTAGTTGTGTACAATTTTAGCAATTTTTCCATCAACCGTGCTCAATTATTCCCCATTATTTATAGCATCGAGTTGTTCGGATATTCAAAGATAAGAAGACCAACTCTCCCGCAGGCTTCGCGTTGGGTGGAATAGAAGGTCGCGTAGCCATACAGTACATTAACCCAACTAATCCTAAGGACAACTTCTCATTCAAATGCCATCGATCTGCTCCAGCTACTTCTTCCACTCCTCAGGACATATTTGCGGTGAGTATAATTACTCTACTAGCCCGCCTCATCTGATGGCTGCACCATGACACATAGTCACTGAGTAATTACATAAACAACAATGCGTTGGTATGCTAGTAAGAACCCCTATCAGCTATCAACCACCTACCTGTAGATTTTTTAACACATTTTATGACTTGATTTGGCAGGAGGCAGGATTTTATGTCAATACTCCGGCAACCAAACCACCTTTATGTAGCCCAGGCAGTTTCATGTAATCATTATTAAGCAAAAGGTTTTACATTTTGGCTTTATAAAGAACTCAGACCAGTGCGTGATAGAAACTATCATAGGATAGATCAGAATATATAACATAGATTCACATAAAATATGGCAACATCAACCAGAACAAAAACCCTAAGGCCGGGAAATAAACTTCGTTCACAATCGCGATGATATGGAAGAATCAGTAGCGACCCTTTCATTCCAGCTGAATGAAGCAAGGCAATGATCTTATTACATAAGATTTGTCTGAATATGATATTGTTGAAAGATTCAACATTTATGCTGCTAACATGATGTAGCAGTCAGCGTTCTTGTAAAGGTTGGAATGTTTTATAGCCTTTTCTAAGACCTGTGCTGCTATAGGACTTATCAGTACTTTCTTCGAAGGTTCAGAACAGGAATCTGTATTACATTTGCTGCCTGAAATGCGCTGTTGATGGTCTCCTCGGTAATGCCTTACTGGGATAGTCAACAGGTCTTTCAAATAGGCCGCATGACCATTACAGGGATGGATTCCGTTTAGTTACATATTACCATAAA
>Ga0224501_10004497_pt1 | contig 10995 bp, 9 predicted proteins | sample SF_Oct11_sed_USG_4_FD_169105 | JGI IMG/M metagenome (GOLD analysis project Ga0224501, IMG submission 169105) | Sediment microbial communities from San Francisco Bay, California, United States - SF_Oct11_sed_USGS_8_1 | ecosystem: Environmental > Aquatic > Marine > Sediment | place: USA...
CGGATGAAGAAAGTTTAAATCAGGTTATTGATGATTTAGGGTGATGGCAGGAATCTTAGCAAAAAGACTTATCAAGTGAAAGCTGTAAAACATTCCTGATATGTTTAACAGTTAAATAAAGGTTGGATGAGGCTGAAGTTTTAGCGGAGGCTGACGATGATTATGCGCTACGAGTGAAACTGACAACATTGGATGACGAAACTTCCGGTTTAAATCTATAAAGTTCAACTTTCATGTTGTTGGCATTTTCGATTTCATACTCCAAATCATCAATCAGGCGATTTAATCCCTTGATCTTGCCACCAACAAAAGAACGAGACTGTTTTAATGCATCCAGTTCTGATTCGTATTCACTGATACTGCTTTTTTGAATTTTTAATTGATGTGACAATGGAGATAATACATTTTGAGTCCAAATTCGTAATGATTTACGAGCCTGTTTAAAGCTGCTGACCAAATCAGTGACAGTGCCGGAAAAGAAACGGGAAACGGCGATGCTTTGTTCTGTGAAAGCTGTGATGAGATTATTTTCCAGTCTTTTTGAATGCTTGATTATATTTCTCAAATCATTGGTAATTCTTCTGGCGGGCACATATTTTGGCTCCAGAAGATTTAAACCGAAATCATCATTAAATTTTTGATAGAGAGAAATTGTCATTTTATTTGTCAGTTCAGCTTCATGATTTAGCTCGGAAATAATTTTTTCTACAGCATCGTAAAACTCATTCATATGCCTAAACAATGCAACGGTGGTTTTACTATTGACCAACTGTTTTATGGTTTGATCGACCAGTTTTGAAATAGTTTCGGAAGCTACGATATCCAGCAAAATTTTACTTTGTCTTTCCAGTAGTCGTTGGCTCGGTTTGATTGCTACGAGTTGATGTTCGTATTTGCTCATTGAAGCTTTGTTTTCCTCAACCATTTCTTCAATTTTGCTGGTATTGTCACCTGTAATTTGTTCGAATTGTTTCCGTTGTAAGAACATGGCTTCAGATTTCTGTGTCGCCATATGGATAGCCTGACTGATCATATTTTCAGTATGGGTAAACAGGGAATCAACGACCAATTGTTTTTTGTGACTTAACAAATTGGTTGCCAAATAATGCTCGAGCTTATCTATTTTGCTCTTGCTTAATTGTTGTGCGTCATTTCTGACCTTTCCAATCAGTGCTTTTTTCGCAGAAATAGGGATAACCTGATTAAGATTCAAATTTAACTGTGAGCAGGTATTTTTGATAACTTTACTAAGATTGTTTTCAATACTGGCAGTTTCCGACAGCTCGTCTTCAAGCGTATCGATCTTGTTTAAAACCACAAAAGTATCCAATCCATTTTCATCAGCCAGAGGCTGGATATAGTCTTGCCAGATTTTCATGTCTGAAGCGGTAATACCTGTATCGGCGCCCAACAAAAACAGAATTGCCTGAACTTGAGGCAAAACTTTTAATGTCAGTTCAGGCTCACTACCCAGAGCATTCAATCCGGGAGTATCGATTATTCTTAATCCCTTGATCAATAAATCATGAGGGAAACTTACAAGGGCATGACGCCAGACCGGAATTTCAACCTGACCTTTTTCATCATTATGTTCTAAAAGTGTTAAGTCAAAACCGAGTTTTTTGGCAATATCCTTACCAACCTTTTTGGTTTCAGTGATCATTTTCAAACTTTGCGTCATTTCAAGCGCTGAACCGGTTAAAAGCGGGATTTCACGCCAATGAGACGGATTTTCACGATACTCGCTCAAGGTGGTCGGTTTCATTCTGGATTCTATGGGTAATAATCTGAGATAGGGTCTGTTTTCTTTTTTGTCGTAAAAGAGTTCGGTTGGACACATGGTTGTGCGGCCTGCTTCAGAAGGCAAAATCCTCTGGCCATATTCTGAGAAGAAGAGGGCATTGATTAATTCTGTTTTACCACGGGAAAATTCGCCTACGAAAGCAAGGGTCAAATATTCCTGTTTGAGGAAATCCTGAAAAGTGTCAATTTGGTTTTCAAAGTTTTGGTCAAAAAATTGATTGCGCTTTAGCCAGATTTTTAAACGAACCAGTAAATTATTAACGTCATTTTTCCACTGATCGAAGGCATTTATATTGTTGAAGAGTTCATTTGCCATGGTATAGACTTCCCGTTTGTCTGCGGCCAAGTTGAATAAAACTACATCCTGTACCCCCTATTTATATACCAATTTGGTCTGAAATCCTAGTAAAAACTGAACCAATATCTCGTTTTTCAATAAAAAGTTGGTTAAATAAAATCAGTAAGTTACTACATAATAAGTGGAAATAAGTAGTATTCGATCAGACTTCTGACAAATATTACAGCCAAAATTGCCACCATTGGAGAAAGGTCAATTCCGGGCGTTTTTGGCAAGATACGGCGAAAAGGTCTTATTAAAGGTTCGGTTAACTGGTTGAGCGCAGCAACAATAGGATTACTGAAGTCTGCAAACCAGCTTAAAATGGCGCGAGCAATAATTAAAAACAGGAAAAGATTGAAGGTTGCGCTAATTAACATTAGAAAAGGATATATTAATAAAACCTTTAAAGTTAAGGTTTCAGCAGAAAGTGTTAGTAAAGCCAGCAAGAAAATACTTGCTAATCCAACAAGCCACGCAAGTATTAAGGAAGAAACATCAATTCCTCCAAATCCTGGTATAAAACGTCTAAGCGGTTTAATGAAAATATCAGTTAAATGTACAACAAATTGAGCCAGAGGATTATAAAAATCCACTCTGAAATACTGCATGAAGAATCGCAGTAAAACAATGTCTATGTAGAATATAAATATAATGTTAACGATTTCCGCAAAGGGATTCATAATCAGCCTCTTGTTTGTCTTAACCTTTTCCCAGCTCAATGCCTCTTTCGATGGCAGCTTTTACCGCATTTTGAACGATTTTATCAAATTTGTCATGGAGAAAACTGTTAACAGCTGCTTCAGTAGTGCCTTTTGGAGAGGTAACGGCCTTTCTCATATCAGCAATTCTGGTTTCTTTATCTGCTAATACCAACTGAGCAGCACCAGAAAAAGACTGACTGACCAGCTGTCTTGCAGTTGTTTCTTCCATCCCTTCTGTCACAGCCTGGGAGATCATTGCTTCCATCATCAGGAATAAATAGGCAGGTGAGCTACCGGCTATTGCGGTAACTGTGTTCATGTGGTTTTCATCGGTGATAAAACAGCTTACCCCTACAGAATCAAATATGGTTTTTGCCAGTAATTTTTGTGCCTCAATTGTTTTTTCATTGGCAAATAACCCGGTTGCACCTTGCTGGATTTTTGCAGGCGTATTGGGCATAGCTCTGATAATGGCAACGGGTTGATTGAGCAACTTTTCCAATCGCTCAGTTGGAAACCCGGCGGCAACACTAATCAGAAGTTTTTCATTAAGACTGTTTTTTGAAAGCGTTTCACATACTGCTGGAATTATTTGTGGTTTAACTGACAGCACGATGATATCGGCAAAATCCACTGCATCATGATTGTTCTGCGAAGTGTTAATCTTGTATTGCTGTTTTAAAAAGTCCAGTTTATCTACAGATGGATTGCAAGCAAGAATATTTTCTGACGGAAACTGATTTTGGATCAAGCCTGCTATGATTGCAGAAGCCATATTCCCTGCACCAATAAAGGCAATGGTTTTTGAGTTGATAGATGATAATAAATTATTGTCAGTCATTTTTTGTTTCTTTTACCAAAAATATCCGTTCCTATTCTAACCATATTACTGCCATTAATGATAGCAGCTTGCATATCGCCACTCATGCCCATGGACAGCGTGTCGAGGACGGGATAGTCTTGTTGCAATTCAGTATAGATTTTATAGACTTCTGCAAATTGTTTTGATTGCGATTCATAATCTGTTTGCATTGGTGGAATAACCATCAGTCCTCTGGGTTTAATATTGGGTAAATCCATGGCCAAATCAAGTAATGAACGAATATTAGTCAAGTCTGCACCCTGCTTTTGATCTTCGTTAAAAATATTGGCCTGAATACATATTTGAAGCTGAGTACTCTCTTTGGGGCGTTGGTCATTGAGTCTGAGTAATATTTTTTCTCTGTCAATACTTTGAACCCAATCAAAATTTTCAGCTATTGCTCTTGTTTTATTACTTTGTATTGGACCAATAAAATGCCATGTGATTGGCAGATGTTTGCACTGTTCTATTTTGTCTATGGCTTCCTGCAAATAACTTTCACCAAATTCTGTGAGATCACTCTCATATGCCGCTTGTATTGCACTGGCTGAATGTGTTTTACTTACTGCCAGAAGACGCACATGCTGTTGTCGAAAAGGTGACTTACTCACTGCAGTTTCGATTCTGCCTCTGATCTGCTGGACTTTATTTGCAATTGTCATCGTTATTGGCCAAGAATTAATGTTGAGTCAATCATGGTTATCGTTGTATAGTGTCGCTTAGGTTTTTTGGTAAAACATCATGTTGTACCAACCATTAGGTACTATAATCTAAAGTTGTAGATAGAATCTATAGTTGTAAATTGTAAAATCCAAAGGTTAGAATTCACAGGGTGTTTAGGTTACGGTGAAAACAGAATCAATAACAGATTACCGGATTTCTACAGTAATGGTTATATAATTACCCTGAAAGAGTTACCCCGATTTAACAAACAGTGATTTTAGCATTTAATAAAAATTTTGTAGAGGTATTCAAGAATGGATATTACTGAGTTGCTTGCCTTTAGTGTGAAGAATAAAGCATCTGACTTGCATTTATCAGCTGGACTGCCGCCCATGATCCGTGTTGATGGTGAAGTGAGACGGATTAATGTGCCAGCAATGGATCATAAAATGGTTCATAGTCTGATTTATGACATCATGAATGACAAGCAGCGCAAAGATTATGAGGAATTTCTCGAAACCGACTTCTCTTTCCCGTTGCCAGGTATAGCTCGCTTCCGGGTTAATGCTTTCAAGCATAATCGTGGAGCAGGTGCTGTATTCAGAACAATCCCTTCGCAAGTATTGACGCTGGAAGAGCTCGGCGCACCACAAATTTTTAAAGAATTATGTATGCATCCTCGTGGTCTGGTATTGGTTACTGGACCAACTGGCTCAGGTAAAAGTACAACGCTTGCGGGTATGATTGACTACATTAACGACAATCATTATGGTCATATTTTGACAATTGAGGACCCGATAGAGTTTGTACACGAAAGTAAAAAATGTCTGGTTAATCAGCGTGAGGTGCACCGTGACACTCTCGGATTTGGTGAAGCACTACGTTCAGCTCTGCGGGAAGACCCTGATATTGTTCTGGTTGGTGAGATGCGTGACCTTGAAACGATTAGCTTGGCATTGACAGCTGCGGAAACGGGGCATCTGGTTTTCGGAACTTTGCATACATCCTCAGCAGCAAAAACAATTGACCGTATAGTGGATGTGTTCCCGGCTGCAGAAAAAGATATGACACGTTCGATGTTATCAGAGTCATTACAGGCGGTAATTTCTCAAACGCTGCTGAAAAAAAATGGTGGTGGTCGTGTTGCAGCTCATGAGATAATGGTTGGCACACCGGCAATAAGAAACCTGATCCGTGAGGATAAAGTGGCGCAAATGTATAGTGCTATTCAAACAGGCCTGGGTGCTGGTATGCAGACGCTTGACCAATGTCTAAAAGATTTGTTGGCAAAAGGCATAATCAGTCGTCAGGACGCCAGAGATAAAGCCAAGAACAAAGACGATTTTTAATTAATTTGGAAAATACCAAATCTGATTTTTGGAGAAGATGATGGATTTTGAAGGTCTACTTAAATTAATGGTAACCAAAAAAGCCTCGGACCTGTTTATTACAGCTGGAGTTCCACCCAGTATTAAAATCCATGGAAAAGTAATGCCCGTGACTCAAAGGGCATTGAATGCTGAAAAATCACGCGAAGTAGTGATGAGCATTATGAATGAAGATCAACGTGCCGAGTTTGCAAAGCATCATGAATGCAACTTTGCAATTAATGCTGATGGTGTGGGACGTTTTCGTGTCAGTGCATTTCAGCAACGAAATCATGTTGGTATGGTATTAAGACGTATTGAAACTACCATTCCAAATATTGAAGATCTGAATTTGCCCAGTGTTTTGAAGAAGTTGTCGCTTACAAAACGTGGATTGATTATTTTCGTGGGTGCAACAGGTACAGGTAAATCTACCTCGCTGGCGTCAATGATTGGATATCGTAACCATTCGACAACCGGGCATATTATTACTATCGAAGATCCCATCGAATTTGTTCATGAGCATGACAAGTGTATTATTACGCAACGTGAGGTTGGTATTGATACGGATAGCTTCGAAACTGCGTTGAAAAACACCTTACGACAAGCACCTGATGTTATTTTGATTGGTGAGGTTAGATCTGCTGATACCATGAAATATGCGGTAGCGTTTGCCGAAACTGGTCACTTGTGTGTTTGTACCCTGCATGCCAACAATGCGAATCAGGCTCTCGATAGAATTTTACACTTTTTCCCCAAAGAGCAGCATGGTCAGGTTTTGATGGATCTTTCCTTGAATATGAGAGCAATTATCGCTCAACAATTGATCCCGACACCGGATGGAAAGGGAAGAAGACCAGCGATAGAGGTGCTGATCAATACACCTCTAATTTCAGATCATATCAGAAAAGGCGATCTGCATTTATTGAAAGATTTAATGGCCAAATCAACAGAGCATGGTTTGCAAACTTTCGATCAAAGCTTGTTCCGTCTGTTCAAAGCAGGTGAAATTACCTATGAAGATGCATTACATCATGCTGATTCTCAAAATGATCTGCGTTTGATGATCAAACTGGATGAAACCGAAAACTCTGGGGGGAACTTGTCAGCCAGCATTGGTGGCATGTCGTTGGAAGAGCAGGAAAGTGATTATTAGCAGCCGAGTCTGAGCTATGTCGTTTACACTGCTCTTTGCTGTTTTATTGTTGTTTGGTATGGCCATATTTGGCCGTCATTTTATTCCATTACCCAAAAATATCTGGTTATTGTTCCTCGCCCAACCATTAGTGATGGCGGGAACATCGATGATAGTTTTTGTTGGTGGTTTGCTTGCGAGCAAAATTGCCCCAACACCTGATCTGGCAACATTACCTATTACCTTGATGATTCTCGGAACCGCTATTTCGGTTGTTCCGGCAATCATGTTGATGAAAATGGTAGGTCGACGCAAAGGCACTATCATTGGACTTTTTATTGGCTTGTCTGGCGCTGTTTGCTGTTTTGTTTCAGCATTGCATGGACTTTTTATTTTTCTCTGCTTCGGGTCTTTTTTAATAGGCTCTACCATGGCATTTGTAGCGCAAATGAGGTTTGCTGCACTGGAAAGCGTTGCACAGGCTGAAGATTCTGCCAAAGCGATTTCTGTATTAATGACAGCTGGTATATTTGCTGCCATATTAGGTCCGGAAGTTGCGGTGATCAGCAAGGACTGGATTAGTTCACCTCACAGTTTTGCCGGTTCATTTTTGGCATTGATTATTATGATGGCAATTGCCATTTGTGTGGTTATCCTGCTTGATCCGATCATAGTGAAGCAGACTCAGGAACGTTTGACGTCCCGACCAATATCGCAAATCATAAAACAACCTCCTTTTATCATTGCAGCTATTTCAGGTGCAGTGGCCTATTTCGTCATGAGCTTCATCATGACGGCCACACCTTTGAGTATGCATGAAGTTGATGGACACGATCTTGAAGCAACCAAATGGGTTGTTCAAAGTCACATTGTTGCCATGTATTTGCCAGCTGTATTTTCTGCTTTACTTGTGCGTTTTTTAGGTGTTCATCGATTGATGCTTTTGGGCAGCTTGTCGTATGTGCTGGTTGTCTGGTTTGCCCTCTCAGGAAAAGAAGTCATGCACTATTGGTGGGCTATGGTGTTGCTTGGCGTAGGATGGAATTTTTTGTTTACCTGTGGAACCTTAATTCTTCCGCAGAGCTACTTGCCCCATGAACGCTTCAAAGTTCAAGCAATCAATGATTTTACTATTTTCTTTTTCCAGACTGTTGCCTCACTATTCGCTGGAATCATTTTGTTTAAACAAGGCTGGTCAACTTTAATTGTCATCTCATTACCAATAGTTATTTTGATGTTGCTGGTGAGTCTCTGGTACTATGTTTTGCAGTCAAGAAAAGGATCTTTAAATGCCGAAGCGCCAAATTATCCTGAAGCAGCAGAAGAGCCTGAAAAAGTTAAAATCTAGTTGTACTTGAATATTAGTTTCATTCGAATATTGGTTTTAATCGAAGTATTATCCTGGGGGATGTTATGAAAAAGATTATTATTACAGGTCTGTTTTTGTGGTTATTTACAGTTGATTCTTTGGCCGCTGAAGAAAAGGATAAAAGAGCTGAATACATAAAACAAAACTATGCCAAATATGAATACCAGATACCTATGCGAGATGGGGTTAAGTTGTTCACCTCTGTTTATGTACCTTACGATACCAGCCAAAAATATCCAATGTTGATGGTGCGTACACCATACAGAGTTTCACCTTATGGCGTTAACCAATATAAAACAAAATTGGGACCCCATGAAGACTTTGAAAAAGAAGGTTTTATCTTTGTATTTCAAGATGTTCGTGGAAAATTTATGTCAGAGGGTAAGTTTGTTAACATGCGGCCGCAAAATGCCTATCAAAAGGGCGGTAAAGCAGTTGATGACGCGACAGATGCCTATGACACAATAGACTGGTTGGTAAAAAACATTGCAAATAATAATGGCAAGGTAGGCCAATGGGGTGTTTCCTATCCAGGTTATTACACCTCAGTTTCAGCTATTAACAGTCACAAGGCATTAAAGGCTATTTCTCCACAGGCACCAATAGCAGACTGGTTTTTTGATGATTTTCATCGAAACGGTGCATTTGTAACGCCAATGGCATTTATCTTTTTTGATCGGTTCGATAAAAAACGTGAGGGAACTCATGAAGCATGGCCTGAGTCTTCAAAATTACATACGCCTGACGGCTATGATTTTTATAAAGAATTAGGACCACTTTCAAACGTTAATAAAAAATATTTTAAAGGTGAGCGTCCATTCTGGAATGAGCTGACTGAGCATCCTAATTACGATAAATACTGGCAAGACAGAAATATATTGCCCCATTTGAAAAACACCAAGCCTGCAACTTTGGTAGTCGGTGGCTGGTATGACACAGAAGATCTGTATGGTCCATTATCAACTTACTCAACCATGTCGCAGAACAACTCAAAGAACAATGTAAGTCTGGTGATTGGTCCCTGGTCGCATGGTCAGTGGAATAGTAGTTCAGGTGAAAAGCTGGGCGAAGCAGATTTTGGATTTGATACCAGTTTGTGGTTTCAGAAAAACATTCATTTGAATTTCTTTACCCACCATTTAAAAGGTAAAAAAATCAATCCAATTTCCAAAGCAACAATCTTTGAAACAGGTAGTAATCGCTGGCGTACATTTGATCGTTGGCCGCCAAAGAATACCAAATACTCAAAGCTGTATTTGTCTTCTAATGAGAAATTGACAAATAAACCGCTACAGGGAAAAGGTTATAGTGAATATATCAGCGATCCGAATAAACCGGTTCCTCATACCATTAAAATTGGTAGAGGATGGGATAAACCTTACATGGTGGAAGATCAAAGGTTTGCAGCCAGAAGGCCAGATGTGTTGGTGTTTAATTCAGAAGTTGCAGATGTTGATTACACTATTTCCGGCTCAATAAAAATAGATCTGTGGGTTTCAACTTCTCAATCAGCAGCTGATTTTGTCGTCAAACTGGTTGATGTTTTCCCTGGAATGGATGTCAATAATGACAAGGTAGATCAAGAAAAAGGCAATCGCCATGAATTGGTACGCTGGGGTTCTATAAGAGGTCGTTTCAGAAACAGCATGTCAAAACCTGAACCTTTTGTTCCTGGCAAACCGACTAAAGTCAGCTTTGAGCTCTATGATGTTCTGCATACCATCAAGCGCGGTCATAAATTACAAATTCAGGTGCAAAGCAGCTTCTTCCCGTTTCTGGATGTTAATCCGCAAAAATATGTGGATAATATTTTCAATGCCAAAGAGGAAGATTTTGTAAAAGCCGAACATCGTATTTATCACGATAAAAATCATCAAAGCCAAATCAGTTTTGAAGTTCTTAAAAATTAAAATGCTGTTAATAGTTAATAGTTAATAGTTAATAGTTAATAGTTTAGAACTTTTTGTAGGGCGGATAAGCATAGCGTCATCCGCCTTTTTTATTTAAATGGATTCTGGTCTTCACCAGAATGACGGTCACTTTCTATTGATGTTTTGTGTCTGGTAGGATGCCGGTGAGGTACGAACCGCATCATCTTTTATTTGTTTCGTTCCCCGAACTTCAAAGTCTTCTCTTTGAACCTCGTCCCAAGCAACCCTCTCTCGTCATTCCCGAGAAAGCGGGAATCCATTTTGAAACCAAAAATGAATCTGGAGGGTTATTATACTATCACCCTAACCCCGAACCTCGTTCCTAGCACCTGATTATTTATCGTCCAGCTTCTTCCAAAATAGAATTAACAATCGACACAAGCGTAATAACAAAAAGAAAAACCATCACCACTCCAACAGCCAGATAATTCCATAAATTACCTTGTTCAAAGTCACGCTTTCGATTCTCTTCACTTTGTATACCGACCATGGCGGCCAAAACACTTTTGATAACTGAAATAATTCCAGGGTGTTTTGGTTGTGATTCAGCAGACGAATCAGTATTTTCAGAGGTTTGATTATCTTCGGACATAGGTTGCTTAAAAATTAAATAAGATAGGTAGATCTTAGCACTGAGCGTCTAATCTCTCTAGTAAGAAAGTTGATTTAATGCAATTTAGGGAGTATTAATAATATCTACAAGTTCTTCAATATCCGAATCCTTAACAAAAAGAAGTGAGCCTGTATCACCGCACGCAGCAGTATTATTTTTGTATTCACAACTCATGCCCATACTATTTGTAATAGTCAGATCATATTGAAAA
>Ga0224501_10004498_pt1 | contig 10995 bp, 7 predicted proteins | sample SF_Oct11_sed_USG_4_FD_169105 | JGI IMG/M metagenome (GOLD analysis project Ga0224501, IMG submission 169105) | Sediment microbial communities from San Francisco Bay, California, United States - SF_Oct11_sed_USGS_8_1 | ecosystem: Environmental > Aquatic > Marine > Sediment | place: USA...
TAATGGCAATCCAAAAGAGATTAAGATATAAATCATTTTAAAAAGAGATTAACATATAAACCATCTTAATCTTAATCTTTTGCAACATTTTACTCCCTATTCGACATCGTGTCCAACAAGTCAAGTCTTAGTTTTAATTCCCTAGTTACAAATTCCTATTAACTAACATACTAGCAAAAATGATAAAAGTCAGTCTCTCACTGAGAGTCTCAGAGCAATTTCAGTGAATGAAGACCATCGGTGAGACAAGGTGAGACAAGATTCACATCGAGCAACTGATATGTTTAGAATTGAGAACACAACTTCGAGTCAAGGGTATGCGGTACTGCATTCGATTGAAGAAGCTGTGCTTGTCTTTTCTAGTATTTCCCTGGTGATCTGTTGGGCTTTCGAGCAGCGGAGAAGAAGCTAAGACAGGGGCTCTCCTGGGCTAAAAGTATGGTAGAATCTCATAAGAAAACCCTGGATGTTGATAATCCTCGGGACTACATAGATTCATTCCTTATAGAAATGAAGGATGCGGCTCCTGATACTCCATTCACAGGTTACTGTTATTTTGCTCTCCGACATTTTCTTTCAATTAATGGGGACACAAATCCACTTTTACACAAGATTGCACGTACATAACTTAGTGTTAGATTGTCTAGGTTAGGTTGTCTGGATAGACGGCAAAAATGTTGAAACTTCCACAAAAAGAAGATGCTAAGCATTCTCAGACAAATAGTTCATAATTTTGTTGGTGTCGAAGCATCATGATCATTATAAGTGCAGTACATAATTTTCACAGAAGCCCGCTTCATGTCACATGGATAGAAAGTTTACGATTTCACAGCATTGTCGGTGTTTCTGGTAATAGAGTCAACAAGCCTATTTATGTTAAGCCACACATCTGATTAACAGCAAGTCCCCATCAGTTCAAAATTGTCTCTCCTCATAGAGCAATAAGTCATACATATGACACCCTCTAGGCCCTTACAGCTAACAGACGCTGCATCCTATCAACACTGGTTGCACAGTGATTAGAGTAATATACAGCAACATTTTCTACTCCAGGGAAGACAACCCCCACTGAGTATTGGATACGCCTGAGGTTGTCCATTGTTCAAGATTACCCATTTGACATGTGACTGATACTGTGTTTTTTACAGAGGGTAATCTCATGGCTTCAGTGAGTCAGTTATACATAGCTGGAACAGAGACAACCACCACCAGTCTCAGATGGGCTTTCCTTTACCTTGTTCTCTACCCTGAGATGCAGGAAAAGATTTACCAAGAGATAAAGAGCACTATTGGTAAGCCCACCGTCGACACATCGGCACAGTAGTGAACCAATCATGGAGTTTGAGTAAAAATCGGGCAACTCTCAAATGATGATTTTTCTGTAAGTACGTCTTTGTAACTGCGCGCTAAAATAGGTTTCCGCACTCAAATTTATCAAGCATCACAATAAGCAATTCCACGCATACCGTAAATAGTTTTCATACTCCAGAACAAGCGATACAAGTTTTTAGGCCTCATGCCACGGGGGATCTGCAAGTTTTTACCTCTTGGTACCAATTCACTTCTCACCATAAGGCGGACGCAGACCAGAATACGCAGACAGGAATACCATGCATTATACTCATTCATTCATGACTGAGGTACTGAGAGTTGGAATAGCCAATGCGACTGCAACACATCATACCCAGATAGACCTGGTCATCCGAGGCTGTCACATCCCTAAAGGTAAACCTTAGTTAACAGCTAGTACTACTGAGACTATGTTGTTGCACTCTTTGAATAACTAACCAGCTGTCTGTCTGCTGCTGAGATTCACGAGGACGGAGTTATTTCTCTAAACTTCCAAAGTTGAGTTCCTAATTGGCCAATATCTGCTAAAATGGGAATTTATATGCCGGTTAAAAAAAGAAAAACAGTACAGTAAGCAGAGACATGAAGGACAGTTTATTGTCACTGGGTGAGTCAAACTAATGTGTTTCTCTGATAAAGTCTCAAGTCTAACCAATATTTTCCACCGGTGTATTGGGATTGGGGCTCAGTGATAGGAAATTAACTTTTTTCGGAAACATACATGTAAAAACATTAAAAGTGGAATGTTAGTACACATTATAGCTGGAATCATCTCTGAACGTTCAGTGACCTCGCTATAACAATAGAAGAGGTTCCCCATGAGGTAATTCACGTTTTCTATGCATAGAAAATGTTAATTACCTCATGGGACACACCATGGACCATCCCGACAGTATATAAGCCATTGGCTTTATGGCTCTATCCATGTAAAAGTATATGATCTCGTGACAAATAAATCTGATCAACTGATTCCTCTGACTATAATGAGTCCCGTGCTAGGTGAGACAAAACTCAGTTAACTTACTGTTTGTTTCATGCAATTCAGGTACCTCGTTGCAAGCTAATCTCTGGGGAATCATGCATAATGAGGAGGTGTATCCAGAACCTAAAAGATTTATTGCTGAGAGATTCCTGAATGAGAAAGGAACATTTGAGAAACCGGATCCCAAGCATTTTGTGCCATTCAGTATAGGTAAGTGTGAACCTTGGGTACGTACATGGCTGTCAGTTTATTTCAGAAGTACTGATATGGATCATGGACGCCTTTGATCGTTTCGCACTAAAAGCGGATCGGCCGCTTTGGTGTGACCACTTTTTTGGGAATGTAAAATTCACATGTGTAAGTCAATACTGCACAACACGCTCTGCCCATGCACCGGTGTTTCCAAATACTACGCTGCTCAAAAAATGCATTTTAGAGGTGGTCCGGAAAAACAGAAAGCTGTAGAATGCAACAACCAATCAGCTAGTGACAAGTCACAAAACAACCATCAATCACTGTCAACCATCAGCGTTGGGCGCAAAATTCATAGTATGACTGCTGTGAGACTGATATTGCTGAATGGCCCCTCATGCAGTTTCCACTTTAACTGTAGTTCAAGCTAGAATTATGTGTTCTGCAGGTCAGCTAACGCAACCTCTTTACAGTTCTTGTTGCTAATTTGCAGGTAGACGATCATGTGTAGGAGAGGCTTTAGCCAGAGTCGAACTCTTCATGTTTATTGTGGCCACTGTACAGCGCTACGTCATCACACTAGGACAAACAGACAGGCCTACAGAGGAAGGACATCAACATCTAACTTTCTGTCCTTCAAATTACAAGATTATCTTCCAGTTACGGGCACACTGAGAGTGGTTCTAAAATGTTTAAAGTTGTTTTTGTGGATTAAAAATTTTTCATCTGCATCTATGACCAGAGCTTTATAACCAATGCATTTAAATAAAAATTACAAATATAAATAAAGCTCTCACTATGTTGGAGATAGACTTTTATTCCCACTTTTATCATAGCTAATGGCGTCGTCTGAATTTATAGCATCTCAGTTTATTTTACAGGACTAAATATTGTTCCTTGCTGTCTCTTAAATTAGTGATATACATTCACTGCAAAGGCTGGGGGCATACAGTGATTGCCTCAGGGATTGAAAATTGTTCATGTATAAGTTCCATTGATCTTTCATCAGTCAGCCTTGTATTATCCCTAATCACATGAGCTGTTAATTATCATAGCAATGTTCTAGTAAGTGGCTATAGTAGTAAAACCTGTAATACTCGGAAATGTATATGATGGCTGTAGGTCTTCTGTTACCTGAATAGCCTCTCTAAGCTGCAGGCTTATTCCCGGATGGACTATAATGGGTCTTTATTCATCATCGCATGGATCTGAGTACAATAAGGCTAATAAGGGTGAAAATAATTTTAGGCAATTTAGTGTCATGCCACTTCACCTACATAGTAAATTGTCACATGGACCGGCATGACGGATTGTATATGAAGTTGCGGGTTACATACGCCTGTTAAATCTGTCTGAGTACACGTGGTGACATGAGAATCATTAATCCGTATATTGTCATGTACTGGTTCATTAATTTACATGTATACCGATATACCTAAGATGAGTAGACGTGGAAATGGACTTTGGAATTTCTATGGTTTGCATCATCCTGTATTTCATTGAGCTACATGCATGGGTGAGTTACATGCATGGGTGAGCTACACGCATGGGTGAGTTTAGCCAAAAACAAGAAAGCAAAATAAGCTGGGACTTTGAAGTAATTTGGGTGATTCTATGTCTGTTATTATGTGGTTTGCTATAAATTCTATCCCTGCTATCCACTTACCTAAGTATGTGGTCAATCATTTTACACCCTTCAGTACCGCACACAGTGTCCTTGTATATCCAGTCTATGCATGTTTCCTCTGGTATTCAATCATCAGCATTCTCAGATAGTATTGCTCCACTGCCGGATGTAGGCCTCCTCCATTTGGTTCCACCCTCTTCCATCCTCCGATTTCTCCATTCATTTTGTGCCAGCATGTTTCGTGATGTTGTCGCTCCATCTCATCTTTGGCCTCCCAGGTTTGCTCTCATTCTGTGCTGTCCATTTCGTTAGGTCAAGGGCCCGGTTATCCTTCACTCTTGCCAGGTGTCCAGCCTGTTTCCATTTTCTGCATAATACCAGTTCGTCTAGTACTGAGAAATTTGTTATGTCTTTAACGTCATTATCTTTATATGGTCTTTCCATGCCGTATTCAGCCTCTTTCTTTCCATAGCTCAATGTGGTGGGGGAGAAAGATCACTTACTCAATATAAGGTGATAATAATCCTGGGAATAAAGTCAGTATGCAACAATGTGTGAATATTATTGGGAATCTGAATCAGCAAGATAAGTCAGCTTCTCTAATTGAGATATGCATGAGAGCCATCTTACAGAGAGTTCCTACGACAGATTCACTGTGCGGTTGTAGTTTGTAGTTGTAGACAGTGCCAATGCTGGACTGTTTGCATTCAAATCAATACTCCATGGTATAGACGCTCATACCCTGTCACTCAGAGTCTGAGCGGCAATCGCCATCTGAAGAGACTGTGGACCATCGTACACTCTCCCCAGAGAGTAGAGAGCGGAATTCCAACAGATTGGTTCATATCCATGGTTATCAATGGAAAATCCTGTTGGTAGGACCAAGTGTACCAATAACTGGTTTAGTCTGAAGCCACCTGTGTGTCGTGCATGCGTTTGTTCGGTCGTGCATGCGTGCTGAGTGAGTGGCTCACCACACATATAATCCTCTCTGTTGTGGAATTTGCTGGTATCAGTGGAATGTGATTGTAGCATCACTGCACCATGCGGTCAGTTAGGTGCAGCTCACTGCAGCTGCCTATAGTGCCATATTCGGGATTCGATTGGAAATTAGAAAAAAATCTTATAGTCCACATACCCAATACAATCTTATCACATTTTTGCCTAGAGGTTGCAACAAAGGTCTGCACAACTCATGAGGCGGTAAGTTGAATTATCGCACAAATTTCATGGTTATCCTTCAATCCTATTTCCATAATGTTCTCATTTAGGCCACAACTTCATGTAATATCGATGGTTGTATTGCTGCCGTGAAGGCATAGCCTAAACAGCCGTAAGCTGATGTTACAGGCCCTTATGTGTATGAAATAGATTATGTAGTCCTCTGGAACTAAATTCATGTCATAGCACTAGAATACGCAATGGGGTAAATTGAGAAAGGTATGACACAAGCCTAAATACGATAGAAAAACTTTAGTCGATGAAAAATACCGAGTTGAGATCCTACACTACTGTCTCTGTTGATAGCTGATCCTTATACTGAATTACTACATACTTATATTATATTATACATTTACCACTGCAAACTACAACTATCACAGATTCAATTGATTTGTTTTTGAGATCAGTAATGCCTGGCGATGGGATAGTTGCATGATCTGTTGTCCTTTAAAAAGAGTCTCCTTCATTAACCAGACTGAAGGATGTGCATGATTCATACATGCTTACGTGGTGTTGTTCAAGGATGCAATCGACCTTTGGACCCGGGAAAACTTGAAGCCGCAATCTCGCAATGGGGTCATTGAGAATTAATTGCAGCATGCGCTATGAATGTCCATAGCATAGAGCTATCCCTTGAAAGTTTATAGCCATATTTTATATAAAATCGTTCAGTGCTACACTTTCAAACGCCAACCGATTACGTACACCGATTAGATCTGTTACAAGCCTGAAAAGTAGGACAAAAAGGAAGTTTTTTGGACGTGAAACCTGCACCATTTCCAGGCATCTCTGACTGGCTTCTACTCGAGGTACCAAAGAAACTTCTGACTGTACTTTGAAATATACATTACATAAACATGTTCAACGCATCGCTTGCGTATCACCTTATTCTAAATCGCGAATATTTTTGAAATGATCTCCCATGTCTAGTCTATATTACTAACCACAGTTTGGCGTGTTACTGAGTTGACTAAAGACGAGCCAGCCAATCATGCCCACTGGCACTCGGTATTCATAAACTTTGCTTTTCAGCTGAAGCACGCCGCTCCAACAAGTTGCTCGCAGGGAACTGTTCTTTTCCAGAATAGAGCACGGTGCTTAGGACTTACTAAATTCATCTTGGTGTTTCCATATACTATTAATATAACATATCTCATGTAAAGTTGCATGACTGTGCCATGTTGTGATGAGATGTCCCGCCGGCAAAACCTCGACCTGGGCTAATCAATAACCCTATACCGTACCTAATTACGCAACCGTCTGATTCAGCGCCCTAGTCTGAGTAATTGTACTAGGCTATCCCCTAAGACCTGATTAAATGGCATATCCGGTAAGTGGGACAGTCCGTGTGACAGTATGATGGTATATAATTATAAAGCAGAGGCAGTTCATGCGTGTCTCCAGATCATAACCGACAACAACACCCGACAACAGATATGTCTCTTAGTCAAATGGGTAAGTTACACCGTTGAGGCGAGTGTGGCGTTGAGTGCGACCTCTATTCTATACGCAACACATACGATACATACATTGATTATTGATACAAGTACAACTACGTCTACACTACACTCTACAGTCTCACAGTCACTCTCACTCGTCAGTCTCAGTCTGGCCTACGGCTACTCTAACAAGTAACAAGACTCTAACTCTAGCTAAGCCTAAGGTCTAGATTTGCTATTGATTATCAATTTTAAAAATAAATCTCAGTTTTCTGGCTCATACCAAGCTAGTGTAACCACCCACACAACTAAATAAATAAACAATGTATGACTAGCATTTCAACACTTTGCTACTATTACTATTAGTTTACTCACTGACTCAGCCTTATCAATTGAAAAAGGGCTCTAACTTGTCACGCGAATTCATATACATATATATAAATTTGGCAGTCGGCGTGAGGACGATTTTTAGGGCATCAATCGATTTGCAAATCGCGATATCTCCCGTGGCAATCGCCCAATCAAAAAGTTATAACTATAGCAGGAAAGTGCGCACAAGATGAGCGCAAACAGATCATCTCACCATTTCATAGCAACAGGTTAGAGCGATTTTAGTTTTTGAACTTCAGAGGCCGACCTCATCAACTTTTTTCGTCGTTCTCGTATGGTGTTTCATACCAATACTTAGAGCAATCGATTATCTACATTTCAGCTGCTTCAATTCCTTTGGTTAATACCTGTGCGCCCTGAAATTAAGCGATAAAGCTTGCCTTGTTTTTGCGCGTGGTGAAAAATTACCACGATGCTTGGGTTAGCGCTGTGCGTTGATTAGCCGACCCATGTTGACAGGCCAATCAGAAGCGAGCATCCGTTAGTGCGGTAGGGCCATCTGCACGTGTTAGCATTGTGTTAGTGTTAGTATAACTCGGCAGCCAAACTTGTCGAGTAGCTCTGAGGAAAAAGGAGACAGGCCTCAAATTCCCTGGTTTTGGCCCCAATTCCCTGTAGACTTTTCCCCGAAGATATTTTGAAAAGTTTCCCGGAGTAATTGATTGAAACAAGGAAGGCTTTGCATTGCCTGATGTTGAGGAACCTTAAATTCTATTTGATACCATACACTGACTAGTCCATTATTATTATAGATAAATCTACTTTGCGGGAGACTAGGCAAGTATGCTAGGTACACATAAGTAAGCCAGTATTAGCCTGATAACACGATTATGTATAGAACAGTGATGCCTGCACTGCCTTCTCTAGTCTCATCAACAAAGAAAATAAGTCAACTTGTAGCCCTTCAGTTCGACCTTCAGTATGAAAGATATACGGTTTGGGTTTTCTTCAAACCACTCTAAAAAATGTAAAACCTGTTAATAAGTGCCTTTCTACAAGTGCAGGTGTTTGGCTTAGCAAACAGCACTGCTACTGGTCTGGGTAGGAATGAATTGAAAACGAAACTACCTAGAGTCAGAAGAAGTCATTAGATTAGACTAATCAATTAACATCAGCTATTCAGTAGCCTTGACTAGACATAGTAATTGTGACATAGTACTAGTAAATCAGTGGGTCTATCTCTAGGAGTCCAAGTAATTATGTATCAATCATCAATGAATCCTATCCTCTCAGTCTCAGGCTCTGAGTCTCACTCATTTACTTGGCCATCTATATCAATCATCCTTGGGAGGGAATAAACTTCTGAGTGGGTGACTCTATGCCACTATTTTCTTGTGGGGGAGATGTGTCTTACCCATTGTATGCCTGGTGACATCATGATCATGCTTACCCCCAGTTGCAAGTGCTAAACTAAGTAAAGTACAGTTACACTGTTGTAGTAAGTCTAAACTGTGTGTATTTTGTTCATTTTTCATGTGTACCAGGTAACTTCTATTCACAGTTATCATTTTTAGCACTCTCACTGTTATTTGATTATGTGATCGAACAGCAGGTAATCACTTGATATCGGCATTATTAAAATCTCATCTCGCTCGATAGGCCTAGTTGAGCCGGGAGTTTAATCACTCGGAGAGTACTAGTTTTCCGAGGTATTGGGGTACTAGGATGTTGGGTTTCCGACAAAAGGTATCCATTTTCGCAGGTATCGGGTATCAGGTATTGGGCTTTTGAGGTACGAGTACTAGGTTTCGGAGGTACTGGGGTATCGGGGTATGGTTATCAGGTTTCGCGCTACCCCGCTTGGAGCACTGCCTGAGTGTTCTACCATTTTTCAAACTCCTTCCCATCTTACATTAAACAGCATTAGTGAGCCATTAAACCATCCTCTTCATAGAATTGACCTAAAATCACAAAAAGAAAAAACAAAAACAAAAGTTTGCCCTGACACAGATTCGAACCTGGGCTACGGCCGTGATTGAATGTTAGCCGCGCATTTCATCATCATTTTCCTCCGAGGGAAGTGCCAGTACTATTCGGCGGCAAGGGCATCTCTTTTCACTTTTCAGAGTATGGGTGCGGAGTTTCACACCACCCCTAATGGTAATATAGCGGGAGTGGACCCTGGACAAGGTCAATCCCATAGATTTATCTCTAAGACCCACTAATTACTGTATGAGCTCCCAGGTTTGTTTCACCAGATTATCCTCATACTCAGAACTGAAAGGGTACAATAGGGACACTATATGCGTATATACATGTACCAACACTGGCGTATGTCTTCCTTTTAAAGCAGTATCTAATCGTGTCAACCCTTACTCCTCTTGCAGTAAGTCAGCTATTCCCTGACGGGCTGACCTCCTCCACAACGTCTCTCTGTCTGGTAGCCGGCGCTCTCTATATTTTCTATAAATGGCCAATATGGTGGAATTGGCTATATTATCCACCTGGGCCCATGCCCCTTCCATTCATCGGAAACTTGAGAGAATTTCTAGGAAAGAACTTTATGGAGTATTTGTGGGGTAAGTTCATGAGGATTAACTTTAACACTGGACTTCATAAATTATAAGAAGCTCTGGCGTGAGAGGAAAGGAGGCATGCCAAGCCATACTGGCTGATGTAATTGAGTGAGAAATGAGCCCTCTTAGTAGGCCATGAGTCGAGACAGGGGTGATAAATTTGAGGGCCTTTTATTTCAACAGGCTCTTTACAAGCAATGATTCGAATTCAAATTTTTAAAAACTTTGAATGTACGACCAGCCGACCTGGAAATCAAATGACTGGACCCAACCGTACCAAATAAGGTTTTATCCCTGATGAAATAAATTTGTGTTGTGTCTGTGTGACCAGTCATGCAACCTCCGATCTACAACCATTCTAATAAACAGAAAAATAACTTACAGAACTATTTAACCGAAATAGAACCGCACTGGATTTGTGTCATGGGTCATCATCTTGAATTTACACAAACATGAAACTTTAATTGTCAACTCAAACGAGATTCTGTGCAGTCGCAATTTCATCTGCCAAGTTTACCAAGTTTGGCATCTCTTATGGAAGTTATAAATGCCCTATAAGCGTACTTTAACTGCTTTAGATAACAGAAAACATTATGGTGAGCTGGTTACCATGCATCTTGGTAGACCAATCATTGTACTGAACTCTGCTGATGCTGTGAATGAATGTTTTATCAAGAACGCCAACGATACCAGCGAGAGAGAAGGGAAGAATTCACCATTACACCATATAACTAAAGGTATTCACATTTTACAAGTACTACTTTATGTACTTTTACTGAGTCTCTGAGAATCCTAATGGGAGTGCTGAAGACTGGTTTGGTGAGATTTCTCCACTGTCATCGTCTGTGATTAGTCTGAACAGTTCAGGCTGTCCGTTCTTTGGTCTTATCAACTGATGCGTTCCTCGTCTTGGGCACCATTATTGTGCAACAAGATGGCCACCCAGCATATACCGCTTGTGATAGGTCGGTATGAGGTGAAGGAGTTTTGTCTGGCGCCCTCACGATAGCAAAATGCTGGACAGCCTATTCATCCGGATGCAGCATTAGTGCTCAGATTTTGAGTTATCAGAGAGCTCAAGATGCTAAAGGCTTGCAAAACCTGCTCGACCCACCCTGGCAGAAGATAATCACCGTTACAATAGTAACTACCGCGTGGAGCCCAGGGGATTCTGTGAAGAGCCCTAAAACCACCTATTTTTGTAAAGACTTTTAGGCTACGCTGAGCACCACTATCAAAACGAAGCAATCCCAAGTGTTCAGGTCGAATTAAAAAAAA
>Ga0224501_10004499_pt1 | contig 10994 bp, 11 predicted proteins | sample SF_Oct11_sed_USG_4_FD_169105 | JGI IMG/M metagenome (GOLD analysis project Ga0224501, IMG submission 169105) | Sediment microbial communities from San Francisco Bay, California, United States - SF_Oct11_sed_USGS_8_1 | ecosystem: Environmental > Aquatic > Marine > Sediment | place: USA...
CGGCTCCACGCGGGCTCGCGCCCAACGCTTCTCTGCCACCGACACGCCCTCCGACTCACCGCGACGTGGCATTGCGCACGCGTTGTCGCGGCGGCGCGGCATGGGTGCGACGCTACAGCGCCATCCATTTTCAGGGCTAGTCGATACTGCACGACATAGGCTCTGTAACACTTGCCGTATTCATATTTATGGGGGTATCGCCAACTTGCCACAGATATGAGCTCATTGTTTGGAGAACTATCAATTCTACTACAATATATGTCTTGCATGGACACTTTGATGCTCTCATGACCATAGATTTGGGAGCCATGTGCTGGGCAGTCAGTCCGTTGGTTGCAATTAAGTTCTTTTATTTGCAAAACTAGTCAGGACTATTACCCGCTGATCCTAAGACAAAAAATTATCATGGAAAGGCTGTCCCAAAATCAATGTTGATGATAGATTTTGTTTGACATGTCTGCATGCGAACCGCGGAGGTACCCAGATGAAAAGGTTGCATGTGCAAAATTTATGGCTTGTAAGTTGTAACACCGCCAACCCATCCTGAGCCAGCGTGGCAGAAAATGGCTCAATCTCCCCTCAATGACACCACACAACCTGTGTACAGCGAGGAGGAAGGCCGAAGTTCAACCATGGACAAACGATGGCTGATAAAAAAAAAAAGTTGTAACACCATAGTTATAAGCTAGTAATCTCATCTAGACATCTACACAGATCTATAATCTATACTCTACATTATTACTGGTAAAATGGTAAATAAGTGTTTCTGTATAGGCACATGGACCACAATGTGAATAATCTTCTCTATCCGATTATACATGATCTCAATATCCACATAGGCCCCTACGTATTAAGGCCCTGTGACCAAACAATCGCTAATATCCGATTTTCCTGGATCGGCATTTATAGAGTAGCTTTAGAACTTTCAGATGATACGAAGTTTGACTCGATTGGCTCAGAACATGGTTGAAAACAGACTATTGTGTTATGATACAATGGCAGCCTCGATTCCATAATCAACAGCAAGCCTCGTGAAGGTAATATCGCTATTTGCGTGATTTTCATATCTCTGGTCTTTATGTCTCTGTTAAAAGTGAACGAGCCTTCTTACTAGTTGTTATGCTAAGCTTGTTACATCCCCCTGGTTTCAGCCTCGAGCTTCTTAATAGTTAGTAGCATGCGTGCAATGTGATAATATTTTATTACATGAATGACTACATATTTGAAAAGATTGAATGGTCCTTGTGCAAATTATATCTGTAATGGCTATAAAACTTCCAAATTTTCCTGCATGAAGTTTATAATAATATCCGCGTTAGTTTGATTCTTGAGTTTGTCAATCACGCAAATATTAATATACTAGCTTGTGTTATTCCCCAGCGAAGGAGATGGATATTTAATTTAAAATCATTGAATTTAATAAAGAGAGCATCATCCACTGATTGTAGCATTGTCTATGACTAAACAATTCTTTGAAATCATCTCGAATCTATTTCCTGATTACATCATCAATGTACAGGATCTTGATACGCGATGCGATGCGTGGCTGTATATCTATTCTGAAAGAGATATCACGCTGCCTTGTTGGGCCAGGTCAGTATTAGGATGCGATGAGATGGTGCAGTCACACTGACTGATTTTCAACTGGCATCTGGACATCTAATTTATCAGCGATTATAAAAAGGATAATCAGAATGACCCAAGCTAATTTCGTCGTTTAAATAGTTGAGCCCTCATCTTTGAATTTCTTATGCACATGTAGATATAATGAGGCAAACAGTTATGTTAAAATATTGGTTTGCTGGCTTTGCTTGAATTAAAATACAGATGAACTAATCTTGAAGAAGCGCGTAGGCCTGGTTGAGGCTTTTAGAACAACGGATTTTATATGATCACAACAACATACTATTTATATAATGCTGATGACAATTTGACAAAATACACTGCTGATCAAAAACAGATTCACATCACCAGAAAACGAAGCACTGATATCAGTAACTGCATATGGAGGCAGTCGGTCACAATTCCTTATCAAAATGTAGATAATTCTATATTTCTGTCACGCATCAGCAACTTCTGTAGAGCCACCATCTGTTTGTATTCTGGTCTCGGTACATGAATGCACACGCTGTGATCTCATTGAGTTACGGAAGCAGCAGGCACATTTCTCTCGAACGGAATCAAATAGTGTGTTATTCATCAATGAGTAGACAACAAAATTTGCCCCAACATTTATCATCACCAAGAAGTGGGCGAAAACCTGTATATTGCCGACGATGCGATGGGGTACCCAAACCCACAGCATCCTGGTGACGGTATCGAGAATATTACAGACGATAAAAATTGAGCTAACTACGAGAGTCATCTTTGCCAATACCTTCTCGCGCTGTCGTTTCTTTTCATTTCTCGGGCCAACAGTTGACGCTAATCTAAGCCATTTAATGATCATGGTGTTTGAGATAATGAGAACCAGTACGGGAGATACGTACACAACTAACATCAGGCTAAGGATGGCAAACCAATGATAGACAGGTCTGTAGCGCGCTGGTGTGTAAAAAGTGTGATTACCGGTGGGGATTTGTTTTGGAACTTTAAAATATCCTGTGCAGTCATCAATGATCACAGGCACCTCAAAAAATTCATAGAACCAGAGGCCGTTAACTCCAACCACACCGAGGTAGATACATATAACAATAAGGTAGGTGCGAAATGGAGTACTTAATTTCTTAGCTTTAAATGGGAATTTGATTAGAATCAGCCTATCAATGGTGAGAGCCACCACTAGCCAGCTGGAAGCCGCGTTAAAAATACTGCCCACATTAGTCAGGTAGAGAGCTGCTTTCGCCAATAGGTTCCAGTTAATGATGAGTTTTGGCAAGAAGCCAAGAAAGAACCTACAATAAAGTGTCATGTGATGTGTCTTCCCAAATGCATAATCTTGCATGTGCTAGTCAGTGCTTTGGGCGTGTTAAAGAGAAAACACACATACAATGAAGATTTAAGAAGCATCAAAGCTTACTGAGAAATATATACGTTTTCATCTGAAGACGAATAAGGGTCTGGCATGAAGGATGCACTCTAACATATGCAATCAGTTGGATTGCTAGCTGGTGCTCGAAGCTCTTGCAAACATACAAGCAGTGAGTTTCAGGGTTTCAAGAAACACGTTAAAGCCACTTCTTTGACCCTCAGAGAACATTGTCCATGCAGTAATCATCTTCGACTCGGGCATAGCGAGAGTCTAGTCTCTGGGATAAAAATGTTAATAAATTAATAATAAATAAATAATAAATAAGAATTTAAGTTCTAATCACCTGTAGGAGTACCAAGGTGCTGAAAGTGCGTACATCAGATCACTGAAGCCAAGAGCCGAGATATAAATTATAAATGGAGTTTGCTTTTTATGCAGATAGCATGCGCATATTACAATGACATTGCCGAACACCGCAAACAGGTTTAGACACAGTGTGACTGCAAAAAGAACTGTCCAAAAACTTCCTAGTTGAAGCGAGTTGGCGTCGTACTGGCAAATCTTCATGCTACCACCGGCGTATGCCGTCTTGTTTACGAGGTGTATCTTGTTAGATTCCATGGCTTATAAAGCAAGCTACCAGTCGAAAGAAGATGCTGATTCCAAGTGATGAGAAGAGAAGTAGCAGAGATCAATAAATTACCTACAGGCCCTTAAACTAAAACAGTATTATAATAGATTATAAAATTATTGGACCAAGCATGGGATAGGCGCGCATGGATAGAGGAATTGATCGTTGGATTATTGATTGTTGATTATTGATTATTGATTGTTGAATTATCGCTAGAGAAGCTATGTGTGGGCTCTTAGATTTTCGATCTCATGATGACTAGATAATTCGTCGAATATTTGACTGACATAGTATTCTGCGAAAAAAAACCTAATCTGGAGCTCAACCCAGCAGATTGATTCTGCCAGAGCTGACAAATCGTTAGACTGCTATGTAATATATATTTTTCCTGTTGCTGGCACTGATTTTTGCTCCAAGTTTAGCTGGAATTTAAGAGGATATCAACAGAACAAACTAAACCACGATCATGGTTTCAGCTGAAAACCCAAATTCCCCTAAGTTCATCCAATAAAAAAAAAGAAGAGAAAACAACTCTGACTGAATCTGACCAGAACATTGATGCAGTCTGAAAACCAGTGATATAAAGGGACATTGCTGTGACACATCATTCATGACATGTCGACCAGAGAGTTGGCGAGAAAAATCACAAGCTGGGCTGTTCCGTAACCTACTGAGTGCAAGGTAACCCAGGCAAAATCCAATGATTGATTTTGAAATGCTGAATTTATAAACATTTTCAGGCATGTTGTGTAACATCCGACAACCAGAAATAGCAACAGAACTCAGCTTTACTGCCAACAGGCCTATCATTTCCTATTTGGATGCTCAGACAAGAACTGCACGAACTCCAACTAAGGCAAGATCAATGTATCCGATTGATTGGTGGATGGCATTCGCAAGCTAAAGAGCAAGACCTGCCTGTTATATGATACTACCAGACTGCTGAAAGTCTAGAAAATATCCTATGAATGAAAGTATTAAATAAGTTTACTACTTTTTCAGATATTCCAAATCGCCTAAGCGTAATACAAGCAAACACGAGCCTTTCACAAAAGTTCTTTTCAGATGTCTCTTTCCTCGGAAATTGGAACCAGCCAATCGCCCAATAAAATTCAAACTACAATGCATCTAGTAGCTGTACTATAGCTGGTATGAATGGCAGTGAGTGAACCATTATTTTACATGGATAGCTTAAATAAGACTAGAAGTCTGTTTTACATTAGGGTCCATGAAGAGAAGAAAGCGTTAGTCGAAGACATTGGTCCGGTAAACAGAGTCCATTTGACAGTCCTCGTCAGCTTTGAAAATATATCGTGTGTATCGCGTAATTACATAGCCGAGTCTTGAAATTATGTAAAGTTGTTGCATTCAAGAGGTCTTGATCAAAAGTGTTCCAAAGTAAAGGCGCTGCGACACTAAAAGCTAAACTCTTCAATCCGAATGAGTGTCCTGGGAACGTCAAGAGAGTTTTTCATATATTTGATCTCATTTTGTAAGCCGATGTTGAGGCGGATACAATCATGTTCATCAGATGGTCTCCAGAAGGAGATTTCCTATTATTGCTAATCACAGCTTAGTGGCAGTTATTAGAATGTTTGATTAGTTTGGTTGGTTTATTTTTGCATATATGTGAACAGCTGATAATCATTTGTTGAACCCCTGGAGTTTCAAATCATAACAGGACTCGCCCAAAATACAGCCTTTAGGGACACACTCAAAATCTTGCCGGAAAGGCTGGTTTTATATAAATGTAATATCCGACACCGGAAATAGCATTCATAGTGCTTTACAGCATGCAAGCCTTTTATTTCCTGTCCAGTTGCTGGTCGGCCAGAACTGACCAGAACTGCAAGGCCAGGTGAATCTGATTAAAGGGTTGATCACCACCGCAAGCCAAAGTCCAAGGATCAGTCAAAGTTTAAAAAACCTGCCAGGAAATCGTTGGCCTTTGGCTAGTCTAGCTTTACTACAATAAGACTGCAGGCACATGCATAAATAGGGAGTGAAGGCCATAACTCTTATACTTACACACAGAGCTTTCACAACCTTAGAGTAACCTAAGTAACAGTAGCTATATATCACACGAAGTCAGGGTAAACCTAGGTAATCCAGTATACTCTAACTTATACCCTCCCCGAAATTTTGCAAACTGCCAAATGTGCTAGTGACTGAGTCACTCATATATAACTTATTGGGCGGAATCTGACTCATTAGCCAGACGTCAAACAAAGTTTTGCTGAGCGCATCAAACTGTTGCCACTTGATATAAGTGAGACTTGAAACTTTCAATCCTCTTTACTCCTCGCATGTGTCTCTCAATGACAAGATTCACGAGTTTGCTTTAAATTGGTTTGTATGTAAATTGAATGCAAAATAAGCGCAAACAGCATCGATTATTAACACATCTCAACAAAGCAAATAGAACATAAAATGCGTGTAACCTTCAGTCTTAATAGGACAGGTTATTGGCCAGTGTGTAGGAATAGAAGAAAAAGCGAAAATTAAAAGCATTACGGCGCGTTTTAAGAAAGCATTTCTCGACTATCCACAACCCGCGATCACAGATTGTGGAAAAATGCAGAATAACCAGTAAACTTACTCACAAATGTTAGCGGTCTCATTATCTAGCGATGTATTATAACTCAAATAGCGTGTTTACTGTGCCTTGGCCAAGAATTAAGCCCGACGATGCCTCTGATTTCGACGTCTTCTCCTGCAGAGTGCAGGGTTTTTGGCCAACCTGCATGGACGTCTGCCTCTCGGTCGACCGGTAGTGGTATGATGAGCACAGAACTGTAATGAAAAGAGAAAAGAGAAGATCAATGCAGATACGAACCCAAGACTACTGGGTTGGACTAACCTTTCCAGTTAAGAATCTTGATATCACCATACAGGTATATATGTTTGCATACAGAGGGCCTAATAATAATCACGGATTGCTGGTGCTATACCATATCTCTACCTTATGGTATTGAAGCAGTGAGGTATGACACATACACATTTTAATTGAATTCCAGTTTAAGGAATAGAAAATATCCTAGATCAAGGAATTTGTTGAATCCCAAAGTATTTCTTATAAGACCTACTATAGGATCGCATGGTCCATTTTCCACAGAGATACCAGTGCAGTCAGCTCCACCATTAACGGGAGGCGGGTTTACACACTCTCGTGTTCTCTGCCTCACACCGGTGCATGTGGTTGTAGGACATTCACCCCATGTCATCCACGGGCTCCAGTTGCCATCAACTGCACCAACACACTTCTAAAGCAAAAATCTATGGTCATGCATAGGTGCTTGCGCATGTGAGGCACTCTCACGCAGTCAATTCCGACAGAAAGCATGGGCCTTGGAGCAGATGTAGATAGTTTGAAAAACTTTCAGTTGTTAGTTCCGCTGCTAAATTCTCATGTGGCCAGAAATTGGCACGCTGTTTGGCGGGGTATTTGAAAGATATCAGTGCAAGTTGGACTTACTGGTTCCACGCTGCAAACAGCCATCATTTTAGTGACACAATGACTATTATCAGGACAGGTTCGTGTCAGTTCAGTCATTCCACTTCCGCATGTCACAGAGCAGCTTCCACTGAACTCCCAGGCAGAGCATATATCATCACAAGTTCGGGGAGTACAGGCCTGGAATGTAGAACAGTGACAAAGAGGCTTTGGTATGTTGGTGCTGGTATAAATTTAAATTTGAATATGAATATGAAGCGATTGGGGTGGAGGATAGGGTGCTCGTAACCAATCCTCCCCTATTACCTTGCATGAGCAAGATAGTACCACAGATGAAAGATGAGTATATCATATATGGCTATGTTATGAGATGTCATCATTTGTAATGCAGTAGAGACATGTGAACAGTTAGAGATGGTAGTGATAGAACAGGACTGGGGCTGGGTATCTCATCTACGTACATTGGTATTGCAGGCTTGTGACTCCAGGGTAAATGGCGGGGCAGAGCAGCCTGACCCAGAGTTCTCTCTACGGTGACAAGATCTCGTTCTGTTTTGATAACCTTCTCCACAATGGGCACTACACTCTCCCCATATGCTCCACACATCACAGATACAGTCCGGTGGAGCAGAACTAGGAGTAGGAGTAGTACTAGTAGGAGTAGTACTAGTAGGAGTAGAGCAAGCCTGTATGTGGAGAGAAAAGTGTCTAACTCAATTGCATGCGCATTTCATTTAGCGTAAAACTTCCACAACATCACATAGCTTGAAAGACAATTAAAAGGTGCCCTAAAAGACAATTCAATGCGGGGGGGGGGGAGGGGGGAATGCCCTTTCTAATGTCCAGCACTGTGTAAACGTCGGTTGGGTGAACTCTGGCCCTGGGCACTAGCTTCTTCTAATTTATTTTTGGTCCTGTTGGTCAGGATTTCCGGCAGGTCCTATGTATATAGGGGTGATGCAAAACGTTATAAGTGCTGACAGGTCCGTCATGATTTGTACTGATTATCTTACTGCCACAGTGCAAGATTGAGTTTCACTCGTTATCACCCCGGTTAAGGTGCAAGCAGAACTATCCGTGTTTAAAGCACAGGATTTACTCCTCTCCTGTGTTCCCTCTCCACAGGTGGCGCTGCAATCTGACCATGCTCCGTAATCTCCGCAGACACAGGTCGAGCAGACGACTCCCTATATCGGACAAAACAACATAACGCGAGTGAATGAATCAATGTGAAAAATTATATGATCGCTGTGCATGTCATAGAATGAAGGTGATTTATGCAGTAAACTTGCTTCACACCCCAAATGTGACATTTGACTTTCATGACCAGTGGCTTCCTAGTACCCAATGTGAAATCCGAATCGAGCATTATCTTCAAAGGGGGTATGCCACGGTCAGTGGCCGGCTCAGTTTTCAAAGGGATGCAACTCCGCATTGTGGTGATAGCAAGAAAAAATATTGGTAACTCGATGAACTACAACTCAAATCGAGATTGAACCAGTATAACAGTAAACTGCTGATCTTTACTTCCTATAGGAAAACAGTTTGAAACTGGAATTTAAACAAAGAAAATCTGGGTAGGGCTTTACCTAACCTCCCTCCTGAGCCGTGACACAAGTCACTGACTTGAGGTGGGTATTAGGACCATCTGTTCACGGTAGTCTGCGACATTTGAAAGCAAGTGGATGTGTTGTTGTGTGTCTGGGTCCCGTTGAATAGTTTATATACAGTGGAAAGCTGAATTTCCGGGATATTCTACAACCACTACGCATACAGCCTGGTAGCAGGATAGCAGGTTATTGTTATTTGGGTGTGCATACTGTGTCACATGCTGACGTCTCCTCAGTGACCTCAGGGCAGATGAACACATCGCTAGGAGGATCGCATGTTCGGGTTCTGGTCTTCACTCCTGTTCCGCAGGTAGTCCCACATTCGCCCCAGTCTGTCCATTCAGTACAAGTACACTCACCTGAGAAAACAACAATAAGTTTTTTTCTTCTTTTGACAATAGACAACCTGGCATCGTTCAATAATGACTTAGAATACAATGCAAAACTTTGCGATGGAGAGCAATTCCATTCAACTGTAAATGTATATTACTAAATTGAAAACAGTTAAATGTACCATGGCATTGCATTGGCCGAAGACATGGTTTACACTTACATGAGGTGACTCCAAAGAAGATTAGAGCATATTCATCTGCAGTTGCGCTACACACTGTCGCCTCGACACTGTATGTATTGCAGCTCACCGACCTTGTAGAGCCATCATTCTCATTTTTAATATTAATTTGACTTGCTGTATCTGTGTTCTGAACTGTAATGGGTTTTAAGTACCAATTGAGTCAGTGATTCCTACTCTTAGGTCAGCCATCCATCTATATTCTATAACTAAAAGGTTTCACACCACTATTATGATTAATCTCATCAATAGCTTCATACTCATATACTAATATCCCGCTTACTTACTTTTATCCATAAAGCCAAACACTACTGTGGAGCCACCTGACACACTTGTGCACAAGTTGTCAGATTCACCATCACCATCAAAACGAGGACTGTTAGCGTTGTAATCTGCAAGTGAATCATTCTCAGATATTAGTTCACTGGGTGTATCCTATCAGTTTAAGAGAACGTACAATTTGCCTCACATATGTCTGCAATACTGATACCTCACATGCTAATATCCTCAGAAGCTTGTATATAGTCACGTTGTGACCGATCGCTTCAGACATGTGTCATGTGATGATTCCATACACCACATGGTTTTGTAATTATGTTTAACCACGCCTTATTCCTTACCAATGACCCACTGCACTATAACAAGCAGTGGTCCACCTATTATTGGTCTCTGGTCAGCAAAGAAGAGTTTATTCGCTTGCTTAAATATATAGACTGAGGCCTTCCCGGCACAGAGACTTTCCAAATAGACATCGCACACAGGAGCGCTACACATCGCACACAAGAGCATCACCACGCAACATAAACATTGCAATACCTGACCCATGATGCCCGATGGATCCGAGCATCAGAGGTGCTTTCATAGTTCCAAACTGATCCCTCGGACACTTGATCCCGAATCACTTGTGAGCCAATAAATGGTGCCGAAGCTGTTTCAATCATAATTTCAAAATAAAGTTGATCCGCTTTTGAATTCTTTCATTGCAAGTTTCCTCTGTTTTCAGTGCACCCTTGTGTTACTTTTTGAGTGAATATAGAAGCGAAATCAAATAAATTAAAGCTTTCCACTCGCGAACATTGCTAGGTAATTTCTGAGCGAGCAATTTAGTCGAGCGTCAGAGGCGGATTGGACACTTTTTGTCTCTGGGAGGCAAATGCCCGAACGTCCATGAGAGCCTTTGACGCAGATCAGACGAGGCTTTTATAATCACATTTGGGGGAGGGGGTCGGGCGTTCGTTTCGAGTGTCTGATCTGACGCGAACCGGATGCAGCATAATTATAAAAGCGCCTTTATCCTTCCATTTGGCCTATGGGTTACTACATATACTCAGAAGCCAAGATATTGCATAATAATCAAGACTCTGTCAATATTCACTATAGTACAGCATAAAGGCGGCATGAGAAATGGCTTACCACCAGGACGCTCAGCATCAGCAACCAAACAGGCTGCATCAAGCCAAAAGTTTCCCAACGAGCAGGATCCTAGCTCCGCTGTATTTTGATTTCCAGTTTTGATGCAGACTTGACGAGTGCCATCGGCAGCACATTCCCCTTCTGTCCAGAGGATGCAGTCCTCAAGTTCTTGGCAATTTTTAACATTGGCTGGAGGAAACAACGTGTGTAATTCTTGCGAACGTGTTACAATATTACAAATCATATACTAAACTCAAAGGGCATTTAGAATAATTTTCCATTGAAAAGATTATACCAAGATAACTAACTCGATGCATTTCTTGGAAACGCACGATTTTATTACT
>Ga0224501_10004500_pt1 | contig 10994 bp, 5 predicted proteins | sample SF_Oct11_sed_USG_4_FD_169105 | JGI IMG/M metagenome (GOLD analysis project Ga0224501, IMG submission 169105) | Sediment microbial communities from San Francisco Bay, California, United States - SF_Oct11_sed_USGS_8_1 | ecosystem: Environmental > Aquatic > Marine > Sediment | place: USA...
CTCACTGATCCGGTTACCAGTAAATTTTGGATAAAAATTCAATACAATCGCATGCTGATCCTTGTCGTGGAAGATATATTCGACCGATGCATTTGCCGGCCCCTGCCGTACATGGCCCAGGCGGTTCAACTGCCAGCAGCTATCATAAAATGCTTTTTTTGAAAGGGTGAGATCCAGACCCAAAAACAATGAATCATACGATTCGCCCCGGGCCATTTCCTGTCCGATCACCGTCTCAAGTGTCGCTTGCTTGTGACATGAACCAGCCAACAGGCCCATCAGCATCAGTGTCCACCATCCATTAGTCATTCTGTTCATTTGATACGATATACGGTTTGTCATTATTTCTGGAAAAAATAAATACTTGTTTGTCTTGGCAGGTCAGTTGCACAATTTCACGCACTTCACCCACGCATAATACGCCCGTTTGCCGGCTATCCGCCACCGAAAAACTACCTGTCCCATCGCCAAGCAATACTGAGCCATGACTTGCATAGTAGCCGCCTATTTCAGGTTTTACGGCAGACAGGTTGCCCCCTGTGAGCAGGTCTGTCAGTCCGTCATTATTAAAATCCCCGGCAACTATCGCATACAGTGGCGAAAACTGTGCCTGGGCAGGCAATTCGCGTTTCACAAACCCATTCGCAGTATTAACCCACACAGCGGATGTCAAATCCGTGATTTGTAACTCAAGCCCCTCCTTTCTTGCTCCCTGCGGAAATATCTGTGTTGTTGTCGCCGATTTATAATTTTCAAACCGGAGGTATTCTTTTTTGAGGCCGGGCAACTGCATGGCCAGATCCTTGAGCTGAACAAAGGGATACGCCACTCCCTCCCAATACATGGTATGGATCTTTTCCTTTGATCCGTTTTTGTCAAAATCATAAAGCAACATCCCCATCGGATGCGTTTGTGATGCCTTGAAAAGGGTGTTTTTTCCAAGATTGCCGGTTATAATTTCCAACTTGCCATCCCCGGTCAAATCTACTGCTTCCACAGCCTGATACCAGCCATTGCTTGCTGCCAAGCCCAGATTTTGTGTTGCATTTTCATACACATCCCCATTCTTTTTAAAAACCGTAACCGGCATCCACTGCCCTACAAAAATCCACTCATCGGCTCCCTCCTGATCGAGATTGGCAACGACGGCATCCGTCACCATGCCCAGTTTTTTTAATCCGGGGGCTATCCTGTCCGTAATGTCGACAAAATGTCCATTTCCATCATTTTCCAAAACATAGCTATCGGCAGGCAGGCCATACTCCAGGGGTACCTGTCTCACCCCCACCAATAAATCCAGGTCATGGTCGCCATCCACGTCAAATGGTACAACAACACTGGTGGATTCATACCCTTTTCCAGGCAGGCGCTGATCGCTCTTTTGAAATTTCCGGTTGCCCGTACCCAGGTATAGCCTGTCATTCAACTCCAGGGCAATGGAATGGAATTCACTTCCCCCGCTTCCGACATACAGGTCCATCCTTCCATCCTGATTGGCATCAAACATGACACATGCCAGGTCTTCACTCTTGTCATCCAATGCAAAGGGCTGCACCAATTTATCAAATCCCCCATCCGGTTTTTGATAAAACAATGCCCCGGATTGACCACTGGCTCCTCCGATATAAAAATCTTCCAGACCATCACCGTCCATATCGCCTTTGCACAAGCATGGCCCTTCGGTAGAATTCATATGAAAGAGCAGGCGCTCTCTGTCAAAATCAATATAGTTATTTTCCTGATGGACAAAGTCCACTCTGTCGGAGGGCCATTCCGCAAACCACGTATCGGCGCGGGAGTCCTCCGATGAACGGATGCGTATTCCTTCCTGTGAAGCAGATGGTTCGGTCAGTTCCATCAGTTGATCGGACTTCAGGTTTTCGAGGAACGTCTGTTGTCCTCCCGGCCATTCTATCCATACGGATTCGACCCACGTAGCTGTGTCAAGTCCAAATACAAGGCGATAATCGACACTTGACTGGAAGCCTTTCATTGGGTTTAGTTCCTGCACCTGGCGAATTCCCCCTGACTGAATGGTGACCCTTGCACCGATAGCCCGTGTATTTGGGGCCTGTCCGGTGAGTGCCAATCGGATAAAATGCTTGTGGTTGCGCTCGGAGGTATTTTCATACAAAAATGCGGGCATGTTCACATTGCTCACCACCAGGTCCAGGTCGCCATCATTGTCCAGGTCGCCATAGGCAGAACCATTGGAAAACGAAGGGGTGTGAAAGCCCCATTTCATCGCCATATTTTGAAAGGTAAGGTCCCTGTTATTTTGAAATGCGTAATTGGGCAGTGGCTCGGACGGCATACGGTCAATCAGCGTCTTGATGGCATTTTTTTCTTCCTTTATCACTTTTTGAACCAGGGCAGGGTTTGACATAAAATTGATGTAATCCTGATCCAAAAGATCCTTGTAAATGCCATTGGCAACAAACAAGTCTTTCCACCCGTCATTATCCATGTCAAATATGAGTGCCCCCCAGCTCCAGTCTGTTGCTGCTACCCCCGCATACCTGCTGATTTCAGCAAATGTCCCGTCACCGTTGTTGAGTTGGAGCACATTCCGGGCAAATTGATACCCATAACCGTTTTTTACAGAAAGCTGAAAGCGGTCCCAGTTTTGAAATACCGCTTTGGACATCAAGCGGTCATGCCTTTCGGGCAGCATTTCCGTGACAAACAAATCGGTATTGCCGTCATTGTTAATATCGGCCAGGTCTGCGCCCATCGACCCCATCGAAAGCTCCGTAAAATAACGGTCGATTTGTTCACGAAAGGTTCCGTTTTGCTGGTTGATATACAGGTAATCACGTTCAAAAAAATCATTGGAAACAAACACATCCGGCCAATTGTCATGGTTAAAATCTCCGATCGTCACCCCCAGGCCGAACCCTATATCACTCGAATAAATACCTGACTCCAGGGTAATGTCTTCAAAATAGCTCCCCTGGTTCTTGTAAAACTTATTTCCTCCCAGGCTGTCCGGTACTTCGCGCTGGCCGGGTACCAGATCGTAAGCACCGACAGATTTAATGGAATTGTTCAATAAATAACAATCAAGGTCTCCGTCTTTGTCATAATCAAAGAATACGGCATGATTGGAGAGTCCTTCATTATCCAGCCCAAATTCACGTGAACGCTCACTGAAGGTGAGGTTTCCATTGTTGATATACAAGGAATTATGGCGTTGGCTTCCACCGGGAGGGCCGGATTTGCACACATAAATATCCAGCAGGCCATCCGCATTGATATCCACAAAGCTCACCCCTGTACTCCAAACCCCTTCCGAAAGTAATCCCGCCGTTTCGGTGATGTCTTCAAACTGAAGATTGCCCTTATTTACATACAATCGGTTGGAAACCCTGTTGCCGCAAAAAAACAAATCTGGCAACCCATCATTATTAATGTCGCCAATACCGACACCTCCTCCGTTGTAGAAATTTTTATACGTATAGGGGTTTAGTTGTTCGGTATAGGCAAGGTTATTTTCAAATGTAATTCCAGTTATACCGGCATCCCGCAACTGAAACAAGGCTTCGTTTTCCTTTTGGCAGGAAAAAAAGAAAAAGCCACAAAGCAGGACAAATACTGGTTTTTCCATGGGGTACACCGGATCAAAAAATACCAAAAAATAAACTATCCATCACAAATCTACACTTCGTTCATCAAATGGCCTGTTTTCGCCCAAACGGAAAACCGGTTATCCTTTTTAGCCGGGTCTACAGACTATCGCATACGTAGACAGGGACGTCCGAATTTCTGTTTTCTAAAATGAAAAAGAAATAAAAAAAGCAGGCAGAAAGTGCCTGCTTTTTCTATACATCGGCCTTACTTAGAAATTAGGGTTCTGATGAAGGCTGCTATTTGCATCAATTTGAATCTGTGGAATAGGGAATATTTCATAGGTAGGGCCGGATACAGCTTTTTCCCACCAGCCTGCACCCCAGGTACCAAAACGGATTTGATCCTGTCGACGGGTAAGTTCTGCAAACATTTCCCTACCACGCTCAGCGTAAAGGTTATTTGCATCCAGGGCGGCAAACGTATCCACACCCGCACGAGTACGAATGGAATTGACAATGGCAAGGGCGGCAGGATCTGCTGCATTCAATCGCCATAACGCTTCAGCCTTTGCCAGGAGAACATCGGCATACCTCAAAACCACAAAGTCATTTGACATATTATTCGAACCTCCTTTTTCATATTCATATTTTCCAATTCGGGCACCTCCCTGTCTCCATCCATTGGGGTGGATTTCGTTGTTTTGAGGAGTGAAATTCAACAGAATACCATCCGGATCGGGTGCCGCTGAAGAAGCTCCTTCAAATCCGGGATCTTCCGTACGGGTACCATCGGCATTATACTGAGGACCCACTACAAAGTTTGACAACCTGTTATCAACAGTTCCGGTGGTAGGTGCCACTGCCAGACCGGTCCAAACGTCACCCTGAGGACCTGGGTTTTGGGCAGGATCTACATACGAATTGTAAAATTCCTCCACAACTGCATAACCGTTCCAGGGCTGGGAAGTCAGACTATAGGTATTTGAACTGGCATAGGATAGGGTCATCATTACCCACTGGAATCCTCCGGCATATACCCTGTCGTAAGGCACGACGAAAATATTCTCGGTGGAGCCTGTGTTGTCAATGGCAAAGTTCTCCTTGTAACTTGCCATCAAACTAAAACCGGAAGCGATAACCGCATCCGCTGCATCAATTGTTTTTTGCCACTGAGGGGTACCCGTATAGACTTCTGCGTTCAAATAAAGTTTTGTCAGCAAGGCATTGGCCGCCGCCTGGTTCATTCTTCCATATCTGTCTGTCCCGGTACTTGTCGATAACAAGGGCATCACAGCCAGCAATTCACTTTCCACAAAGTTAAACACCTTGGTACGACCAGTCTGAAAGTCCGCTTCGTTGGAAGGGATAGAAACATCTTCATAGTCAATCACCAATGGCACATTGCCAAAAGCATCCAACGCATAAAAATACCACAAGGCTCGTACGGCTCTCAATTCAGCCAGTAATTCATCAGGCAGGCCCAGTGACTTAAACTGATACAACAAACGGTTGCAGGTATTGATACCTCCGTAGATGGATCCCCATGCATTGTTAAAAAATCCATTATCGGCCGTAAACTCATGTTTATGCAACTGGATCAACACACCGCCATCATACCAGTCACCACCTTTGGTGGTCACGACCAATTCATCGGATGCCAGCTCACTGATCGACCAGATATTGGCATGATTGCCCAGTGCCTGCAAGGAAGTATAGGCCTGACCCATAGCCGCCAATTGTTCTTCTTCCGTCAAAAGAAAGTTTTTGTCGGTTACTGTGTCAAACAGTTCCTCATCCAGGTTCGTACATGCCGGCGCAAATAAAAGCAGCCCCAAAGCCAGTACGGAAATCTTTTTTAGAAATGTATTTTTCATCTTTTACTTCAGTTTTTTAATTAAAATCCAAGGTTGATTCCCATCGAAAACGTACGTGTGGTAAAGTACGTATTCCTTCGTTCAATACCAGGGGATAACGGATCTTGCTGCCCGCCATTTTCACCTGAATCCACATACCTGATTTCAGGATCAATTCCAGTGTAGTTGGTTAATACAAATGGATTTTGGCTTGACACATAAATGCGTGCCCTTCGTATGGCTGCACCTTCTTTAGAGGGAAGGGTATAGCCAAACGTGGCATTGTCCAGTTTGAAATACGAGGCTTTCTCTACATGTGAGCTATTTACCACTGCTTTTTTGATGTTGGGATCATAGGCCGCAGTATTGACAATATTCCAGCTTGACACGGTTGTACTCTCCGTATTTTCATAGAATCCACGGTAGCTGTTCAGCAGGTCATGACCAATGGCACTTCTAAAGAACATATTGAAATCAAAGCTCTTGAAAGTCAATGAATTGTTCCATCCAATCGTAAAATCAGGCAACCCCTGGCCGATTACCGTCCGGTCATCATCACAATTACAGTAAGAGTTATCACCACTCAGGTCTTTAAAGATAGGGACACCATTTGCATCCACACCCTCCATCACAGGACCCCACAACTGACCCAGTTTTTCTCCTTCTTTTACACGAACGAGCTCGGTGTCATTCTGTCCGGGAGACCCCATATTGGCACGGTACAATACCCCTCCTTCATCGTCAAGGTTAATAATAGTTGTGCTGAACGTAGAAAAATTCACACTAGTTGTATAAGAAAAGTCTGAAGTCTGAATGACATTCCAGTTGACTGACAATTCAAACCCGGTATTTTTCAACTCACCAATATTTTTTAAGGTTTGTCCAACCAGGTTTGGTGGAACGGGGACATTCACATACAACAACATATCGGAGGTAACACGCTGGTACCAATCAACTGTACCTGTTATTTTTCCCCCCATTACACCAAAATCCAACCCAAAATCAAGTTCATCCTTGGTCTCCCAGGCCAGATCGGGGTTAGGGTTACTGGATGGTCCATACGCAGGTTTCCAAGATCCGTCAACGTATGCGGAGCCAACTCCCTGATAACGTAAAAATGACAAATATGAATCGTTAGGCGTAGCACCGGTACGTCCCCATCCTGCCCGTAGCTTGAGGCTTTCCACGCCACCAATATTGACGAGGTTTGTTATGTTGACACCCGCACTTACGGCAGGGAACAAACCCCACTTGTTGTTTTCACCAAATTTGGTGCTACCCTCCTGTCGTACACTGGCCGACAAAAAGTACGTTCCGCCTATGTTCAAATTGGCCCGACCAAAGAATGCAACCAATCGGGAAGAATTGGCATAACTCCATACACTGCCTTCCCCTCTATTAAACTGCTGTGCTTCCTGAATTCGATTATAGGTAAAGGCATCCGTAATGAAGCCGGCTCCCCGCATACCAAATCCTTCCGTGAAAAACTCCTGGTAGGAATACCCTCCCAATAAGGCCAGGTCTGTATTGCCAAATGACTGGTCGTAATTAAGCATTGATTCAAAAAGCTGGTTATATCGTGCTTCGGTAGCTCGCTGGGCAATACCACCCAATCCTCCTGCCAGATTTGCACTTTGAAATTTAGCAGTTTTCATAAAATACTGGCCGCGCATGTCACTTTCACGCTGCTGGGAGTAAGAAATCGTACCTCGCAAACCATCTACAACATCGCTAAAATCATATTCTGCACGTAAGCTTCCCAACAAGCGCATGTCTTTGCCATCATTTATACTTTGATTGGCAATGGAAACCGGGTTCCAGTAATCAAAAATATCACGTTCGGCATACCCACCCACATCCGATAGACCGGCTACAGTGGGGTCAAACATGACTGGAAGCGTAGGATTGGAAAGGACAGCATACCGAAACACATCTGTAAAGCCATAACTGGCATCCTTGGTCGTAGTTGCCAGGTTCATGCTAAACGTCGCACGATCATTCATCGCCTTTTGCGTCAGGTTAAACCGGGCATTCAACTGTGAAAACCCTGTATTAATCTGGATACCGCCCACATCGCGAACGTTAACAGACGCCCGGTAGGTGGTACTTCCGGAACCTCCTGACATTGAAATATTGTGGATTTGAGAAACACCCGTTTGTGTCACCTGTTCCAGCCAGTCAGTATCTGACCCTAAATCTACCATTCCGGGTACCTGCCGATATTCATCGGCCGTCATAAATTTCATTGTGCGTGCCACATTGTCAAATGACACGGTTCCATTATAATCGACAACTGATTTTCCAGCTTTACCCGATTTGGTAGTAACCAGGATCACCCCTGAGGAACCCCTGGTACCGTAGATGGCAGAGGCCGAACCGTCTTTCAATACATCGATCGACGCAATGTCATTCGGGTCAACTGTACTTAACGAACCCCCAATGACCCCATCAATAATGATTAGTGGTTCAGCATTTGCTCCAACGGTTGTCACACCCCGTAAACGAATGGTGTAATTGCCATTTGGGTCACCTCCCGGCCGGGTAATCGTCAAGCCCGCTACTTTTCCCTGGATCAACTGGGCAGGGTTGTTGACCATACCTTTGTTAAAATCCTCAGACTTGACACTGGCAACCGAACTGGTAATTTCCTTTTTGTCCTGCACACCATAACCGATGACCACCACTTCTGAAAGTGATTGTACATCTTGTTCCATGGCGACATCTATTACCGAACGATTTCCAATGGCAATTTCCTGTGTCACAAATCCCACGAAAGTGAACGCCAGTGTGGCACCATCGCTTACCGCTAACCGGAAATTTCCATCCAAATCGGTAATGGCCCCGTTTGTGGTGCCTTTTTCCAAGACATTTGCTCCGGGAATCCCTTCTCCCGTTTCAGCATCTGTCACTTTTCCTGTTACCGTCCGTTCCTGCGCCATCAAAAATGACAGGGACAGAACCGATAACATCACTAGTAAATACTTCTTCATACTGTTACAATTGTTATCAGGTTTTAAACTTTTTTGTACAAAATGATTATTCCTCAACCTAAAGTTAAAGTCAAATTGAAAGCATGATACAAAGTATTCTTTTCAATAGCAACAGATTCATCCGATTATTACAATGGAAACGTTTGCATTGGCATATATCTTTATCTGAACGGAGTATAATGTTTTGTCAATGGATTTTAAATCCGAATTTGACTTTTCCAATATAAGGTCAACGCCAATATTTCTGAATGGAAAATACCTGTTTTTTAATAGCCGGAACATCCCGTTACCAAATAGGTCGACAATATATTAATAACGTTATGTATTAATGGATCCTTGGCTAACCCTAAATATGTTGTTTAATGTTAGGGGACGGCATTAGGGCCGTGCAAATTGATGCCAAGGTAACCGCATGTGCTTGCAGTGGCCGGTCAAAAAGAACGCGAGGGCCGGTATTCTTTGGCTTGTCCATTTATTTCATAAACAAACAATGACCGGTTTTCCAGCCGTATTTTATTGGAAGGGTTTGCCATGCTGATCAATACCAAACCGGAAACCGTGTTGTCAAGCGTATAAAAATCGTAGGTCATTTGACCCGACTCACCAATGACTACCTGGTAATATTGCATTCGGACAGGGTCAAAGCCAAAATAACCTTCGGCTACTTTGACCCGGTTTTTATATTCCTCAAAAAAGATTAGGCCCTCCCTGCGGGACTCGGCAAAGCGCTTTATTTCCCCAACAGAAAACTCACCCGTCATCGCTTCAAAGATTGCCTGTCTGTTTTTGGCTTCATTGTCCGAGCGTGTCAGGTCTGTAGCCGACATGGCCAACGTTTTCAAAACCAATGCGATGGAATCCGTCAGGGAAGCGACACTGTCTTCCAGATATTTGGGTATGGAAAAATGGATATACGACTGGGATGTGCCGGCCACACCATTGATTGTTTTTCCGATCAAAGCCTCATGTTTAATGGTTTCCAGCCGGATAAGCTTCCCCTTTACAATCATTCCCTGATTTTCATTCACAGGTGCCACGGTAATCAGGTAGGGGTTGAGATCGCCAAAGTGGAAAGTACGTTCGGTATATTTCTTACCCACCAGTTTCGCCGGATTTTTCGATGAAATACTACGGTATTTGCAAATGCCACTTTCCTCATTATAGGTAAACGTATTGATCCACCACATGGCCTGGTCAACGTTGTAATAGGTAAAGCTAAGCTTCTTTTCCAGCCAATCAATTTTTTTTCTAAAAGCGGCATCACCCTCCTGTGCAAATGCGTCCGATAAAAAAATAACTACGAATAAAAGGTTTGCGAAATATTTCATTTTGGCGGTAGTTTTAGAAATAGAATCTAATTCAAACAGAAACATCAAGTTAAAAAGTAATCTGCTGATATAAAACGAATCGGGCTGATAAAACCAAAAGGTAGAAATACCCGGAAACCCCGTGAGTCGGCAAAGATCCTTTGACAAAACATCTCTTCCAGTGCCTGGTATTTGGCCCGTACTACCTGTACGCTTTCCTCCTCCGGGCTATTACCAGAAAAAGTTCAACACCTGCCCCTGGAGCAGGGACTGTTGGTGATAAAAAAACCAAAAAACGCACCCATGATAAGGGATTCTCCGATTTCTTTGCTGCTTTCAAGCGAAGATCCTGAAAGATAGCTGTACGACAGACTGATCAATGCCCCCGCCAACATATAAAGCAAGGTTTTACGCACATGTCTCCATGCCTGCTCCCGTTTTAGCCGGTTTCCCTTTGGTCCTAATTTCGGAGGTTCGAATTCAAATGGCATGTCTTTGTAAATTTTTGGGCTAACCTACACACAAGCATGATTGCTGAGTGTAACCTAAAGCACATAAAACCAAAAATGATCGCCTGTCTGAATGTCGGATGAGCCTAGGAGTTACCCGTACGCACCTGCTTTCCCACATGAACCTTCGTAAGTTTCGGGCCGGGGATCCTCCTTCTTGTGGTGTACGTAATGTGCGTTTTTCACCGTTAAGCCCTTTCCAAAAGTGGATATTGCGTGTTGGAAGCCGGGCATGTTGATCAGTTGGTTTGGACAAAGTAATGTGAAAAGTACAAGGCAAATGAAGTTTCTAAAGTCAATCAAAAAATAATCAGCCCTGATAAATGTTCAAGCCGCATTTGAAAATAGGAAGGAAAAAGGATGTGTATTGATGCTGGCATACCTTGTGTTATGAAAAATATCACAGGCACTTCGGTAGCCAGGCTTTACAAGCAAAAGTCTTTTTGCACAGGAGGGAAATAAGAAAGAAAAGGCATAAAAAAACCTGGCTTTTGACCAGGTTTTGTGTGTGTGGGCCCTACTGGGTTCGAACCAGTGACCCCCTGCTTGTAAGGCAGGTGCTCTGAACCAGCTGAGCTAAGAGCCCTTGAAAACGGATTGCAAAAGTAGTATTGTTTGGATTCTTTCCAAATGTTACGCAAAAATAATTTTCAACTTATTGCTGTTGTTAAATACTGTTTGAGCGGGTACATCATCCGGAAGCGTTTAAGCAAGTCGCGGGTGAACGTTTCCTGACGAAAATCCGCATCATCCACCGGACTGCTGA
>Ga0224501_10004501_pt1 | contig 10993 bp, 5 predicted proteins | sample SF_Oct11_sed_USG_4_FD_169105 | JGI IMG/M metagenome (GOLD analysis project Ga0224501, IMG submission 169105) | Sediment microbial communities from San Francisco Bay, California, United States - SF_Oct11_sed_USGS_8_1 | ecosystem: Environmental > Aquatic > Marine > Sediment | place: USA...
AATGGAATGACTACAAACTACTGTTCAGTAGATGGTGCGGGTGTGATTGACGGTCCAGCAGCAGACAATGTGTTCTTGCCAGATGCAGTAAGAGCAACTGCAGGTGACTTGGTTAGTACCGCATTCATTGCAGTATCAATTGGTATGATACTGATTGGTGCAGTAAAGATTCTGCAATACAGAATTGTAGCAGATCCACAAAACGAAAAAGAGACAACAGCAGCATTAGCAGCCTAGAAAACACAACATCACAATACCAAAATGACTCTGATGCATGAGATTTGGACCAAACTAAAAGAGAAAAGAGAGAAAATCCATGCAGGAATCAAATTGACACTGCTGTTCTCTCCTCTATTTTTTTACCTTTATCTGGATAGGCCGGGACTGCCTATAGTAATTACAATTGGATTGTTCTCATTTTGGATGGTATCATTGTTTTTGGACATGAGAATAACTGCATCCCTCAAAGATTTGGTAAAAAAACATGAGGCAAATGATATCTTTAGAAATTTATATAAAAAATTTGGGAAAAAAGCTATTACAATACAGCTCGGAATTGAATGTTCTGCAGTAATGTTGTTTCCAAGTATCATGACACTAAGACAGCCCGGAGAATCATTTGAGGTTGACATTACTGGCGCTGCAATACTTGGCGGAATAATTGGCGTGTTGCATGTGTTTGCATGGCGTTCCAACAAAAAAGAGATTCAAAAGATAAGAGAAACCTCTGAAAATTAAAACTTTATCTGTACTCTAACAGATGAAAATACTACCAATAACAGTTGAGTTATGAAAATCTACAAATATCACATACCCCATACGCCATGAATTTTTTCAAAATCATAATTAAGTACAAACATGTAATTGTTTAGAATGTTTTTTCTTATCTTTCATAAATTCAATAAAAATAAAGGTTCAAGAAAAAACGTACACTGTCCAATCATATATGCTATAATTTTGTCCTAAAATTCCTTTCATTGCAGAAAGTTTTTGATCTTTTATTTCTGAATAATTCCTTATTTTGTTATTCTCTGGATTCTCACAATCTATATTTATCTGATTAGGTTTAACTTTCATTGCGCAATGACCATCTTCTGCAATGTTTTGAAAATTTCCATTTTGATCTTTGAATGAAGCTATTGCTACATTGTTATTGTGATCAGTAATAATTAGACCTATAGAATTCTTGTCAAGTGATTTTAACAAATCAAGTCCTATTTCTCTTGAGTCCAATGCTATACCTAATAGACCCATTTGATCATCACTTTCATTGGTGATATCTTGTACTATTGTTATGACAGGTATTTTATCAGCATCAGAGATGTAAAGCGGACTTAGATATTCAGTATATTGACGTTTATTTTGATCCGCGTATTCTGTACACCAATCCCGATCATTATAGTCAACTCGAGTCAAGTCATTAGGACTTTCACGAACAACAATATACATAAAACAATTAGGCGATACAATCCACGCATATGGGATATCTTTGTCGGTTACAACAATAGTTCTCAACATGCTTATTCGGTTCTGTTCTTCTATGGCATCTAGACTTACTCGTTTGGTATAATCTTTAGTTAGTTTTTCATCCAGAGATTGTTTCATAATATCATCACTTACAATGAATTTTTGGGCATAATGAATTGTATTGATTTTATTAACAAATTTTTCCGAGATTTTTTTTACATCATCTTCGTTGATTGTGTCTGAGATAATAGAATTTACCATAATTAAAGAAGCACCTAGTAAAAATAAGACACAAGTTCCAACAAAGAATAACTTTAAAAATTTCTCTTTTTGAGAACTAGGATAATTTGGTGATATGGGTGGATCAACCCCCTCTAGAAATTCTTGAATTTTTTTCCTGACTTCATCTATTTCTTTTATACTCACTGATGGATCTTTATCAGATGAAGCCAATGCAAGATTAAATGAAAGTAAAAGATCATTGACTTTCTCCCGTTTTCGTTGAAAACCTAGAAATTCTTGACTATCCTTGTTTAGTCCCGCGTAGATGTCACATAAATTATGAAGCCAAGTATCTAATGCTTTTGCAACTTTACATGTGTTTTCTAATTTTTTTGGCTCTATTTTGAGGTGAGTTTTAATTTCATCGAGGAAAAAAATTGATTTTCCAATACCTAAACCTATTTCAATACTTTTACCATCATATTTTATCAGATTTTTACAATGTAGTTTATTAAACTTGTATGATGCTATGATAATTATCGCAATGATATTTGATATTAATAAAATTAACACATAGAAGATCTCAAGATTCACAGAGAGTCTTTATAAAAATTGGTTAAATCTGTTTTCTATTCAATCCCATAATGTTCTCAGATGGATATTTTAGATATTATTTTTTTTAGAATTGATTCAAATAATAATGTTGGACAAATAACTATCTTTTTCTCAACAATTCAAATTTTCTACAATGTTTTTGGTTTTGATGTATTTGGATAGTCTGATAAATAAATCATGAAATATAGTTTTTCTTGGAATTGAAATTTTATTTTTAGCTGATTTTACTTGTGAATAAAATTAAAACAATATTGCAGATTTTGTGAGTGTATTTTTATGATCACATTATTGTTTTACATCTGACCGTTCATTTTTGCTTTTAAGCAAAACACAATGGTATGTCATGAACCTGCTGGGTGCAAATTCATCATCAAATAAGAAACTCACTCCATTCTTTGAGTATTCCTACATCATCACACCTGGGAATTTCCTGAATCTGTCTGAAGAAAACAAGCAAAAAAAGTTGGGCCAGTTCTTTGACGTTCTGAGAATAATTGAGATCCCCATCCGTATCACCATGTCAAAAAAGACAATGCTCATCACAATAGAGGGCAAGGAAAAGCCAATGCCTGTCATGCAGGTGCACATAGAGTCAAACGAGCCGTTATCAGATATCTTGAATCAGGTAAAGTTTGACTTTGAAGCAGACCAGAGACCACCCAACCTCATTGTAAAAAAAGAGTACATCAAATCAATGATGTTATCTGAAATTATTGATGATAACTTAGAGTCAGACCCAATCTATGCATCCACATTCTGTCTGGAATCACTTCCTGCAAGGCTGTCATATGCGTGGATCACATCAATCTTTACTGCCTGCTCTCACATACAGATGTGGTTTACCCCAATTGACATTCACAACTCTGAAATTAGACTAAACCGTTTTATTCATTTCATTGAAGAAGATGCAAAGGTCAGTACACAGTCAAAGGAATTACAAAATAAAGCAATCAACACGAGAAATCTGTTAAACAGAAGTGAGACCAAACTGTACGAGATTGTCGTAAACTGTACAGTAATGACAACAGATAAGACACAGCTAAAGGCAGAAGAGAAAAAATTCATTGAAAAGACAAGACAGCAAAAAGGTTCATTTCATCTGTTGGTAGCACAACAGGCCCAGGTTTTCTTTGAAGGGTTTGGACAGAAACTAACCTTTGATTTAGGTAGTTGTAGCATCTTGTACGCGTTTGCATCAGCTGACATGCTGGAGTTGCCAAACGGAATTCCAGTAGGACGAAACATAATCACAAAGGGGCCGGTAATTTTTGATATTCTAAAAAGAACTAATCTGAATGTTGGAATTATTGGAACGTCAGGTTCTGGAAAATCCTACACCACAAAAATTCTGATCTACAGACTATCACAAAAGTATCCAGACTCTCACATCTATATCGTTGATCCTACTGACGAGTACGGTTCAATTGCAGAATTTCTGGGAATGCAGAAAATTGACATTACAGGAGAAGATGAATTGGGTTTGGATCCGTTCCAGATTCTAAAACCCGTTGATGCAGCTGACATCCTGGGGGAAATTACCAAAGCGCCTGATCAAACCAGAATCCAGTTCCAGAAATATTCTGACAAGGCAAAGAGTCTATCTGAATTTTATGATAAACTAGATGACGAAGACAAGTCATATCTTGAACACTTGATTGATGGGCCACTATCAAAGATAATGTCAGGTTCCCCAAAGATCACCACCCAGAAAAAATTGATTCTGTCGATGGGTAAGGGTAGTACTGCTTCTGAATCTGAAGCGATGATACTCGTGTTACTGCTAAACAAAATCTACAAGATATGCAATGAGTTACCTGTGAGAACCAGAAAAATAATCGTGATTGATGAGGCATGGCGTATGTTCAAGATGCCAAGAACTGCCAAATACATCGACATGATAGTGAGGATGGGAAGAAAGATGAACATCATGTTTGTTTTCGTGTCCCAGAGAGTTGATGACATTGCAGCAGACTCTGGAGGAATTGGTAAAATCATTGATAACATGGCAACAAAGATCATGCTTGGTTTGAATGAGCAGGCAGCAGATGACGCCAAATCAGTATTGAAACTGTCAGAGCATGAAAGGGACTATCTTACCAAATTCTCTGCAGGCCAGGCCCTGTTTTTGGCTGATGACTACAAGGTGGTGACAAAGTTTGAGCCAACAGAAGAGGAACGGGAGATGTTTGATACTACACCTTTAAAATAACAAATCTAAATTTCAAAAATTATGCTGGATGGCACGAATATCATAAACTAAAATAATTCTGTAATCACAAGCATACAATATGAAATTAATGATATATTCGTAGATGATTTTTGTCTTTTTCATAATTTGGTTAATTCTTATATAGTTATCTTTGAGACGTACCAATAACTTGAAACGAACACAAACAATGTTGCTAACAACTGTTATACTATCAATAACACTTGCATCTGTTTTTGCACTTGATATTTCAGAAACAAATACAGTCTCCAAAACTGAAAACAATATAGGATTTCCACTAGTTGAGGCAGAAGCTTCTACATCAGGTGTCAAACATGACATTATGATGGAGGCAGTAAAGATGCCTGATGGCATGTATGCTTATCGTATGGTGGAATACAAAATGACTACTGAAAGAGGAAATAATGATGTTGATGACACAGAAGAAAAGAGAACCAAAATAAGAGATCTTGTCAAAGCAGGAATATACTCTACAGATCCACAAATTCCAGGGCCAACGTTGGTCTTTACTGAAGGCGATAGTGTTAATATCACTTTGAAAAATAATGCTTGTGAGGACAACTTTGTTAACGGTGGAGTAGGCGCATTTGAGAATTCACGTGTGGGAATTCATGTGCATGGAGTTCATTATGATATTTCTGATGATGCCTCCTACAAACGCATGAACATGTCTGATGAACTTTCGGCTGCCACATGTGGTGATAAAGTAGAATACAAATGGGATATTGGGCTTGGAACCGAGGGAACCTGGCCATACCATGATCACACATTCAGTCAAAACGAGGTGGGGGCAGAAGACATTGGGCTATTTGGAACTGTCATAGTTAATCCTCATGATGGCAATGTTAACGGACTAGTTGACAGCCAAACAGGCAAAATAAAAAATGTCAAAGTGGATAACATCAGCAAAGAGTTTGTACTTTGGATGGTCTCCTCTGAAGTGTTGGGAAGAAGCGTGTTTTATGGAATGGAGATAGACAATGCACATCCTACTACTCCTGGAAAACAGACAGCACTTTGGGTAAATCCACCTCTTTATGCATCTGATGGTGACGTAGTAAGATACCATGTACTTGGATTAGGTGATGAGACTCATGCTTTCCACCTACATGGTCACAGATGGGTAGACGCTCAGGGAGGAACATCTGACATCATTGATGTCAAAGAGATCACTCCCCTCCAAAGACACACATTCCTTGTTGAGGTAAGCGATAACGGAAATGAGCATGATGGGACTCCAGAAGGATGGATGTATCACTGCCACGTTTTCAGTCACATGCAGGCAGGAATGAGCGGCATGATGCATGTTGTAAAAGGTGATGATACTCTGCCAGAAGTCGGTGCTGTATTCACGTTAAGTGATGAGCCAGGACTCTGGATGAAGACTCTTAATGCAGGAATTGGCGATGACCTTGATGAGGTATTAGCATCAGTTGATGCTCTGCCAGAAGAAGACACAAGGGCAGGAACCGGATTTCCACTTGACTATCTGGGAAAGGCACTGGGTTCAGGATTTGATGACTCTCAAGGCAGATCTCTTGCAGTAATTAATCCTGGTGAATCAGTACTATTCAACATGAAAGACTCACAAACAAAACATACCATCACGACATTGATTTATCCTACGGAGGCTGATCCGCTTGGCGGAAACGGAATTTTGACAAAAGACCTCAAGCTTGGACACTATGACACACAGTTGGGCATTCGAGGTTCGGCAATTCTGTCTGATGCAAATGGGAAACCTGCAGCATTAGAAGAGCCAGGCCTCTATGTATTTGTGTGTAAGATTCATCCATACATGTTCAGTGCAGTAATTGTAGATGATCCTAAAACAAACGTATTTTCAAATACGTTAAATGCACCTCTGCCCTTACTTGACCTGTCAGACAGCCTTACCGTATTGACTAGAACCGGACCACTAAATGATTCTCAGTTCCCAACGGTGATTCCACCAACGGATCCTCTGGCACTTGAGCTGCTCAAGGACTTTTACGTCATAACAGATCCTTCAAACTGGAAAGACTATGACATTGAAAGTGGCATGCACACAGTCAACCTCCCACCAGTGTTGGTTACGACAAACACTGAAGACATTGTAGTTGGACTTCATGCCAACAAAGATGATGTGTTGGATTTGGCAGAAGCATTAGGGATCACTAAATCAAATGGTGAGCCGCCAGCAACTCTGGTTACTGGTCTTGCCCTGGATTCTCAAATGCCAATTGGAGAAGTATCTCCACCTGCAACTCCTGGAGTTGGAGAGGTTTGGGTAAACACCCAGTTTGAGAGAACCGTGGGAAAGAATCACGCAGGTACTCCATTTGACAAACCTGGAACCATCACGGTAGTAGATACATCTGATTGGAGTATCGAAAAGAAGATCTCATTACCTGAAATAAACATGAACCACCCGCACAACATGTGGACTGATACAAAAAATGAGGTAATCTACCAGACACAGTGGTTTGATACAAAAATGGCTGTAATTGACAGAGAAAGTGGAGAACTGATCAAAAATGAATTTGTCGGACAATCTCCTTCACACGTGATGACTTCGCCAGAGACTGGCAAGATATACATTGCAATGAATGGAGAAGAACAGGTCACCGAGATTGATCCTATTACTTTGGAAGTAACAAAACAGATATCCACCGGACCTCGCTCACACCCACACGGTCACTGGATCAGCAGTGATGGCACGACCATGGTAACGCCTGACTTTCTTGGCCTCTCATCTAGCATCATCGACTTGAATACTGGTGATTCAGAAAAGGCCATAGGTACCCATGGCAACCTGTTTGATGGAACTCCAGTCCTTCTGGGTCCGATTGCAACAGGCATGATGGGAAGTGGTGAGAAATACTATACTGCTGACTTTCTTGGAAACACACTAAGTGTAATTGATACAAACACAAAAGAGATAACACATCAAATCAACTTACTGGAATCTGAAGTTCCTACAGGACTTCCAATCCAAACCCCTGTCAGTCCTGATGACAAGTGGGTTGTTACTGCAAATGTCATAGCTGCAAGAATTGCAGTGATAGACACCAGTACAGATACCATAGTTGCCAACCTTCCATGTGATCCTGGATGCCATGGGGTCCAATGGGGTGCAAAAGATAACGGTGGATACTATGCATATGTATCAAGCAAGTTCTCAAACGCATTGATTGTAGTGGATCCTGATCCCAATGAAGATGGTGATGGTACAGATGCTGAAGTTGCAGGCAAGATAGTGCTCACTAAGAAATTCAACACACAGACAGATGATCGTGTTATGGATTATGCAGGAATGGGTGGACAAGGAGTTCTGACCATACCTAATGTGTATAACGGATGGATTGACAAGACGGTTTTAGAATGTGGTGAAACTGCAGATCCATGTTCACAAGAGATTGTTGACTTTTTGGATCTATTGACAAATGACCAAAGACAGGCAAAATCAAAGTTTGTTGCTGCAGTAGGCGCTGTTGAAACTACGGTAGCATCTACAACAACCACCACCAATGTTGCAGATACAGACTCTGATGAACTAGAGACAACATCTGCAGGTTCAGAAGAAGCAGAAACCAACACAAATCCTGAAACCGAAGAGGAAACAACTAGTGATTCTGATAAGATAGAAGTTGATCCAGAACCAAAAGTTGATCCAGAACCAAAAGTTGATCCAGAACCAAAAGTTGATCCAGAACCAAAAGTTGATCCAGAACCAAAAGTTGATCCAGAACCAAAAGTTGATCCAGAACCAAAAGTTGATCCAGAACCAACATCCTAACTAAAGTATAACAACAATTTTTCCTTTTCTTTTTTATTTTCTAATCTTTGACAAATTTACGTGTTAATGGTGAAAACCCACATGAATGATGACGTTTTTTCTCCTTAAATAAAATCCACATTACATAATATGTGAAAACAAAAAAGAAATTATCACCATTATTCAAAAATAAACTCAATCTCAGATCCTCCCATGAGGGGTTTGTCTTTACCATTCCTCTGATGTTGGCAATTGGGTTAATCATATTCACTGCAGTCATTACACTCACTCAAATAGTAGTTGCAGTTGGTGGTCCATTAATTCCGCAACTGATCACAGAAATGCCCAGATTCTTTGACTATGACGGGATAACAGGTGACCTGATCTTGGATGCTGACGGCAATCCTGCATCCAACGAGAGGACTGAACTGTATTTTGGCCTGTTTGTGTTTTCGTTTATCATTTTGGTTGTGATTGGCATCTTGTCAATTCTTGTGTTGATGCTGGAGCAGATAAAGTGGGCCAATCCAGGGACCGCATGGCGCCTGTTGCGCAAGGTAATCCTGTTTATCCCGTTTTTTGCCATCTTCCCGTTCTTGTGGGACCTTTGGGCCATAACAATAGAGTCAACATCAATGGCATTGCTGGAATTTAACAGCGGTGGAATAAATGCTGCAACCCGTACCGCCACCCTATGGCAGTCAATGGGTGGAATAATACCACCCGGAGCTTTTGATCCTGCAGAGTGGACAAACGCGTTTGTTGATCCTGGTGCGTTTGCTCAGGGAATTATGAAGGATGTTTTCTTGGCATTGTTCAAGGGATTTGCAGTGATGTTCATGACTGCGATGGCATTCATAATCTCTACAATCAGAATAATGCTGACAATGGTCTTTGCAATGTCCATTCCTTTGATACTGGTGTTGGGATTGATTCCATTGTTCAGGAAACTCAAGGATTTGGTTGTAAACAATCTGGTTGGCTTGTCATTGGCACCAATCTTTTCTGCTTTGATATTGACAACCGGCATGGCTTATTTGGATTCTACAGCTCTACCTGGAATGCAGGACTGGTTTGCATCACTAGCAGTGGGATTCCTGGCTGTGTTTGCACCCGTGATACTAGCACCAATTCTTGGAACTCTGACTACCCAGGTTGGACAGATGATGTCAACTGCAATCATGGGTGCTGCAATCATTGGAGGGACAGCTGGACAGGGTGCTTTGTCGGGAATGAGCAATGCAGCAAACCAGATGTCAGGAGCTGCAGCAGGACTTGCACAAGCTGGAATGATCAGTGCAGGCAGTGGTGCCATTGCAGAAAGAGGACTGACATCTGGACAGATTGGAACCTTTACCAGTGGTGCGGCTACATCAATGACTAGTACAGGAAATCAACCAATGGCATTTGGTGGTGCACCAACAGCACAACAAACTGGAATGGGCGGAGTCAACAATCCAATCCAACAAACTCCATTATCCTTTGGTGAAAAATTCAAGGCATACGGTAAGGCAGGATTGTATGGTGCAGGATCTGGAGTAGCAGCAGGTGCTGTACAGTCAGCAGGTCACATGATGCATGCTGACAAAATGGTTAGACCGATAGTAAATGACATCCAGAGCGTAGGATCACAGAAAGGAATCGAGATTGGACAACATGCTACAGCAAATCATTCTGTAAATGATATTGGAAATTCAATGGTGGCAATGGAGCCTACAATCAACATACAAACTGGAAATGCCGTAATGCCTGGAAATATCCCTAATGCCACTCAGGTAACAGATTTTGATGGTGCGCTGAACAGTATGCCTGATGTAAGCAGAGGCACCGATATATTGGACTCTCCACAGCAACAGCAAGAGTTCTTGAATGTGGCAAGAAACAACGTTGAATACTTTGAGAACCTACAACCAGAGATTCAGAACCAAGTAGATCAGAGAATATTGGAACAGATGCAACAACATCCAGCAAGTGCAGGAAAAATTGTAGATGCGGCTAGAATAGAACAAGGGAAGAACTTTAGCAACAATGGAATTTAGAAATTGTTTCTAATTCAAAACCTTTTTTAATTTTAAAAACCATTCCATAACATCCGGCGCGGACGGGATTTGAACCCGCGGACCCTAGGATGAGTATGGATTTATCAGATCCACGCACTGACCAAACTGTGCGACCGCGCCAGATATTTTATTACAACTTAATTATTTAAGAATGCTCCAAAAAATTTATTGATTTTTCTTTTGCTGTTTTTCCCATTCTTTGTTTTGTTTTTCCATTTGCTTTAGTTGTTTTTTGTATTCTTTTTCATTGTATGATCTTCCACCCATTGCCCTAATTACTTCCAATGGTTTCTTTGACATGAATGGATGAAATTCTTTTGCAAACTCATATTCTTGTTCAGTAAGGTATCTTCCAAGAATGGAGATATATGCATCAGATCCCGCGGTATAGAGATATGCTTTATTTTGATTTTCTGGCATAAGGGTTCCTTGAACAATTTCTTTTGTCAGCATTACATCATATAGTGTTGGTAATCCAAACCATACTAGCTGATTTTTATCATTATTTTGTAATATTGATGGAAGCCCCATTCGAAATTGAATTTTTTCTTCTTCAATAATTAATCCCGGATTTGAAATATTTTCGGCCTGATATTTGATCTGAATGTCTCTTGTTTTTGCATTTGGTAATTGATAGAAATAATC
>Ga0224501_10004502_pt1 | contig 10993 bp, 7 predicted proteins | sample SF_Oct11_sed_USG_4_FD_169105 | JGI IMG/M metagenome (GOLD analysis project Ga0224501, IMG submission 169105) | Sediment microbial communities from San Francisco Bay, California, United States - SF_Oct11_sed_USGS_8_1 | ecosystem: Environmental > Aquatic > Marine > Sediment | place: USA...
GTTGTGGAGGGTAGCATTGGAGACCATCACCCCGCCTACGTGTACCTCACGTAGACGAGCAACCGGCGTCAGGGCACCGGTACGCCCCACCTGCCACTCCACGTCCTCCAGCACGGTCAACTCCTCCTGCGCGGGAAACTTGTGGGCGGTGGCCCAGCGCGGTGCGCGGGAGACAAAGCCGAGCTCCTGCTGCTGCGCGATGTTGTTGACCTTATAGACCACACCATCAATGTCGTAGGGAAGGCTATCGCGGAGCTCGCCGATCCATCGAAAATAGTCTGCACAACCGCTGGCACCCTTCACCACGCTGATCTCAGGGCAGACGCGCAGCCCCCACCCCTTTAGTCTGTCGATGATGGCGCTATGGGAATCGGGCAACGGCACCCCCTCCACTACACCCACCCCATAGCAGTAGATAGTGAGTGGGCGAGTAGCGGTGATGCGGGGGTCGAGCTGGCGCAGCGAACCGGCTGCGGCGTTACGTGGATTGGCGAATGATTTTTCAGCCTTACTGCGCTGAATCTCGTTGAGCTTATCAAATCCCGCTTTGGACATATAGACCTCACCCCGCACCTCCAGCACAGCTGGATAGTCACTACCCATCAATTTCAGCGGCACACTCTCTATGGTGCGCACGTTGTGGGTCACATCCTCACCGGTAGCACCATCACCACGGGTGGCAGCACGCACCAACACACCATCCTCGTAACGGATGCTGATCGCCAGGCCATCGAGTTTCGGCTCGGCGCAATACTCCACCTCATCGATACCGAGGCCATCACGCACGCGACGATCAAAGTCATTCAATTCTTCGTCGGAGAAGACGTTACTCAGGGAGAGCATCGGGATAGTGTGGTTGACCTGTTCAAAGCCACTTAGCGCCTCGCCGCCGACACGCTGGGTTGGTGAATCGGCCGTGACGAGATCAGGGTGCCCTGCTTCCAGCCCCTGCAACTCGCGAAACAGCCGGTCGTACTCCACATCCGGGATCTCCGGGTCATCGAGCACATAGTAGCGGTGGTTATGGTAGCGCAGCTGCTCGCGCAGCTCGGCGGCACGGGCGGCCACCTCAGGGGGAGTATTCAGGCTCATCCCTACTCCGCGGTCACGCGGAAGCGGCGTGCCGTCTGTTTGAGTTCGTCGAGGGTATCGCGGGTCAGCTCACGGCGCTGACGGTCGGTTAGCTTACCGCCCAACTGCTCCTTGAGCCGCTTGGCCTGCTGCACAAAGGTGAGCAGCGCCTTCTCGCCATCGATGGGGGCGGGTAACTGCATAAACAGGGCCAGCCCGGGGGTCTCCAGATCACCGATAGTGGCTACATCAAAGCTACCGGGCTCCAGCACATTGGCAACGCTAAAGAGACTCTGTCCGCTCTCAATCTCCTGATAGTGGAAGATCCCCATCTCACCATGACTCAGACCACACAACTCCATCGCATCGAGGAGTTGCATGCCGTTATAGGTCTCACCCTCAGGGGCCATCAGGCTGAAGATGATGACCGCCTGATCCGCTGCGTCACTATTCAACTCCCCCTCCTCTACGATGTCGTCATTACTCAGGGCAACGATCCCCTTTAGCCCATCCAGCGCATCAGGCTCATTACTATTGGCGCGATGGGCCGGGATCGCCTCAACACGCCAGTTATCGTCAAAGGGGTTTTCATTACTGATGAGGGGGTCACTGCGCCCCTCCCTTACATCAAGTTTGAGGTCCTGCCAGCGGCCGGGGCCACGGTTCCTGCGTGTCTGGACGCGATCCCAGAGATAGATTCCAACGATAAGGGCGACGCCGCCAGCAATGAGTATGATGCGCAGAGTATCCATGGTGCGTAGTTTACACCCCTGCGAGATCCATTGCCTCTGCCACATCCACCGCGACAAGACGCGAGACTCCTGGCTCGTGCATAGTGACACCGGCAAGCGTCGTCGCCAGCTCCATCGTCGCCTTGTTGTGGGTGATGAAGATGAACTGCACCTGCTCTGACATCTCCTTTACCAGTTTGCAGAAGCGGCCGACATTGGCCTCGTCGAGCGGTGCGTCCACCTCGTCGAGCATACAGAAGGGTGAAGGGTTGAGGTCGAAGATGGAGAAGACCAGCGCCACCGCGGTGAGCGCCTTCTCACCACCGGAGAGGAGGTGGATGGTGGAGTTGCGCTTGCCGGGTGGGCGTGCCATGACGGTCACACCGGTATCGAGCAGGTCATCGCCGGTCAACTCCAGATAGGCGTGGCCACCACCGAAGAGCCGCGGGAACTTGGCCTGCAATCCGGTGTTGACCTTGTCGAAGGTCTCCTTGAAGCGGGTACGGGTCTCGCGGTCGATCTTGCGGATCGCATTCTCCAGCGTCTCCATCGCCTCGATGAGGTCGGCGTTCTGCGCATCGAGGTAGGTCTTGCGCTCTGACTGCTGCTCATACTCCTCGATGGCGGCGAGGTTGATCGGTCCAAGGCGCTGAATACGCTGACCGATGACCTCCAGTTGCTGCTCCCACTCCCTGATATTGGCCTCAGCTGGCAGTCCGTTAAGCACCTGCTCTACCTCGTGGCCGCCCTCTGAGAGTTGCTCCTGCAGGGTCTGACGGCGCACCTTGCTCTCCTGCCAGGTCATCCGCATCCCCTCAAGGCTGTTGCGAATATTCTGCGCCGTCTGCTCCGCCTTGTGGCGACCACTCTCCAGCTCACGCATCGCGTGGTCGATATCACCCACCTGGCGACGGGCAGCATTGAGTCGCTCCTCGACCTGCATCCGCTTCTCAAGCAGCCCTTCCAGTTCCAGGCTCTTCTCCTGAATCGGGCTATCCCCCTCGGCGAGGGCCAGTTTGAGCTCCTCACGCCGCTCGGCAAACTGTGAGAGTTGCTGATCGGTACGCTCCAGCGCCTGTCTGGTAGAGTCGAGTTCGGTACGCATGGTCTGAATGCGCACAGTCAATTCCTGTGCTGCCTCGCGCTCCGAGCGCGCCCTATCACGGGAGCTGTCGAGCCGCTCACGCAGCTCATCGCGACGCTGGGAGAGCTCCTCACGCTTGTGGGCCAGCTCCTCCATCAGCTCCAGCGCCTGATGCAGGCTGGAGCGGGAGGACCTGATCTGCTCCTCATTCGCGGCGATCTGCTCCTGTAGCTCCGAGGCATCGCTCTGCAGCCGTTCGCGGCGGCTGGCGATCTGTTCTGCCCGTGCCTGTTTGGCACTAAGCTCTGCGTTAATTTCGGACTGGGCGCGATTGGCCTCGTTGAGCTCGCGCTGCGCCCCCTCGCGCTCCGCCTCCAGCTGTTTGAGGGCGGCACGTCCCTCCTCGACGCTCTGCTGCAGTAGCTCCGAGCGCTCTAGCAACCCCTCGATGGTTGCGGCCAGCTCCTTGAGCTCCTGCTCACGATGGAGCACCCCACTGTGTTCATCGCTATCGCGTACCACGCGCAGCCAACTGGCACCGAGCCAGATCCCATCACGGGTAATCACCGACTCACTGCCGCTCAGTGAGGTTCGCAGGCTCAACGCCTGCTCCAGGCTCTCGGCAGCATAGATCCCGCTGAGCATGCCACCCACCGGCAGGTTCGATTCAACCTTACTGGCAAGGGCGACACCCCTGTCACCATTCACAGCTGCACTACTGGCGGAGGTGTCGAAGAGGGTCAGCGAACCATGTTCCAGACTAGCGAGGGTACCGAGCAGCGGGTCGATGCCACCGATACAGACCGCCTCCAGGTGGCCGCCCAGCACACACTCCACCGCGCGCTCCCACCCCTCAGCCACTTTCAGATTCTCGGCCAGGCGCTGGGCGTCGTTCAGATTCTGGCTGGCTAGCCAATCACTCACCGCCCCCTGGCGCTTGCCCAGCGCCGCCTGCTGCAGTGCCTCTAGTGAGGCGTGACGCCCCTTGCTGCTCTGCAGCTCACCACGCAACTCATCGAGGGTGCGGCTATCTTTGTGGTTCTGCTCACGCTGCTCGTTAATCCGCTGGATGGCGGCAGCGAGCTGCTCCTGCAGCCCCTCCGCCTTCAGCTCACCCTCCGCCCTGCGCTCACTGAGCAGGGCGATCTCCTCATCCAGCCTGCCGCCAGTGAGGATCTGCTGCTCATCATCGATACGCTTGAGACGTTGCTGCAGCTGCCCATCCTGCTGCTCCAACTGCTGGATGCGGGCACGCTCCACCTGGGTTGTCTGGGCCGGTTTGTTGGCCTCCTGATTAAAGTTCTCCCACTGTGCCTGCCACTCGTGCATCTGCTGCTCGGCCTCGGCCAGGGTGGCGGCGGAGAGCTCCTCTGCCTCCTTCGCCAGCTGGTGCTGTGGCTCCAGCTCCGCCAGCAGTCCCTCCAGCTCACCGATGCGACTGCGATCTTTGTCGATGTGTACCTGCGCCTCATTCCAGGAGCGCTCCAGCTGTTCCAGATCCTGACGCTGCTGCTGGTAACGCTCACGGGCGTGCTGAATGGTCTGCTCCATGCGGGCGATATCGGCACCGATGCCATAGAACTCGCTCTGGATCTGGTTGAACTGTTCGGTCGCCTCGACGTGGGCCTCGCGCTTGATCTCGATCTCCGCCTCAGCGGCACGCTGGCGGGCGATCTGCGCCTCAAGGGCGGTCTCCTCTTCGCGCAGCTTCCCCTCCTGCCCCTTCATATCACCATCCAGGGCACGCCAGCGCAGCGCCTGCAACTGCCCTTTATAGGTGCGCTCCTCCGCCTTCAATCCCTTGTAGCGCTCGGCGGTAGCCGCCTGACGCTGCAGGTGAGAGAGCTGTTTGTCCAACTCCTCGCGCAGGTCGTTGAGGCGGTCGAGATTGTCACGGGTATGACGCATCCGCGTCTCGGTCTCCTTGCGTCGCTCCTTGTACTTGGAGATCCCTGCCGCCTCCTCAAGGAAGGTGCGCAACTCCTCGGGCTTCGCCTCAATCAGGCGCGAGATGGTCCCCTGCTCAATGATGGCGTAGGAGCGCGGGCCAAGGCCGGTACCGAGGAAGATATCGGTGATGTCACGGCGGCGGCAACGGGTTCCGTTAAGGTGGTAGAGCGACTGCCCGTCACGGGTGACAGTACGCTTGATGGAGATCTCGTTGTACTGGGCGTACTGACCACCCACGGTGCCATCGGCGTTGTCGAACACCAGCTCAATGGAGGCCTGGCCGACCGGTTTGCGCGAGTTGGAGCCGTTGAAGATGACGTCCGACATCGAGTCACCGCGCAGGTTCTTGGCGGAGGACTCCCCCATCACCCAACGCACCGCATCGATGGTATTGGACTTGCCACAACCGTTGGGGCCGACGATACCGGTGAGGTTGGTCGGCAGGCCGATAGTGGTAGGGTCGACGAAGGATTTAAAGCCGGCGAGTTTGATCTTGCTCAGTCGCATAGAGGTGTTCTGGCGTCCCGTTCTTGTTGCGGCCGCCCCAGCGTGACGACCCAATATTGTTCAAAATTCAGTCAGTTAGGAATATTCATTCAATGAAAACAAGGCGTTACTCCCTGACACGAACCCGGCGGCCAGCCGCCCTCAACGACTTCGACTCCCGCAGCTTTTCCGCTACAATTCCGGGCCGACAAAATTACCATGAAAGAGAGTGCTATGCCTAGCCAACCCAGCAAGGAACTTGAGACCTTCGACAACCCGATGCCTGAGCGCGACTACACCATCCGCATCGACGTGCCCGAGTTCACCTGCCTCTGCCCCAAGACCGGCCAGCCCGACTTCGCTACCATCCACATCGAGTACGTGCCCAACAGGCAGTGCATCGAGCTCAAGGCACTGAAGATGTACATGTGGTCCTACAGAGAGGAGGGGGCGTTTCATGAGAAGGTCACTAACACCATGCTGGATGACTTTGTAAAAGCGTGTGAGCCACGCTTCATGCGAGTGACTGGCAAATTCAACGTCCGCGGCGGCATCTACACCACGGTGGTGGCCGAGCACCGCGCCGCCGACTGGACGCCGCCGCAGCCGGTAAGTTTGCCGTAATAACTTGCCCCTGGCTGACGAGGCATTGCAACTTTGTGCTCTTCCACGGGACACACATGCAGCACGTTCATTGCGATGACCCTCAACGGCCTAAAGGGCTTCTTTACTGCACTCGCCCCTTAATCCGGTCATATGCCTCTTTCCCCTCGACATTCCCCATATCAGCCGCCCTCTTTGCATCTTCCAGCGCTGTTTTCATATCTCCCTTATGGAAGTAAGCCCCACCCCTCTCCACATATGCCCGGCTATAATCGGGGTTTCTTGCAATGTATTGATCCCAATAGCTAATAATCTGGTCCCAGTCTCTCTGTTTCGCCAAAAGCCAGTCCAACAGTAAATAGTATTCGTAGTCATCAGGATTCAGTTCAATTGCCTTTTTGATATCTTCAATTGCCGCTTCAAATTTGTTTTGCTCTATCAGTGAACGTCCCCTACGGTAATAGAGTGACGCATCGTCAGGATTAGCCCTGATTGCTACAGTAAAGGTTTCAATAGAGCTTTCAGGGTCGTGTTGTTTATACTGTTCATATCCTATTCTCTTCAATTTTTTTGAAACCCACTCCCGGGATTCAACATACCTTTTATTATCCGGCTCAAGCGCGAGTGCGCGATCAATATCCCGCAGGGCCTGTCTGTAGTTACCCATATTTCCAAGAATTCTGGAGCGCCGGTGATAGTAGGCACCCCACTCATGATTCAACTCAATCGCCCGATTAATATCCCTGAGAGCTTCACGATAGTTCTTTTTACGGTAATTATTATGGCTGCGGGCATGCAACACTCTTGCTTCCTCCCCGAACTCCAGCGCCTTATCGAAAAGGGCATTTGCTTCGTTATATTTTTTATCAGCCCGTTTTACCTCACCAGCGTCGGTATAGATGATTCCTTCAAGGTGATTAAGTCTTGGATTGATGTCACTATGCTGCTTCGCCTCTTCAGAAACCGTCCGCATCAACTTGTAGCTCCCACCCCACCTCGGGACAAGAGAAAGCATCGCCATATGGCGCACATAATAGGTACCCGGGTTCACTTTAATTGCAGATTTTAATACCTTGAGTACTTCCTTGTTATTACCTGATGAAGCTTTCATCATACGGATCAAAGAATAGTAACTAACGAGAGATCGCCTATTTTTTTCGTATACGACACTCAGGTCATCAGAAGCCTTTTTGAAGTAGGCATTCATCGTCTCAAACTGTTCTTTCTCCGTCTCACTGGCCCACTTTCCTCCTCGCGCACTCCATCCCCTTGCCTGATAGTAGATCGAACGGGCCAGATATGGTTGGTAATCATCCGGAGTTGCAATAACCCAGTCATCAAGCACTGCACTTAGTGAGATATCACTATTATCAAAGGCTCGATAGGCGGTTATGAGTATTTCCTCCTTGGTGACATCAACGGAAGTTTCATGGTCGTATTCGGCCAGGCGTTGATTGAGGAGAGAAAACTTTCGTTCGAGTAATAACTCCCGTGTCTGTAGCAGGATACTGGGAGGATATTGGAAAGAATCACTTATCCTTTCACCCTGTTGTACCTGGCTGCTTCTCACCTCCTCTTTAGTGGTGTCTTTAACTTCAGCACTTTGCGAGGATTGCGATGCACTACTATTTTCTGATGGTGGAGGCCGATCACTGAAGTGAACATTGCCATTTTCATCTACCCATTTATACATCTGTGCCGATATACTCTGCATGCACAGACAGAGCACCAACACCAGCCACACTCGATAAACTTCCATTTTTCCTCCCTGTAATAACTGGTATAAGACAAAACCAGGTCATTCCCATACAATATTTACTTTAATTGATTTTTATCTTGCTGCCCACTACCGCGACTTAACTATCGGATTCAGCGATCATATCCAGCACCACAAGGCACTAAACCCTAACAGATCATGCAAACCACATACCTCGGCATCGACTTCGGCACCACAGGCTGCCGCGCCTGCATCATTGATGGTTCTGGCACGGTGCTGGCCGAGGCCGCAGAACCACTTCCGCAACCCTTACGTAATGGTGAATGCGTCGAGCAGGACCCGAGCCTCTGGTGGGGCGCACTGGAGCGCCTGATCACCGCCCTGCCCGGCCGTTTCCGCGCCCAACTCAAATCCATGGCCATCGATGGCACCTCGGGGACGGTGTTGCTGGCCGACAGGGACGGGACACCCATCACCCCGGCGCTGATGTACAACGATGCCCGTGCGCCCGGCGAGCCACGTGGGCAATGGCTGCTGCAACACCACCCCGAAGCGGCGCAGTTGCACAGCCAGGCCGATTGGTTAATCTACCACCTCACTCGCCGTCACGTTTGCGATAGCAATAACGCGTTGAAACTGGGCTGGGACGCGGAGGCGGGCCACTGGCTTGCAGGCGGTCCCTTGCCCGAGGTCGTAGACGCCGGAACCCCGCTCGGTACCATCACCCCTGAGATGTCGGCACATTTCGGTCTTCCTGATGATTTAACGATCTGTGCTGGCACCACCGACTCCACCGCTGCCTTTATCGCCTCTGGTGCCACACAACCGGGTGAGGCGGTAACGGCACTGGGTTCAACCCTGGTGCTTAAGGTGATCAGTGAACAGCCGCTGTTTGCCCCGGAGTATGGCATCTACAGCCAGCCGCTCGGTGATCTCTGGCTGGTGGGCGGTGCCTCCAACTGCGGCGGTGCGGTACTGCGCCAGTTTTTTACCGACGAGCAGATGGCGGCGATGACCCCGCAGCTGAAGCCGGAACAACCAACCGGACTCGACTACTACCCCCTCCCCTCACCCGGAGAACGCTTCCCGATCAACGACCCGACTCTGACGCCACGTCTTGAACCTCGCCCGGAGAGTGATATTGAGTTCTTTCAGGGGATACTTGAGGGGATCGCCCGTATCGAAAAAGCGGGCTACGACAAACTGGCAGAGCTGGGTGCCCCTTACCCTACGAGCATACGCAGTAACGGTGGTGGCGCCCGCAACAGAGGTTGGACGAAAATCAGAGAGGGGTTGCTTGGTATACCGATGGTTGAGGCACTACAGAGTGAGGCGTCCTTCGGAACCGCTTTACTGGCACGCGACGGGCTATCTAAGGTATAAACTATACACAACAAATTGAGACAAGGACTCCCGCATGCTTGCAAAACCCGTTACCGGCGCCGTGGCGCTGCTTCAGGGGCTCTCCCTGCTAAACACCTCCGGACTGCGTCGCTTTGTGGTGATGCCGCTCCTGATCAACATTGTGCTATTTATAGGTTCGATCTACGTGCTGGCCTCACAATTCACCGTGCTGGTCGATGAGTGGCTCACCTATCTTCCCGAGTGGCTGCATTGGCTGGAGTGGCTCTTCTGGGTGCTTTTCGCTCTTACCGCACTGCTGCTGGTTTTCTATACCTTCTCGATTATCGCCAATATTATTGCCGCCCCCTTTAACAGCCTGCTGGCCGAGGCGGTAGAGAAGCACCTTACCGGTCAGCCACTCCCCTCCAACGGCAGTCTGATCGACGCCTTTAAACAGGCGCCGAAGGCGATCACCGATGAGCTGCGAAAACTCGGCTACATGCTGGTGCTAGCGATCCCCGTGCTGATCCTCTCCTTTGTCATTGCCCCCATTGCGCCCTTTCTCTGGGCTCTGTTCGGTGCCTGGATGCTAGCGCTGGAGTATGGCGACTATCCGATGGGCAACCACAACATCCGTTTTCCCGATCAACGGGCAAGGTTGCGTCAGAATAAGCTGCTGTCACTCGGTTTTGGCGGGGCCACCCTCGCCGCCACCATGATCCCGCTGGTCAACTTTCTGGTGATGCCCGCGGCGGTCGCCGGGGCAACAAAGCTGTGGGTAACACAACTCAAGGAGTGAAAGCACAATGGGTGAAGGACACGATCTGGAGCTGCTGCTCCGGTCACACCTGCCGTTGATTATCGTTGAGAGCAACGAGGAGACGCGGCTACTCCAGCTACTGACCACACTTGCGGTAAAACAGTATCGCCCCCTCTACTGCTGGAGCATTACCGACGGGTTGCAACGCCACGACATCGACCTGCCGCCTTCGCCCAACAAGGTGGGCGAAGAGAAGGTGTTGTGGCAGATCCGTGAAGAGAGCAACTCCGGGATCTACGTGCTGTGCGATTTTCACCACTATCTGGATGAGCCGCTACACATTCGACTGATCAAGGACATAGCGTTGCGTCATGAACAGAGCGGCATCACCCTGATCCTGTTGAGCCATCGCGTCAAATTACCAGAGGAGTTACGCAGCTACGCCGCCGATGCTCATCTTACCCTGCCGAGCAAGGGGGATCTGGTACGAATCATCCAGGAGACAGCACAGCAGTGGCGCAAACAGAAGAAAAAATCGGTAGCCACCGATAACGAAAGTTACCGTCTGCTGGTCGATAACCTTAGTGGTCTCTCAGAGGGGGAAGCACGCCGCCTTGCACGCACCGCCATCTTCGACGATGGGGCGATAGACGCCTCAGACATTCCCACCGTAATGAAGGCCAAACACACCCTGCTGAGTGGTGATGACGTACTGAGCTTTGAATTTGACACGGCTCGTTTTAGCGAGGTGGGTGGACATAGCAAACTCAAACAGTGGCTGGAACAGCGCAAGGGCATTTTTCGTGGCAGTAACGGCGAGTCAAAACTCGACCCGCCCAAGGGTGTTCTACTACTGGGTGTACAGGGTGGCGGAAAGAGTCTGGCGGCGAAGGCCACTGCCGGACTGTTTGGCGTGCCGTTGTTGCGTCTCGACTTTGCCACCATCTACAACAAATATCACGGCGAGACCGAACGCAATCTGCGTGAATCACTAAAGACCGCCGAGGCGATGGCACCCTGTGTGTTGTGGATTGATGAGATCGAAAAGGGGATCGCCACCGGCACCAATGACGGCGGCACCTCACAGCGGGTACTGGGCACTCTGCTCACCTGGATGGCGGAGCGCAAAGCACCGGTCTTTCTTGTCGCCACTGCCAATGACATCGAGAGGCTACCAGCCGAGCTGGTGCGTAAGGGGCGTTTTGATGAGATCTTCTTTATCGATCTGCCGAAAAAATCGATACGTG
>Ga0224501_10004503_pt1 | contig 10991 bp, 16 predicted proteins | sample SF_Oct11_sed_USG_4_FD_169105 | JGI IMG/M metagenome (GOLD analysis project Ga0224501, IMG submission 169105) | Sediment microbial communities from San Francisco Bay, California, United States - SF_Oct11_sed_USGS_8_1 | ecosystem: Environmental > Aquatic > Marine > Sediment | place: USA...
GCCTTAAAAGAGCATGGTGGCAAAACAGCCTTCGAATACAAGTTGGATGGAGCAAGGGTTCAAATCCACAAGCATGGTAACGAAGTACGGATTTTCAGTAGAAGACTAACAGACGTGACGGGAAGCTTGCCTGAAATCGTTAAGACAGTGCAGGAGAATGTGAAAGCGAAAAAAGCAATTTTTGAGGGTGAAGTCATCGCCGTTGACCGTTTAGGCAATCCTGTTCCTTTCCAGCATCTGATGCGAAGATTCAAAAGGGTTCACAAAATAGAAGACATGATTAAGAAAATCCCTGTGAAACTTTACCTGTTTGACATTTTATATCTCAACGGAGAAAGCCTAATTTCCATGTCATACGTACAGCGTAGACAAATTTTAGCTGAAAACGTTGGGGAAATACCGTTGGCAAAGCAGCTAGTCACCGACAAGGTTGAAGAGTCTGAGCAGTTCTTGAAAGAGGCGATAGACGCTGGACATGAGGGACTGGTGGCAAAGAAACTTGAGGGTAAATATACGCCGGGAATTCGTGGAAAACGTTGGCTCAAGATAAAGCCTGTTCTCGAACCCTTAGATTTAGTTATCATTGCGGCGGAATACGGCTACGGCAGGAGGCACGAGTGGCTTTCAGACTATTACCTGGCTGCGCGGGATGCTGAAACTGGCGAGTTCTTAACGGTTGGCAAAACCTTCAAAGGATTGACTGACGCGGAAATCATTGAGATGACACGGCAGCTTAAAGAACTTGTCATAAAGGAAGAACATAGAAGGGTGGTTGTGATTCCTAGAATAGTTGTTGAGGTAGCGTATAATGAGATTCAGAAAAGCACAAAATACAGGTGCGGTATGGCTCTGCGTTTTGCAAGGATAAACCGCGTAAGAGAAGACAAGACTCCTGAAGAGGCAGACACTATACAAAGGGTCAGAGAAATCTACGAGAAGCAGTTCCTGAAAAAGGGTAGATACAAAGCCAACTAAATAACGTTTAATGACGGTCTGTTTTTCGGTACTAACAGCACTTGGCTTATGTCATCGCCCAAAGTTTACTCGCCGATGATTTCCACCATGATTTTTCTGGTTCGGGGCCCATCAAGTTCAAGAAGAAATATGTTTTGCCACGGACCCCTAGCAAGTCTGCCTTATCTAACAGGAAATATTCTCGTGGGTCCTATGTAAGATGATGCGAGGTGTGCATCGGCATTGTTATCACCCTGTCATGGAGCCATCCCGCCCCTCTCGGGAAGTCTTGTTGAACCTTCTTTACGATGTCCTTTACGAGCCCAGCTTCGTGTTCATTTACAATAACCGCTGCTGTGGAATGTACCGTGTCGACGACACATACCCCATTCGTTATCCCACTTCGTCTCACGATTTCCTCAATGTTAGCAGTTACGTCGACAATTTCCGTTCTGTTTCTAGTTGACACGTGGACATCTTCAAAGAGAATCTTCATTTTGTCCCTCATTCAACAATAACCTCCTAAAATTTATAAATTTCAACTCCTTTTGCAGAGAAAGACGTTTGCTCTTTGAATCTAAATCGTTTGGAGCACTCTTAAGCCGCGTGTCAGCTTACAATCAAGAAGTAGTTGAAAAAGGAGTTTGCGGGATAATCTCCAAGCACATTGATAACGTTTATTACTGTCTAATTAACAAAATTTCATGTAGCGCCGGGGTGGCCGAACGGTTCAGGCGGCGGCCTGCAGAGCCGCTATATGTGGGTTCAATTCCCATCCCCGGCTTCCAGGCATAAACTCCGGTCTATTGGCGACCCCTGGGCCTGAAATTATTTGCAGTTTCTGAACAGCTTTACATTCTATATGTCGCAAAGCGCGCGCTCTAACTTTTACAGCCGCAAATGCAAAACAGTTAATTTCAATAGCAAACTTAAATGGCATGACAACTAATCAGTAAGGGTTATGGTGCCAAACTTGAAAGGAGTTATCCTGCACGGGGGTTATGGTACTAAACTTAGACCATTAACCCATACAGGCCCAAAACAGTTAATCCCGGTTGCAAATAAACCAATATCACAATACGTGCTAGAAGACCTTCGAAGCTCGGGCATAACAGAAATTGCTGTGCTCCTCGGAAACGTCCATCCGGAAAAAGTGAAAGAACACTACGGAAACGGTCAAAGATTCGGTGTAGAAATCCAATACATACGCCAAGATGAACCGAAAGGAATAGCCCACGCGGTAAGCCTATGCAGAGAATACGTGAATAACCAACCCTTCATAGTTTACCTAGGAGACAACCTTCTAAAAGGAGGCATCAAAAACTACGTCCGAGCCTTCCAAAATTCAAATCACGACGCAATGGTACTCCTGTGCGAAGTAAAAAACCCACAGCGATTCGGCGTCGCAAAATTCGACCAAAACGGAAAACTATTACAGCTAATAGAAAAACCCAAACAACCGCCCAGTAACTATGCTTTAACCGGCATATACTTCTTCAGACCAGTAATCTTCGAAATGATAAAACAGCTAAAGCCATCATGGCGCGGAGAACTCGAGATAACAGAGGCAATCCAACTGCTACTAGAAAAGCGCTACAACGTAGGCTACCAAATCGTTCAAGACTGGTGGAAAGACACAGGCACACCAGAAGACATCTTAGAAGCAAACAGACTAGTCCTAGACGCACTGAAACCAGAAATCAAAGGCAAAATCGAAAACGACACATCAATACAAGGCAGAGTGGCTATAGGCAACAACACTTTAATAAAAGAAAAAGCCCTGATCCGAGGTCCGGCGATAATAGGAGAAAACACAAAAATAGAAGCAAACGTCTACGTAGGCCCATACACAAGCATAGGAAACAACTGCACCATAAAAAGAGGCGAAATAGAAAACTCAATAATCATGGACAACTGCACCATAGACGTAAACGACAGGATCACAGACAGCCTAATCGCACCCCACTCAAAAATAATCTCCAACAACAACACACCACACGGAAAAAAATTCATACTAGGCGAAAGAACATACGTCGAACTATAGGGGTGAAAACATGTTAAAAGGAATAATTATCGAACCATTAAAGCGATTCAACGACGAAAGAGGCTCCTTCACGGAACTCATGAGACAAGACTGGAAAGAAATCCTAAAAGAAGACCGCTTCGTCCAAGCTAACTTCTCCATAAGCTATCCCGGCATCATCAGGGCCTGGCACAGACACCTAAGAGGACAAACAGACTGCTTCATAGTCCTAAGAGGCGCCCTGAAAATATGTGTTTATGACGAAGAAAAAAAAGAGCTAGACGAAATGATCTCAGCAGGCCAAGACCCACAGATAGTTAGGGTTCCAGGACGCTACTGGCACGGCTTCAAAGTAATAAGCAACGAAACAGCATGGCTTCTCTACTTCACCACAAAACTATACAACTATGATAACCCTGATGAAGAACGTAGACCATGGAACGACCGAACACTCATACCAGAATCCATCAACGGCAAAAAAGACGACCCAAGAGTTGGCAAATCATGGGACTGGAACTACCCACCTTACAAGTGAAGTACACATGAAAATCCTTGTAACAGGCGGATTAGGCTTTATTGGAAGCAACTTCTGCAGATACATTATTACAAAACATTCAAACTATGAAATAGTAAACATAGACAAAATAGGAATAGGTGCCAACCCAGCAAACCTCCAAGACCTAGAAAACGAAAAGCGATACAAATTCATCAAAGGAGACATCTGCAACTCAAGACTCGTAAACAAAATAGTCAAACGGGTAGACACCGTGGTTAACATAGCAGCCGAAACACACGTAGACAGAAGCATAGCTGATCCTAAACCGTTTATTCAAAATAATGCGATAGGAACATTCACCATTCTAGAAGCCGTCAGAAAACACAACGACAAAGTCAAACTCGTTCAAGTATCCACGGACGAAATCTACGGCGAAATAAAAGAGGGATCGTTCAAAGAAAATGACGCGCCTAAACCATCTAACCCTTATTCTGCTTCAAAGGCAGCAGCAGACATGTTTGTAATAGCCTATCATAGAACATACGGCTTAGACACGTTCATCACAAGATGCACAAACAACTATGGACCATACCAAATCCCTGAAAAACTCGTTCCCAAAACAATTATTAGAGCCTCAAAAAACCTACCAGTCCCAATTTACGGTTCAGGAAAAAACATCCGAGACTGGATATACGTGCAAGACCATTGCGAAGCCATCGATTTCGTCTTAAGAAAAGGAGTATCGAGTGAAATTTACAACATCTCATCAGGAAACGAGCTGCCTAACATCCAAATTGTCAGAAAGATACTTGCGATGCTGAATAAACCTGAAGACTTGATAACTTTTGTAGAAGACCGCCCGGGACATGACATAAGATACAGTTTAGATTCATCAAAAATCAGGTCTAAGCTAGGTTGGAGACCGAAATATTCCTTCGAAAGTGCGTTAGAAGCAACTGTTAATTGGTATGTGAACAACGAGTGGTGGTGGAAACCGTTAGCAACTGAAAAAATCCTTCACCCCACACCATGGAAACTAAGGGATGCTCAGTGAAACTGCTAATCACAGGTGCAAGCGGCTTACTCGGCTCAAAACTATGCGAATTAACCACAAGAAAAAACTATGAAGTTTACTCCGCATACAGTCAACATAAACCTCTCTATGGAGCACCGATCCAATTTGACGTTTCTGCCAAAGACGCAGTCGAAAAAATATTCAAAAAAGTAGACCCTGAAGCCGTAGTGCATGCAGCAGCATTAACCAATGTGGACGAATGCGAATCAGAAAAAGAACTAGCTTGGAAAATTAACGTAGAAGGAACAGAAAACATAGCTGAATCATGCGAAAAACACCGAGCCTTTCTCGTCTACATATCCACAGACTACGTCTTCGATGGAGAAAAAGGAATGTACAAGGAAAACGACAAACCAGCCCCAATAAATTATTATGGGCTCACCAAACTAAGAGGCGAAGAATCTGTTGAGAACTTAGCAGAACAATATTGCATTGCCCGGTCCAGTGTCGTCTACGGATCAGTTCCGGCAACAGGCAAGATAAACTTCGCGTTATGGCTGCTGGACAAACTTGAAAGAAAAGAAGTGGTGAAAATCGTAACTGATCAATGGAATTCACCAACATTAAACACTAATCTAGCGGATATGATTCTTGAAGTCTTAGAACGAAAACTAACCGGAATTTTTCACTTAGCCGGCGCTACACGCCTAAGCAGATACGAATTCGCTAAGTTTCTCGCTGAAATTTTCAGATTAGACACGAACCTAATATCGCCTGCTTCCTCAAAAGAGATTCCATGGACAGCCAAAAGACCAAGAGACTCTTCATTAGACGTTGATAGAGCGTGCCAAACAATAAGGAACAAACCACTAAAAATACTCGAAGCACTAGAGAAAATGAAAAAGGAAATAGAACAAACAAACAGTTTACGGGTAACCTAAACTTTTCAATCTTCCCTTGATTTCGCGCGCGATGCTTGATCCGGTGAACTCTGGTTTGTTCGAAAGAGAACCTTGTTTAGGGAGCTGTTCCTCAGTCTCTCAATGAACTGAGAAACTGAAGCGTGAAGACTTGGAAACTATATCGTAACAAGATGCAAGTGTTTTCTTGAACTAAAACTTGCGCGCGGATTCTAAATCCATTTTTTAGATTCTGAAAAGTTAAAAGTCAATCACGGATTAGAATAGAAGGAAACTAAGAGGCATTTCATGAAGATTAAGGAACGGTGAGTCAAAGAATGGTCGTAGAAATAAAAGAATACACTTCGGCAGAAGAAATAGCCGAAAATCTAGAAAGTAAAATATCCGAGACGAAGAGCACGTTGGGCGAGTATCTGCGCCGACTAGACGATATTAGAAGCTTGGCTGAGAAATCCAAGAAAATCCGGGAAGTCGTCATGAAGCTGGCGGGGAAGAAGGCCGTAACCGAAGGCCTAGGAGAACTCTCGATAGGCAATCTAAGCATAGTTTTGGATGCGAATCCGTTCCACGAGTTAACAGCCATAGAAGAGGTCGTGAGGAGCAATCAAGAAAAACTGCTGGTTTTGCAGAAAGCCCGGGAAGCACTCAAATGGATGGATCAGCTCGAAGACACCGAAGGTCTCCAATACATTGTAGTGGAAAACGACGGCGTCCCAGACCGCATACTCTTCAAGATATCCTAAAATAACGGCATAAAAGTGAAGAGCACGAGCCGCCGCTCAAAATTTAGCGGTAGGACACGTGTTCCGCACAGTAATGGCAATCAAGGTAGTCGTAAAGTGCGCGCGCGCTTGTTGATTCGCTTAGTTCTAGTTTTTCAGCTATCTCTGTGAATGGAGTTCTACTATCTCCTTGAAGCATTCTTAGAATCTTTAAGTCTAATCTGTCGACTAGCGCGCGCGGATGCGTAGACGTTTTTATGCAAGAAGAAACTTCCAATATAATTCCCCAATTTTTAATATAATATTATGCTATAAGATAACCGAACAAGAAGGAGGTGAAGTGATTGGCTTCTATAACTTCAAAGGCTAAACTGATAAAAGATTTAAGAGTGGCGGTTGACAATGGAAGAGCTCACAGCGTTTGTTTAGATCTACCGCCTGAGCTTGGCACAGATATGGGGCCTACTGACCTAGAGCTTGCAGTTATGAGTCTCTCCGGATGCTTTACCACTATTTTTTTGTTGACTGCAAAGAAGATGAGAGTTCAACTGAAGGATTTAGAAGTTGAGTTACACGCTCAAAAATCACAAGAAACTGGCACAATAGCCTCTGCTGAGTTCAACATAAAAGTGAAAAGCGATGTTCACGAGGATAGAATTCAGAGAATCTTTGAACTAGCTCGCAAAAACTGTCCTGTTGGAAAACTTTTCGAGAAGGCCGGTGTGAAAATAAGCCATAATCTAGAGCATACAAAAGAATGCAGGTGGAAAGATGATAAGCATAAAGGGCAGAACTTGGTGGATTGAAGAGGAGGTGATAGTGTGTTAAGTGAGAGAATGGTTGAGGCTCTGAACAGACAGGTCAACAGGGAGGTTTATTCGGCGTACCTGTATCTGTCCATGTCTGCCTACAGCACCTTCAAGGGATTGAAGGGATTTGCCAATTGGTTTATGGTTCAGTATCAGGAAGAGATGGCGCACGCCATGAAGATCTACGACTACATCAATGACCAAGGTGGACAGGTTAAGCTGACGGCTGTTGAGCAGCCGCCGACGGAGTTTGGTTCGCCTTTGGAGATGTTTGAGAAAACCTTGGAGCACGAGAAGTTCGTTACGAAGTGCATAAATGATCTAGTTAACCTCGCGACTGAGGAGAAGGACCACGCTACAAAGATCTTTCTCCAATGGTTCGTCACTGAACAGATCGAAGAAGAAGCTAACGACAACAATATTATCGCTAAACTGAGGCTTGTCGGAAAAGAAGGCAAAGGATTACTTATGATCGACAAAGAACTTGCAACACGCGTATTTACGCCCCTAGCAGCATCCAACGAGACTCAAGCGTAAGATGGCCCATATGGAGGTTTCGTATGTCGAAAATCCTTGTTGTTGATTATAGTCGAACTGGAAACACTCAGAAGATGGCTGAAGCAGTAGCGGAGGGAGCTAGAGCCGTTCAAGGAGTTGAAGTGGGATTAAAGTATTACGCGACGCCGGAGGAGCTGGAGGACTTCGATGCTGTGGTAGTTGGGATCCCAACTTATCATCATGACATGACTATTGATATAAAGAAGCTTTTCGAGGAGACCGCGGTGAAAAACATTGACTTAAAGATAAGGTTGGGGCGGCGTTTGGTTCTTACGGATGGAGTGGTGAAGCGTCGAGGTTGGTTCTTGAAATCATGAAGAACAAGTTTGGCATGGACGTGATCAAGTCTCCGCTTCTGATAAGATATATGTCTGATCAGACTGGACTTGAAAAGTGCAGGAAGTTCGGAAGAGAGATTGCCGAAAGACTTATTCCCAAAGTCTAGCATGTCTTTATAAAAGGAGGCGAATGTTTGAACTCAAAGGATGAATTGACAGTTTTTCTTAAGGAGCAGATTAAGATTGAAAACCAGATCGTCGACTCATTGAATATTTCCTTAGGTGAGATTGGAAATCCAGCTGTCAGAGGAGTTCTTAAAGGAATATCTCTGGATTCTTTGAAGCACGCGGAGATGTATGCCTCAGCCGTTGGCCTCTTGACCAGTGTCCAGCCGGCGCTTGCGCAGGAGCAGCTTGACAAACAAAGAGAACTGGTGGAGAAGCACATACGGTTGGAGGCAGAGCTGATCGGGAAGATTAGTAAGAAACTGCCCGGCATTGAGGACACGAAGGTTAGGCTTCTCTTGAACGCGATTTTGACGGATGAGAAGAGGCATCATAAGCTTCTCACGAAAGTTCTGGAGATTCTTGTTCGAGGAGAGACCATAACTGAGGAAGACTGGTGGGACGTTCTCTGGAAGAACGTTCCGTTCCACGGAGCCCCCGGAGGATAATACGCATAAGATTGATGGAGGTAGATGAAAAGTGCCTGATGTTAAGGTCGACTGGAAGAAATGCAACGGCGACGGGGTATGCGTTGACATATGCCCTGTTGAAGTTTTTGAACTTCAAGACTTGCCGGAATATCCTGACTCACAAAAATCGGTTCCAGTACGCAAAGAAGAATGCATCCAGTGCATGGCATGCGTAACCTCATGCCCCACAGAAGCAATAACCGTAGAAGAATAGGCAAAACATTAACAAACCTCATCCCCACGTTTTATTATTTTATTGATTAGGACGCGGCACACAGGTTTTTACAGACTTTTGCAATGCGCACGCTATGTTGAAAACTATGTGGGAGTCCATCTTTTTTTGTTTGCGCCGATGATCTGCAACTGTTACCCTCTACTAAAGAACTCTCGTGTTTAACAAAAGAAATAATAGACGGTTATTACCCTAAAGTCAGAAAGGTGGTTTGTGAAGATGTTATCGCAAATACCCATAAAATTGGAAAAGGTTTCTAAGAAGCATGTCGACCTTGAAATACTGAGAGTGGCTGTGATAGCTGAACTGGATGCAATCAGCCTTTATGAGCAGCTGGCGGCTGCAACAGATAACGAAGAAATCAAAAAGGTTCTGTTGGATGTAGCTAAAGAAGAGAAGACGCATGTGGGAGAGTTTCAGACATTGTTGCTAAGAGAAGATAAGCAACAAGTTGAAGAGCTAGAAAAGGGTAAAGAAGAGGTGGAGGAGATACTGGAATGACCGAGCTGAGACAAGTCTACAAATGCAACGTTTGCGGCAACATTGTCGAAGTCATACACACCGGAGTAGGACAGCTTGTCTGTTGCGGTCAGCCAATGGAACTGCTCACAGAGAAAACCTCAGACATCGGCTTGGAAAAGCACGTCCCAGTAATAGAAAAGGTCGGCAGCAAGGCAAAGGTCAAAGTCGGCAGTGTCCCACACCCAATGGAAGAAAAGCACTACATTGAGTGGATAGAAATAATCGCCGACGGCAAAACATGCAGAAAATTCCTAAAATCAGGAGAAAAGCCGCAAGCAGAGTTTGAAACCACTGCAGAAAGAATAGAAGCAAGGGAATACTGCAACATCCACGGACTATGGAGAACAAAGTAAAAACCAAGTAAGCTGACAAACATCTCTAACGCCATCCTCTCTTTTTGTCTGCGAGACATAGTTGTTAAATCTGAAAAAGTCGAATCTTGTTGCGTGATCTGATGAAGAAGAAGGTGCTTTTTGTTTGTACTCATAATTCCGCTCGTTCCCAAATGGCAGAGGGGTTCTTGAATGCTCTTTATGAAGACAAATATGAAGCCTACAGTGCAGGAATAGAACCTGCTAAAGTTGATCCTTATGCTATTAAGGTAATGGCAGAAGTTGGAATTGACATTTCAAAGTATCGTTCAAAGAGCATCGAGGAGTTTCGTGGAAAGAACTTCGACTATGCAGTCACAGTGTGCGATCACGCAAAAAAGGCATGCCCATTCTTTCCAGAAGAAAAACTCCTTCACAAGGGATTTGAAGACCCAACAGAGTTTAAAGGCACTGAAGATGAGATACTGGCGAAAGTTAGGCGCGTAAGAGACGAAATAAAGGATTGGATTGAAAAAACGTTTGGTGAAGACTGTCAGAAGAAATTAGCTAAAAGGTTTAGGTCTACTTAAGTTTTTTTGGGCTTATCCGGATCTAAAGTGCTTTCTAAAAATTCGGTGGATTTCTTCAGGCTCTTGTAGTATGAGTACGTCGTCCATGCCAGCTAGCTTTTTGACATGCTCCACGTCTTCTTTTCTTATCCTTAATTTCAAATCTCGTCCGTTAGGAAGTTTTGTAACTATTATTCCTTCTTTGTAATCAGAGGGCATTATGTAAACGGGAACGAAGGCTTTCAACCCCATAATTGCCGCGTTAGAAAGAAGCGTATCCGCTATTCCCATCGAAATCTTTGCAACAGTATTCGATGTTGCTGGAGCAATTAACAAGAACTCAAACTTACCTGTTTGCAGCTGACCAGCCAAAAACGGCGAATTTGCGTCGATCTCAACCGAAATCTTGTCAAAATTTTCCTTCAAATCATCAACCAACTTGTAGTATTTCACAACTTTGTCTCCTGCTTTGGAGAGGTAAACTGCGATGTCAAGATCATCTTGATACTTCTTTTTTGTTTCTTTCAAAACTTCAACTGTTTCAACTAGTCTGTCTCCGCTGCCCGTAATTCCCCAAGCAATCTTTCTTTTTTTCTTTCCCTCTTTTTTCTGCATTACTATCTCCAAAGCCAATTCTTCACACCTTAGTGTATTTTTTTAGACTCAAACATTGTCAAGAATTCGGCGAACTTTTTAACGGTTTTCCTCAGACTTCTAAATCCCTCTTCATCTTTTTCTACGTCTTCAAGAGTGTCTTTTGACCAGAAAGTTGCTCCCAAGTTTGCCCCGAAGGGGCCGCCGCTGACTGGTACAATTCTGTTTAGGACGAAAAATGTTATGATTTGCTGTATTGCCAGTTCTTGCCCGCCGATTCTGTCTCCTCCCAC
>Ga0224501_10004504_pt1 | contig 10991 bp, 4 predicted proteins | sample SF_Oct11_sed_USG_4_FD_169105 | JGI IMG/M metagenome (GOLD analysis project Ga0224501, IMG submission 169105) | Sediment microbial communities from San Francisco Bay, California, United States - SF_Oct11_sed_USGS_8_1 | ecosystem: Environmental > Aquatic > Marine > Sediment | place: USA...
AACCATCCGGAAGGCATCACACGGGAGATTGGGCTGACTTTCCATTTTTTGGGGACATATGAGGGTAAATCTTATGGCAGACTCCATGAATTTTTTTGGGAGGGCTGGGCGGTAACGGGAGGGTGGGTTAAATTATGTACCTTCGCGCTGTCTGTCAGCCTAATAACTATTGAGTTTTTGTGGGTCATCATGTCCCCTAATACAAATCATCTTTTTTTTGTCAACAGTCAAGAGTGAACCGCGAACTAGTGTTATTTGACTCTGCACACTTTTTGTGTGCATGTGGATGTTAAGCTTTGGTCAGTGTAATGTCATTATTGTGATTCCATTATCACAGACTGGACTGACTGAGTTCTCGCAATTGTAATGGTCAGTGAGATGGTGAAAGTGAGTCCCCCGCCCGCATACTAGTCCCAAACCACCCAATCAATCCCTCCCAGCCCCATTCCTCCCGCCCCGGCCCCTTTCTCAGCCTAGTCTTGTTTCGGTAAGCGGAGCTAGTTTCCATCGGATTCACTTTCCACTATCGCATGAGTACCGGTACGCATGTGAACTTTTTTTTCATTACTTGGCACAGTAATTTTTTCGTGATAGTAAATGGTTTTTATGGTCGAGTAACTTTTTATGTTATTTGGAAGGAAGCCTGTGTTGACTCTAACCGCTACCCATGATATCGGTATTATTAAGACCAGGCCCGGTCTTCAGCAGATAACTTTTCGGTAAATGTGCCAACCTAAAACTACTTTTTCTTGTCAGAATTTTCAACAGAACAAAGCGTATGTCACCAACAGATCTCAAATCGTTGTTGCTCAATCAAGAGGTTTCACTGATAAAAGAGTAGGTTTTGTTTGTTATACATGTGGCGGCATTCGATGCATGATGGCTGTACTGTGAAGACTGGATGTACAATGTATAAAAAATAAGAGATGACGAAAGCGCCATAATTGCTTGTAAAATAATTATCGTCTGCATGTGGGTGTACGAACATAACAATTGTATACACGTGTGTGTGCAGACAGCTCACGATTGAAAAACACACTGTGGTGTAAATGTTAAGCTTATAACACCGTCTGCTAGATTTATTCTCTCGGCAGACTTGGTTTGCTGCAAATGTCCTTTACTTCTTCCCAAAGGTTTCCCAGAATGACTTCAGCTTCCTGTACTTGTTCTCTGTAATCAGAGTTTGTTAGTCTTAGTACGAAAATGTGGTGTGGCAATGAAATTTCATTCTGGTATGTACAGAGCAAAAATTATTCCCGGATTAATATAGTGAAGCCAGAAAAGTTGCATTTTTTGGAATTCACATTGCTAGGATATTTCCAAACAAGGCACTGGTGACTGGTCATTTACTCGTGGTGTCATCAATGCTATTATGAGTAATATTTTTATTCAAAATATGAGGATAGTAGGATAGCTCAGAGGTGATTGGATTTCCAACCATGAAAACCTTGGTTCGTAATCGGGTCACGGTGGACCATCTTTGTGAGTATGACCTCGCATTTATCCTAGCTCCTACCGCTAGAAGGAGCCTGAGTAAAAGTTATAGACAAACATAAGAGGCCCATCCCTCAGGTATGCCGAGTCACAACTGTTTTATAACTTACCCACTATGCCATTGGTAATATCTGGCAGGCTGGAACTCTTGAACTTGTCTAAGTTTGTATTACTGGTGCTGGTAGGGGGGAATACTTGATGGACGATCCTTTTCACTTTCCTGCGAGCCTTAGCGTCTGCTCGAGTTTCTGGTAGTGGAGTTCCCTCCCTTGTACTACGTCTGGCGTTTCGTTCTAACCATTCATTATCTGGTTCATTGTCTATAATCTCGGCCTGCAGAGCCGGTTTAGCCCTGCTACCATGGTGCACCTGACTGACCCGTGGGATGGATGAGGGTTTTTCGGGTTGGGGTTTCTGTGATGGCCGCGCTTTACGTTCCCATTTTGGCGTTGCTACGTCGAGTTTGACATTTATTCTGCGATTATTCTCACTCTCCGGTGTCCGCGGAACTGAAGGAGTGCTAAATTTGGATTTCAACAAGTCCGTCTTTTTAACTTTTGTAGTTGCAGTTTCTTTACTCGATTGGGGCCCAACCTTTACCGATTTCTGCTCAGTTGGTGTTTTGGGTTTTTCCACTTTGGCTTTTTTGCCATCAGTGGTCGGCACAACTAATTTCTTGTGATTTTCTATAGATTCACTGGCAGTGTTTTGGGGAGATTTTTTATTGTCCCAGTTTATCTCCTTGATCGTTGGCTTTGACTCCCTTGGACTGACTGTGCTCTCTGCTGGTGTTATGACATCTGATTCATCGTGACCGTTCTGACGAGCTAACATTCGTCTCTGAGGTCTACCTAGAGGTGGTGGTACGTTCTTCCTTCTTGGTAATACTGTCGGTGGCTCACCAGGTGGTGCTGCCTGGGGTACACTAGGAGGCTCTGGTTGGGGTTCACCAGATGGCTCTGCAGTCTCTGACTCAGTCGGTGATTCGGTATCAGCTGGGGAGCTGCATGCAGCGCCGCGTGGCAGCTCATCGTCAGCGCGTGGCAAAATTACTTCGTTTTTCTCTGTGTTTTCTCGTTGGAGAAAAACATCATCATTATCAGAGATTGCGTCTTCATTCCACCAATCCCAACAGTGCTTGTTTCTCTAAAAAAAAATATGCCGTAATTAAACTACTCCGGCAATAAAACAAACCAACGAATATTGCTCTAGTGGTAGAGCTCACTGGGGTCACAACCATGAGAACCTCGTTTCAAACCCTGGTCACAGCGAGCCCCCTTTAGCAGCATGAGCTCCTCAACACAATCCTGGCTAAAAACCCATCATCACTATGGCGTTGATACTGATCCGATTATGGTGTTCCATGCTAAGCCGTAACTGTTGATAAAACAGATATCTAACCTGGCAGCTTCATCGTAATGGTGACGAGACCATACGAAAAAAAACTAGTTCTAGTGCCACTGATGTCACTTTGTTGCATCCCAATGATGAAGCAGTGACATGGATGAGCACGATATCGCATGAGCAACAGCCAACCAGGTCTTGGCTATAGTACAGGATTTGAAACATCAACCTATCGTGAGTGTTAGTATTCAATATCAAGCACTCTGCTATTGCCTCTCTAGAATTGACCAAAGGGCCAATCTTACAAAAACCATGCCTGGAAATACCAAATATACAATCATTCTTGTCTTTGAGCAACCTTATCGAGTATTCCTATGACCAGACAAAACAGCGTAGTGTCGAATAGCCATATAAATTTCAAATGCTACCGATCCTGGTTGGAGGAATCTGGGCAACTGTTTCAGCTGTAAAACTGGCAGACTGCATCTATATTTTGATGGTCAAGTTCTTGTTGCTTTTCGTACGTATGCTGAGTCTAAGCACTAATTGCATTCCTGAGACATCACAAGCCTACGCCTAATGCTATATGCGGTAATGTATAGGCTCTGAGCAGCACTTTTTTTGGTATCACAAGCTAACCCTGCGTAAGCGTTCTCTATGCCAAGCCTGCCAAAACAAAATGATCACATTGCTGTGCAGGAGTACTTTCTGCATGTATTTCGAATTTTAATCTTATTCGAAGAAAAGCTAGATGTTTTAAATTTTACTCCTATGAAATCTTCACGGTTATGGTGAACCTGTCGGGTAGATGCTTGTTTTTCACCAGTTACGGCTCAATATGGAGCACCACATGAGAGTCAATATCAATGCTCCACCTAGTTGTGAAGTTTGCTTTGTTTTGAATTAGAATAAATGTGAGGAGCTCATACTGACGAGCGGAGCCGTCGTGGCCGGAATTCGTACCCAGGGTCTCACAGTTGCGCGCCCAGTCCTCTACCACTGAGCTACTCAACTGTCTCTGATCAGCACTGAGAAACCCCCAAGGACCAAAACAGGCATCGGTTTAATTTCCACAGACCAGTGTAATGTTTGTACCTGAATATAATTCTGCTAGGGGTTTGATCTGATAAGAAAATTTTATTTATTTTTCCATGGGAATCAGAGGTTCTATTTAGTCAAATGAAACCAGCTGGCAGCACAGACCCCAATAGACAGTCGGCTATGTACAAAGCTATGAATCGGGTATGTTTCTTCATTATCACTATTACTCTTTATCACCCCTACCGCTCGTTGACCAGATTGTATCAAGGGTGGATAACTCTTTCTGCGCTTAGATGTTTTCATATGATGATGACAATTTGGTGCTCAGTTATTAAGTGATCATAGAAAATGCAATCTATTGCTACAAAGTTTATCCTCATGGTGTATGCTGACGCCTTGAATACCAGTCCGCTATCATATCATGCTCTAACAACACAATAGCCTATTTATGGAGTATAAGATGAATGCTATCATAGATATTTTTAGTGTAGAAACATTGTGATTCACGATTGCCACAAAAGCCACATAGAGATATTCCCTTAATTCGTACATTTATACATGTATTATACAAATGTATCTAAATCATATATGTACTTCAAACATACCTTAATATAAGTGTCTTGCTCATGGTCTACGTCTTTTTCTTCCTGGGATTTCCATTCCAAGATAGTGGAAATACACGGCTTCCTGGATATTCTCTTCTTTCTGCGAATTCTGCTCTCTTCAAAAACAGGAAACAATCTCCTTAATTCATTTCATTCCACATGTATGGGTTTATTGGGATAGCTCGGTGGTATAGAGAACTGTGCTCACAGCTGTGAGAACTTCAATTTGGATTCCAGTCATGGCAGGCTCCTGTTGGGAATAAGAGCTACTCATATTAATCGTAGCTTAAAATAAAAACAAGCCTCACTTTGATATGAATCTTCGAAACTGACTCTCTTGTAGTGCTCCATGTTAAGCTCTACATGGTGAGAAACAAACATTTAATCCAACAGCTTCACCTTAGCAGTCAGGGCCATCATATAAGAGAAAGAAAATTCCACATGTATGTATGTGAAGGTTCTGCAAGTTCTGTAATTACCATAAATACTTGCAGCTGGGCATTCCTATCTACATAAGTAACAGCTAGTGTTCAGTCTCAGTTGTTAACAGAGTCATTCAGATGCACGGCTCAATGGGCTGATTTTATATTTGACTTATATTTGACATGTTTTTATTTTGGATGGATGGTCACAAGGTCAGATGACTACAAAGCCTTTGAAAAACTGTGTTTTATTACAACATGGTGTAACAGTCAAAGCTTTCTACAGAAAAGTGTATTTTTTTCTTCTTCTTCCGTATCCTGACCATTGTCAGAGCTATGAAATTGAGTCAGCTTTTTCCAGGGCACGCCATTGGAACTTTTTGCTTGCACTCGCGTGCCCAACAGTGACGATTATACTTTATGGGTGGGCTTCCTCTACATAATGTCGCGGTCCGAATCTTATGAGGGAGGAAGGTGCCTAAACTGCGAATTGAACCAGGGTCACCTAGTTCAAAGCCAAATGCGCTATCCTCTAAGCCACGCCTAAACCCGAGTTATGCATTGTATTGGAGATATAGAAGTTTTGGAGTATAGCTTGTATGTCTATAGTGCATTAGCCAGGGTTGATTACTCATAAAGCACCGATAAGAGTGAATCGTGAGCTGGTATAGTATCCATCTTCTCAGCAGGCTACCTTAAATCACAAATAGCACGTGGGTTTAGTAAGCTTACACTCCAAATGTTAGACTAGTCATTAATCAGACAGTACAATTACAGCGTATATCAAGTTACATACACAACCTTATGTGGACAGTGAATGGCTTTGGCCTATGCAATAGGATAGTTCAGTCTATACTGATTGAACAATAATCCATCAATTAAACCTGCTTTCTATGTAAAAGAGGGATGTAAAATCTTGTGTCTAGCATACTTCCTATGAGCACAGAGACCAGAATGAGTAGACCTATGATTATATACCCCATACATGTAACTTGTTTCAACCCATCTTCTAGCTCTATGCAACACTCCTTGCGGCTGAAAGCTTGGTTGCAAACACCAAATGTCTGAAGTCACAATCAGAGAATGTGGGATGGGGAGATGTGGGTCAGGCCTTAGGATTAAAAAGGTAGGCTGGTAAGACGTTTCCATAGAACGGAAACAGAATATATAGCAGACGAATGAATCATAATGATCACATAGGATTGTACCTAGAAGTCACTACTGCTACTGACTCTCTAGTGTAGGAGATACATTTCACTCATACCTTTCACAGTTATGAATCCCATTGTAGAGCATCTTCCCTCGCTATTCTCCGCTATACACCTGTACGTTCCCTCATGTATTCTACGAATCTTAGTAATGACCAGAGTATATTTATTTTGACTATCATCTTCCTCAAAATAGTAATGGTCGTCCTCGGAGATGATGTCATCGTCGCACGTCCAGACGACTGTCGGTGTGGGGATTCCAGTGATTATAACGGAGAGCTTTACGCTGAAACCTTTATCTACCTCCAGAGAACGTAACCTCGTCAGACACTCTGGTGCTGTAAACAAGAAACCATGGGACAATACATACTATGTCATATCAAGCGATAACATAACAACCCAAAAGTAAGTTCGTAGGAGTTATAATAATAGTTATAGTGGATTAAGGTGACCTAGATAAATATTTAGTTGGTTGTCTTGAGTTGGTTGGTGATATACAGTGATCCTCTGTATAACTCTGGGTAACTCTATCGTTGGCGAGTGCTGATTTGCTGGCTGCTATGTTGTTGGTAGAGCCAGGACTCCTCCCATGGAGGTAGATGAAACTTTTTATGACTAGCAAGCGTAATTAGCCATGGCTATTGCCGATACGCTCTGAGGTTGATCACATTACATATAGGTATGAAGATAGCTTCTAACATTTGCTTCTGATTGGCAATGTATAGTCACATAATAGGCCATAGTGGCTAAAGCGGCTGGAGTGCTAACAGATCCCTCGCTACCCACACCTGAATGACCTGATCTGTGGTATAGCTGAATGAATATCTTGGCAGAAAAGCGGATGCAGATGCAGATTCCTTGGAAATCACAACTCAAATTGAGCCTATCGGCATTACAGTTTTTTTTTTATCCCTGATACCGTGATAACTTGAGGCTCTTTGGCTAACAGCTCTGCTTATAAAGCTGAGCACTATCCCATTGTAAAAGTAATATACACATAACTTAATAGGAAGGGTAAATATCTGTGGGTTGCCCAAAGAATCCATAACTAAAACAAGCGCTCATCCTGTCTGGAAAAACTCTATACTCTATTAGGCCCAGCTGGATCTTTTCATATACCTGTACCGTTGCAAGCTCATATCATAGATTTATGAAAGGCAACCAACTGCTATTGAGTTTAAATTACCCTCTTAGATCAGTAATTGACACCATCCACATTTTATTAGGGCTAGTTTATACAAACAGGAGAGAATAAAGAGTTAAGAAACATTCAACCAGCCACCCCACCATCACCCGAACACCCAACCAACCGATCACAGACTCACCTAACAGTGGGATAGCAAGATAGCTCAGTGGTGAAGCACTGGGTTGCAGCCGTGAGACCCTGGGTTCGAATCCCAGTCAGAGTGCGCTCCCATTGAGCGACACCTTATCAGTTTACTCCTAGCTCCCAACGGGCCTCGTTATGAGGTGGCGTGTTGATACTGACTTGATCGTAGTACTCTGTGCTAAGCCGCCAAATAAGAAAAAACCTAACACTGCTGGTCTCAAGCCAAAACTCCAGATTATCCCATAAACAACTCGCTTCTAGAGAGGGCAGATGTCAGCCCTGTTACTGAGTTTATCACAATTGACCATCTATATAATCAGAGCCAACAGTTGGAATAGTGCACCATGAAATGCCTAGAGGAGCCAAAATTGCTTGGTGCAATATCCTGAGATGTTTTAACAGCTCCTGCTTTTCCATACTAAACTGTAGCATCTTGTTATTAGCGGCATTTTTTCTTGTATGATATCTTCACTGTTACGGTGGAAGCTGCAGGTGAAGCTGCCGGTGAAGCTGCCGAGTTAGACACTTGTTTTTCCCACTTGGTATGATTTAGAATGGAGCATTACGAGGGGGTCAGTATTAACGCTCCACCTTACCCACCCACCTCTGAGGCATCTTTGTGCGTCGAGCTAGAATGGAATTGAGAAGCTAATATTTATAACGGAAGCCCCCATGAACAGGATTCGAACCCAGGGCTCTACCACAAAGGTATCCCGTTATCCTATGCTAATGATGGTTGACAGTGATTTTTAGTATTGAACAAGACTAGACTTCGCCATGAACTAAACTATACATGTAATGGCAGTACCATGGACTGATATGATGAAAAATGTATATGCAACTATGCAAATCCAGGTATAGCCGAACTGCTGGGTGTCGGATATAGACAATGTTCCGGGTGACATCATGGGTATAGAGATCCATGGGAGAATGTCAATACGAATGAATTGGGGACTCTTGAAAGCGGTTTGATCAAGGAGTTTTTGCGGTCCACTGTAAAAATCCACGCAGCTTAACAATTCGAGATTCCTGCCAAAAGACCCCTCACTGACTCTTAGACACTCGAGTTATATACTCAATAACTCATCTCTGCATTACTCTTACCAGATGGGGATGGGGAATTATTATACTAGCCTCAAATTTGGATATTGAGAAGATCGTGCAGAGATATTGACTGGTAAAATATCACCTTGTGTAAAAAACCAAACTACATGCTTATTGAAATAAGTCTATACGTGCTTGTGACTGAACTTACCATGACTCGAGGGCGAATCTAAGTCGGAGGAGTCTGAGTCTTGTCGTAGTATCCGATTATGAAACCTCATGATTGGCAAGTGATTTGCTCTCTAGTTAAGCTTACTCATGTATTAACAACAGGCAGTCAGCTTAGCTTAACACAAGTGAAGAGATAACTTAGCCTATACGTAACGACTGGCCAGACTGAAGCTTAATGTTATACCAGTCAATGCATCATAAACAGCGGGCCAATTAATCCAATGTTGTTAATGATTTGAGTGCAGGGATTCCATTGAATTCGGTTTAAACTTCGCGAGATCTTCTTCGTGTCTCCATGACAGAACAGTTGTCAGGAGATGGGTAGAAATTGACCTACTGTGTCTTTGGCTCAGTATATCCCAGGGTGCTTCATTGGGAAACTTTCTTCTTGCACCCGCGCGCCCCATAGCAAAGATAACTCTATAATAGCGCCTCCTTTATTTAATGCTGAGGTCTGAAACTGCCAAAGATATCACGAAAGACCAATGATCTTCATGTCACTGGGAAGGCAAAGTCTATGCACAAACTGGGGATCGAACCAGGAACCCCAGGTCTACACTCTGTAAGATAATGAACTTTTATACTGGAGCAGCTGATGTATTTTTTAAACTCTGATAGTTCACCGGAAACATGGTGTACTAACTTTCACTCACGGGTTTTAAGTAAAGAGAAGATCATAAATACGGTCAATAAGCCAGAGGCGTGTCCCGCAGAGAAAGCTGTTTTATGGGTGCATGAGGTCTTTCCACTAACCAAGTCAGGCAAGTGTAAAAAAATAAACTGGAGTCACACTAGATGGGAGTTGAGCTAGAAACCTCCTTCCCTATCCACTAAGCCTTCATTTTACCCCTAGTTGTCTTGATGATCATATAATAATTGAACATAAGTTATCCAAAATCCTAACTATAGCTGCTTTTCATTCAGCACGAAATCAGTGACCCGATAAAGGTATAGACATTTAGCTGTACTTTTCACAGTGGGATAGATCTAAATCATACTGATCACAGTAGGATAGTGTAGATGTAAGCCATACTTACCACATTAGGATTGTGTAGATATGGCTCATACTTACCACAGTGTGATGGGTTCCTTTGTGTCTGTATCACCAGAGGCATTGAAGGCAGCACAGTGACAACCATGGAGTCAGCTATTTGTAACTTCCTCCACCAAAAAACATCGGTGACTAACAGAACAGCAGGGAATCGACAACAATTCTCTTATAGCCAATAGGATCATTTGGCATTGCATTGTTATAGGCAGAAGGCCATATCTTACTTTTCATTATCACTGCAATCATTTGCTTAGCTCATACACCAGTTACGGTCAGGGAGGTGAGCCTCTTTCATTTGGTTCGTTATATAGTGTAATCTAGCCTGAGAGGATAGAGGGAGAACTCCTGCACGCCAGTGTACTCATAACTAGTATATGCCGGTAATGAGGCATACCTTTCATCAATTAACATTTTCTTTCTTATCATAGAAAGATTATCTTTGAGTATACTGAGAATTATGGTAATCTTCAACATCATGCTGAGAACTGTAAATGTAGGTGTGTAGTATGTACAATGTACTACAAATAACTCCAATTTATAATCCTCTTTCTATCATATCCTGACCGGTGTCAAGAATATGAAGCAAGTGGCCTACTGAGTCTTTTGATTCAGTGTTTCCCAAGGTGTGTCACTAGCAGCCTTTCTGCTTGCACCCGCTTACCCATAGAGAAGGCAACCCTTTGGGTGGACTTCTTTTGTTTAACTTTGGGATCCGAAATATGTATGTTTTCAACAACTCACTGAAACCAGTCATGCAAGTGATGTTTTCACCACTTCACTAAACATCACAGTTGCCAACAGCTTTCTCTTGCCAGGCAGCCACCACTTTTACTAAAAACTCATTAAGTAGCTAGAAGCCTAGGACACCTGACTACGAAAGCGAGTCTTATTCTTTGGAATTGCTTTCCCGTTGAAACGCAAAGCGTGACATTTGCATAGCCAGGTTACCTGGCTCTACGGGCGGGCAGGGTAGTGGGCGAGAAGCAGATTCTCGCCCGCTATCCTGCCCGCTCGAAGAGCTAGGTAACCTAGCTACATCTGCAACACCTATATCATAGAGTTATCCTCCCCTTTTATCACTATGGTCTAATACTGAGACTTGTAGATACTAATGGCTAGACTAAAAAACAATGACACAGGGTCAAGCTGTTATATAAACTGCATGGGCTTTTAAAGAAAATTACCATATTTGATTGATTTGTATTCCTATTACTTTGTTTG